>Ga0222713_10006664_pt1 | contig 10930 bp, 8 predicted proteins | sample C33_649DmetaG_FD_165061 | JGI IMG/M metagenome (GOLD analysis project Ga0222713, IMG submission 165061) | Estuarine water microbial communities from San Francisco Bay, California, United States - C33_649D | ecosystem: Environmental > Aquatic > Marine > Unclassified | place: USA: California... | reverse complement strand
GCAAACATCGAAGTCGGCAAGAAGGTCTGGACGGCTCAATGCCGCCATTGTCATGGCGCCAGCGCCTACCCGGGCAAGGCTCCGAAGCTCAGTCCTGGCGACATGGAGCCGGATTTCATCTTCGATCGGGTCACCAACGGCTTTCGCAAAATGCCGGGTTGGAAAGATGTGTTCTCGCTGGCGGAACGCAAGGGTGTGGTTGCCTACATCAAGAGCAACGAGTTCTCGCCCTGAATCTCGCTTGGTGCGGGCTGTGCGGCTGGTACACGACGGCCTGCCGCGGTAAAAAAAGGGCGGCCTCGGCCGCCCTTTTGCTTCACGCGCACACCTGTGTGTGCGCATTGGCCGCCGGTTTCCCGAACGGCCGTCGCTGAGCTCAGAATGCTCCGCGAATCTCGACGCGCAGCCGACGGCCGAGCGCCGGGAAGCCAACGAACTGCTCGTACTGCTTGTCGAACAGGTTGTCGATTGCGACACGGCCCAGCAGCTTGCCGAACTGGCGTGAGTAGCCAAGGTCAAAGGTGGTCTGGCTTGGCAGCGTCAACATGTCGCCGGTGTAGTACGAATCGAAGGTCCGGCCGCCATAGCGCATCACGCCGTAGACGCTCGAGGCGCTGTCCACCTTCCAATGCAGGCTGGCGCTGGCCATCTTTTCCGGCCGGTTGCGCAGTTCGCCGCCGCCGTCCAGGGCGTCGATATCCATCAGCGTCAGGCCTAGTCGTCCGCGCAGGCTCGGGCTGAACCGGTAGTCAAGTGTTGGCTCGATGCCTTGCGTTCTGACCATGCCGCGGTTGACCATCTGGTAGGAATAGCCGCTTTGCTCCAGATACACCAGGTCGCGATAGTCGATATGGAACAGGTTCACATCGAAGCTCGAGCCTTTTGCGTCGAGGCGCTGCGAAAAGCCCAGTTCGGTGTTCTTGCTGCGCTCCGGCTTCAAGCTCGCGTTACCGACAATCGGGTGGGCCAAGGCGAAGAAGCTCGGCAGCTTGAAGCCCTCGCTGTAACTGGCGCGCAGCTTGGTAGACCCGTTCGGCAGCTGCCAGACCGCGCCCAGGTGCGGTGTGGTGTCGCCCAGACCACCGGTGGTGCTGTCGCGACGAACTCCCAATTGCATCGACACCGGTTTGGCAATCTGGAAGCGGCCTTCTGCAAACACCGAATTGGTGCTGCGCTCAAGCTGGAAGTCTGACGGGACCGGGAACGGCACGCCGTAGGGCGTGTAGTCAATCGCGCCCTTCGAGTTTCCGTCTTCGTTTTGCCGCTCCGCCCCAACGACGATGCTCGAGCCGGGCTTGAACTCATGCGTCGCGGACAGGTTGAGCGTGGTTCGGCGAAAGTCCGTATTCGAGACGTAGCCAGGTACTGCAACGCCCTGGGCGAATGGCGCGTAAAAAATCGCGGCGTTGTTCGACTTCTCGGTGCGGTCCAGCACCGACGCCAGGCCCTGCACCAGCACGGTACGCGCATCTCCGGCAGAGATCTTGGCACCATAGGTGGTGTCGACCGACTCGCGGGTCGAGCGCTCCGGGCTGATTGCCAGGCGCGGGCCACCGCTCTGGTCCGGGAACGCATTGCTATTGCGTTCGGTCCGGGTGATGAACAGCTCGCCATCGACGGTTGCCGACGGCATGAATCGCAGCGAACCGCCGAAGTTGCTCAGCCGCAGTGAACCAGTGTCACCGGGGGCGGTTTCCAGACTACGCCCGACGCGTACCTGACCGCGCACCATGTCGTTGCCAAAGCGCAGCGAACCGCCGCCACGCGCATAGCCATCCTGACCGAGACCAAGGTAGCCATCGCCGTGCAGGCCTTGCTTGACCGCACCCTTGGTGATGATGTTGATGACGCCCGACAGCGCTTCACCGCCATGGATTGCCGAGGCCGGGCCGCGCAGCACTTCAATGCGCTCGACCTGCGAGATATCGATCGACGACAGGTCGTAGGCGCTGCCGCGGTCGGTGGTCGGATCGTTCATCTTGACGCCGTCGACCATGATCAGCACATGACTTTCTTCGCCGCCGCGCATGAAGATCGACGAAAAGCCGCTGCCGGAGCCGGACCGGGTCATGTGCACCCCGGTGACCCGGGACAGTACATCCTCGATGCGCGCCGGATTGGTCTCCAGGATCTCGGCCTTGTCGATGATGGTGACGCTCTGCGCAAGCCCGCTGTCGGTGACCGGCAGTCGCGACGCGCTGACGACAACTTCATCCAGTCCCTTCGCCGACTGTTGGGCGGAGGTTTGCGCGTGGGCGGCGCCGGCCAGGCAGGCCAGCGGCAACGCGAACAGTGAACTGCAGATCAATAACGGATTCGCGAACCTGTCGCGTACCGGTCCCCGCCTCGTCTTCATCGGAACTCCCTGTCGGCGACGCCTCGCATATGCGGGCGCATGGTGTGTTATTCGCGGATTGCGGGCCCAATCCGCAAAGCAGCATATCACCGGTTTTGGCGGGAAAACCCGGCGTTTTGGAAACTGGTTGTTTGCGTGATGGAAACGAAAGTTGGCCGGCGTGAATGTCGGTGCTCGGGCCGGATCTAAGGTGCGCCGTGCGGTGCGCGGCAAGCGCTCGGCAAGCTGATGCGAGAATCAGTCGCTTAGATGCCGGTTGCAAACCGGTTTGTCGTCCGATGGTCAGGGATTGCATGAACGGGGAGTTCAAGATGTCGATCAAGGTGCAGATGCAGGGGGCGGTGATGACGCTGGCGTTCGACCGGCCCGACAAGAAAAACGCGATCACCGCGGCGATGTACGCGGCGCTCGCCGATGCGCTCGAGCAGGCTGGCGCCGATGCTTCGGTGCGCGCGGTGCTGATCCACGGCTCGCAGACCGCGGTCACGGCCGGCAACGACCTGCAGGATTTCCTGTCGAACCCGCCGCAAGGCGAGGCCAGTCCGGTGTTCCGCTTCCTGCACAACATCAGCGTGTTCACCAAGCCGCTGCTGGCGGCGGTCAACGGCCCGGCGGTCGGCATCGGCACGACGCTGCTGCTGCACTGCGACCTGGTCTACGCCGGTGAGTCGGCCCGCTTCGCAACGCCGTTCTCCCAGCTTGGCCTGTGCCCGGAGGCCGCCTCCAGCCTGCTGCTGCCGGCGGTTGCCGGCTATCACCGCGCCGCCGCGATGTTGCTGTTTGGTGAGGCGATCGGCCCGCTGCAGGCGCGCGACATGGGTTTCGTCAACGAGGTGCTGCCCGACGACAAGACGATCGCGCACGCGCTGGAACGCGCGCAGGCGCTGGCTCGGTTGCCGGCCTCGTCGATGCGGGTCACCAAGCGCCTGCTCAAGCAGGGCCAGCAGCAGACGATCGCACAGCAGATGCAGGCCGAAGGCGAAGAGTTTCGCGCGATGCTCGGCTCGCCCGAGGCGCGTGAGGCCTTCTCGGCCTTTCTGGAGAAACGCAAGCCGGATTTCAGCCGGTTCGGATGATGAAACCCGGCGGCGCGGCCATGGCAGGCACGCGCAGCCCCGGTGATACCATGGCCGCCGCTCGAATGACGAAGGAACGCAGCCGATGAGCCATGATCTGTTGATCCGCAATGCCTTGATCGTCGACGGTTCCGGTGCGGAGCCTTTTCACGGTGACGTCGCGGTGCGCGACGGACGCATCGCCGCGATCGGAAAGCTCGACGGCGCAGCACGCGACAGCATCGATGCGCAAGGCCTCGCGCTGGCGCCCGGCATCGTCGATTTGCACACGCACTACGATGCGCAAGTCACCTGGGATCGTACTTGCTCGCCGTCGCCGTCGCTCGGGGTGACCACCGCGGTGATCGGCAACTGTGGTTTTGGTATCGCGCCATGCCCGCCGCCGCTGCGTGAGACCGTCATGAAGAACCTGTCGGTCGTCGAGGGCATGGACCTCGACGCACTGCTCACCGGCGTGCGGTGGAACTTCGAATCCTTCCCGCAGTACATGCAGATGCTGCGCGATGTCGGGCCCTATCTGAACCTGGCGGTGTTCGCCGGCCATTCGGTGATCCGCACCGCGGTGATGGGCGATGAGGCCTGCTCGCGTAGCGAGGTCAGCGCTGACGAACTCGCGACGATGACCGCGATGGTGCGCGAGGCGATGCAGGCCGGCGCGATCGGGTTTGCGTCCTCGTTCTCGCCGAACCACAGCGGCTACGGCGGCGTGCCGATGCCCTCGACGATTGCCTCCGACGAGGAACTCGCGGCGATGGTCGGGGTGCTTGGCGAAGTCGGCCGCGGCGTGTTCATGAGCGCGACCGGCCCGCGCGCCACCCCTGATTACATGGAGCGGCTGGCCCAGGCCACCGGCCGGCCGATGTTCATCTCGACCGTGCTGTCGATGTATCACGACGCGGCGCCGGATCGCGGCTTGCAGCTGTTCGAGCGCTGTGCCCAGGCGATCGACCGGGGCCATGAGGTCTACATCCAGACCAGCTGCCAGCCGCTGTCGTTCGACTTCGACATGCAGCGCCCGTACGTCTTTTACAGTCATCCGGCCTTCGAGCCGGTCAAGGCGAACGACGAGAACCCGGATGCGCTGCGTGCGATCTACGTCGATCCGGCAATGCGCGAGCGCTTTCGCGAGAATCTGCGCTCGCCCGGCGAGGGCATCCTGTTCTACGGCGACTGGTCCACGGTTGAAGTCTCACCTGCGCTGCCCGAGCATGCGGCGATGGAGCAGCGCAGCGTTGCGCAGCTTGCCGCGCAGGCCGGCAAGGATCCGGTCGACTGGCTGTTCGACTTTGTGCTGTCCGAGAATCTGGCGACCCGGCTGATCGGCAAGTTCTACAACAACAAGGACGCCGGTGTTGCGCGGCTGCTCAAGCATCGCGCCGGCGTGGTGACGCTGTCGGATGCCGGCGCGCATCTGACCTACCTGTGCGACGCGGGTTTTGGGCTGCACATGCTCGGGCACTGGGTGCGCGAGACCGGCACCTTCACGCTGCAGGAGGCGGTGCGCAGGCTCACCTCGCATCCGGCCGACCTGTATCGCATCCCGGGTCGCGGTCGCATCGCGCAGGGGGCCTTTGCCGACCTGCTGCTATTTGACCCGGCCACCGTCGGCATCGGCAAGCTGCGCGCGGTCGACGATCTTCCGGGTGGCGGCCGTCGCATGATTCGCGATGGCATCGGCGTACATGGCGTCTGGGTGAACGGTCAGATGATCTGGGACGGCAGCAAGGCCCTGGATCTTGCTCGCGGTCCCGGGCAGGTGCTCGACCGTTTTGATGCCTGAGCCTCGGAGAGTCACGCCGGTGTCCCTCGAACACGAACAACACGAACAGCAGGCACCTCTTGCCGGCGTGCGGGTGGTCGACCTGACCTCGGTGCTGATGGGACCGTTCGCGACCCAGACGCTGGCCGAGTTCGGTGCCGAGGTGATCAAGGTGGAGCCGCCCGAGGGCGATCTGGTGCGCGGCATCGGGCCGATGCGTAATCCAGGCATGGGCGCGATCTTCCTGAACGCCAATCGTGGCAAGAAAAGCGTGGTCTTCGACCTGAAGACCGACGCCGGGCGCGCGGCGCTGCTGCGCCTGGTCGCGACCGCCGACGTGTTTTGCTACAACCTGCGCCCGCAGGCGATGCAGCGCCTTGGCCTGGACTGGGAGGTGTTGCGCGAGCTAAACCCCAGGCTGATCTACTGCGGCATGTTCGGCTTTGCGCGCGGCGGACCGTACTCGGCGCTACCCGCGTATGACGACATCATCCAGGGCGCCAGCGGGCTGACCCACCTGGCTGGTGTCGGCAACATCGGGACGCCGCATTACGCACCGTTCGCGCTCGCCGACCGCATGACCGGCCTGTCGGCGGTCAACAACGTATTGGCAGCGCTTGTCGGTCGCACGCGCAGCGGCAAGGGCCGCGCAATCGACGTGACGATGTTCGAGACGATGACCCGCGTTGCGATGTTCGACCATCTGCAGGGCGAGACCTTCATCCCGGCGCTCGGGCCGACCGGCTATGCCCGCCATCTGTCGCGCTATCGCAAACCGTATGCGACCAGCGACGGCTGGGTCTGCGTGATGATCTACTCGGATCGTCACTGGCTGCGCTTTTTCGATGCGATCGGGCGGCGCGATTTGCTCGAGCAGGATCCGGAGCTCGCCACGATCGAGGGGCGCACGCAGCGCATCGACGAGTTGTACGGGCTGGTCGAGCGAGAACTGTCGCATCTGGACACCCGCAGCGCGGTCGCGCTGCTTGAGTCGATCGACGCGCCGGTGATGGCGATGCGCTCGGTCGATGAATTGCTGTCTGATCCGCATCTGCTCGCCACTGGCTTCATCGGCGAGCAGCAGCATCCCAGCGAGGGGCGGGTGCGCAGCATCGCGCCAGGCGCCACCTGGCATCAGGACCCGCTGCCGCCGCCCGGCCATGCACCGCGGCTGGGGCAGCACACGCTCGCGCTGCTGGCTGAACTCGGCTACGGCACCGAAGAGATCGAGGCCTTGCGCGCCAGTCGCGCGGTGGTCGCGGCCGGCTGATGGCCGCCGAGCCACGCGAGCATCGGCGCATCACGCGTTTGAATTCCAATCCCACCTGAACCGGTTTCGCAGGAGACGAAGATGGCTGATTTCGTGGTCTACCAGCAGGACGGCGCGATCGTCACGCTGACGTTGAATAATCCGGACGAGCGCAACGCGCTGTCCACGCAGGCGCAATGGGATGAGATCGTCGATCTTTGCGCCCGCATCCGCGCCGACCAGAGCGTGCGCTGTGTGATCCTGACCGGTGCCGGCAGTGCGTTTTGTGCTGGCGGCAACGTCAAGGACATGAAGAACAAGACCGGCATCGCCGGCGGCTCGCCCTACCAGATCCGCGACGGCTATCGCAATGGCATCCAGCGCATTCCGCTGGCGCTCTATGACCTGGACGTGCCGACGATTGCCGCCGTCAACGGCGCGGCGATCGGCGCCGGCTGCGACCTGGCGATGATGTGCGACATCCGTATCGCGTCCGAGCGTGCGAAGTTCGCCGAGAGTTTCGTGAAGCTGGGCATCATCCCGGGTGATGGCGGCGCCTGGCTGCTGCCTCGAGTGGTCGGCATGTCCAAGGCCGCCGAGCTGACCTTCACCGGTGACACGATCGACGCGGCCGAAGCGCTGGCCTGCGGGCTGGTGTCGCGCGTGGTCGCGCCAGATGATCTGATGCCGCAGGCGCGTGCGCTGGCTGAGAAGATCGCAGCCAACCCCGGCCCGACACTGCGCATGTCCAAGAAGCTGCTGCGTGAGAGCCAGCACATGCGGCTGGATTCGCTGCTTGAATTGTCGGCGGCCTACCAGGCGATTGCGCATCACACGCCCGAGCATGACCAGGCGATCGACGCGTTTCTCGCGTCGATGAAAAAGCGCTGATCCACCCCGTTTCGAACGCCTGTTGGCAGATCCTTCCCGGAGCCCGCCATGACCGCATCGATGCTGAAGAAGAATCCGCCGGTTGCCGAACTGCCGGCCGACTGGCCCGCGCTGACCTTGGCGCAGGCGCATGCGGCGATGACCGCGCCTGGCTCACCGCTGGAAGTGACGCAGGAAACCATCGGCGGGCGGCAGTTCCGGGTCTGGAAAAACGGTCCGAAGAGTTTCGTCGACCTGTTCGTCACCAGCCGTGCGCATGCGGACAAGACCTTTCTGGTGCTGGATCGCGAGCGGGCCAGCTATGAAGACTTTGCGCGCGCGTCACTGGCGCTCGCGCATGCGCTGATCGCGGCCGGCGTGGTCAAGGGCGACCGGGTGGCGCTGGCGATGCGCAATCTGCCCGAGTGGCCGGTGGCGTTCTTCGGTGCGCTGATCGCCGGTGCGGTGATCACGCCGCTGAACGCCTGGTGGACCGGTCCGGAGCTGCAGTACGGACTCACCGACGCCGGCTGCAAGGTGGCGATCCTGGATCGTGAACGTCTGGAGCGGCTTTCCGGGCATCTGAATGAGTGTCCGCAGCTCGAGCGCGTGTACGTGACGCGCGAGAACGAGGATATTGCGCATCCGAAGGTGCGGCGCCTGGAGGACGTGATCGGCAGCGTGGAGCGCTGGCGCGAACTTCCGGATCGCCCGATGCCGCCAGTGAAGCTTGCGCCCGAGGACGACGCAACCATCCTGTACACCTCGGGCACCACCGGCAAGCCCAAGGGCGCGCTCGGCACGCATCGCAACGGTGTGTGCTCGGTGCTGGCCGCGCAGTTCAACGCAGCACGCAACTTCGTGCGCCGCGGCCAGCCGGTGCCAGCGCCAGACCCGTCAGCGCCGCAGCGTGGTGTGCTGCTGTCGATTCCGCTGTTCCATGTCACCGGCTGTCAGGCGGTGATGTGCCCGACGATGTTCGCCGGCGGCAAGCTGGTGATGATGCATCGCTGGGACGCCGAGCTCGCGATGCAGGCGATTGAGCGCGAGCGCATCACCAGCGCCGGCGGCGTCCCCACGATCGCCTGGCAACTGCTCGAGCATCCGGCTCGCGAGCGCTACAACCTGTCATCGCTGGAGTCGGTCGCGTATGGCGGTGCGCCCGGTTCGGCTGAACTGGTGCGCCGGATTCGCGAGGGTATCCCGAGCGCGGCGCCGGGCCTGGGCTGGGGGATGACCGAGACCAGCGGCATCTTTACCGGCAACTCGGCCGAGGACTATGTGAATCGCCCCGACAGCAGCGGCCCGGCGATCCCGATCGGCGACATGAAGATCGTCGATGAGCAGGGCAATGCGCTGGCACCGAACCATGTCGGCGAGCTGTGGGTGCACGGCCCGAATGTGATTCGCGGCTACTGGAACAAACCCGAGGCGAACGCCCAGACCTTTGTGGACGGCTGGCTGCGCACCGGCGATCTGGCCGCGATCGATGAGGAAGGCTACCTGTATATCGTCGATCGCAAGAAGGACATGCTGATCCGCGGCGGCGAGAATATCTACTGCATCGAAGTCGAGAACGTGCTCTATGCGCATCCGGCGGTGATGGATGCGGCGCTGGTCGGCCTGCCGCATCGCACGCTTGGCGAGGAGCCGGCTGCGGTGGTCACACTCAAGCCGGGCGCGCAGGCCGACGAGAACGCCTTGCGCGCCTTCGTGGCCGAGCGGCTGGCGGCGTTCAAAGTACCGGTGCGGGTGCTGTTTTCGCGCGAGACGCTGCCGCGTAACGCCAATGGCAAGATCCTGAAGAACGAAGTGAAGAAATTTTTTGACTGACGAGGTGAATGATGTCCGCAAAATTCAATCCCGAACCCGCCGCCCAGCTGCTGGCCGATGCTTTTCGCTCCGGTGCACTGCTCACTGAGTTGCCGGCCGAGTGTCGCCCGCAGACGCTGGACGACGGCTACGCAATCCAGGATCGCTTCACGGCGCTGCTGGGTGATAACTTCGCTGGCTGGAAGCTCGGCGTGGGCACCGTCAACGGCAAGAAGATGACCGGTTCGTCGCGGGCGCTGGCCGCGCGACTGCTCGGCAGCCGGATGTTCAAGGATGGTGACACGGTGCCGATGCCCAATTCGGCGCCGGTGACGATCGAGTTCGAAATTGCAGTGGTGCTCGGACGTGATGTCACACCCGCAGATCGTTTCGAGAACCCGCTGGTTGCGGTCGAATCTGCGCAAGTCGATTTCGAGCTCGTGTTGTCGCGTTACGTCGATCGCAAGGTCGTCGGTTGGCCCAGTTTCTGCGCCGATCTGGTTGGTTTTTCGGCCTTGGTTTTAGGTCAGTCGGTGCCGGTCGACGCCGCCGCGTTCGCAAAGATTGCCAATAGCGCGGTGATCAGCGTCGACGGCAAGGAGATGGCGCGTATTGCCACTGGCGACGATGCGATCGATCCGGTGCTCGGCCTGTCCGAGTTGTTCGAGCATGCGCGCGAAAAAGGCATCACGCTCAAAAAAGGCACGCTGGTGTCTACCGGTACGCTGACGCTGCCATTTAACACCTCAGGGGCGGCGGTGCTGGTCGAGGCGCACTTTGATGGTGGAAAGTTGAGCGCGCGCACGAATCCTAAGGCTTGAGGCGGATCAGCATCGGCGCGCCGTCGTAGTTCAGCACAGGCCCTTCGCCCGGGCCAATCTGCATTCAGCCCGATTCTGTTGCCAGCCAGTTCTGCACCGCCAATCCGGGAACCCGGGAAAATTCGTTGGCGTTTGCCGTGACCATGACCGCTTCGGCTGCGAGCGCCTGTGCGGCAATCAGCATGTCGTTCGGGCCGATTGGCGTACCGAGGGTTTCCAGCGTTTGCCGCAGTCGCGCATAGGCAATATCGGCGGGTGCATCAAAGGCCTGCACGTCAATCGCGTCGAGGATCGTGTCGACCCGTTCCTGTAAGCGAGGGGATCGGGCCTTGAGCGCTCCAAAGCGCAACTCACTGGCTACGATGATCGACGTGAACACTGCGTTCTCACCGACAGTTCGAATCTTTTCGGCGATGGACCCCTGTGGATCCCTGACCAGTTGCGACAGGATGTTGGTGTCCAGCATATAGCGACCTGCGGCACTCATAGCGTCACATCGTCCGGGTCCTGCAAGTTCTCGTCGATATCGGGGATGGATTCATCCAGCGGTGATAGTCGAGCAAGGGTGGCAAGAAGGCCTTTGCGCCTGATTGGGGTGATCACCAATCGGTCGCCGTCTCGGGCCATCAGTGCCTCATCGCCATCGAGTTCGAACTCACGAGGGATGCGAACCGCCTGGTTGCGACCATTGCGAAAGAGCCGCACATGGCGCTCTGAAGTTTCCGGTTTGTTCAGACGTCGTGGCATATGCTAAACATATGCCACGATTTGCGGGCTGTCAAGAATTCGCCAGCCGGTTCAGATCGGCAATCCGGTTCAATCCTGCGCTACCCCGTGTACCACCCCGGCCTGCATCAGTCGCTCGATTTCGGCGTCACCCATCCCCAGCACCTCGCGTAGTGTCTCGGCCGAGTGCTCGCCGAGCATAGGCGACGGGGAACGGATTGCGCCTGGCGTTTGCGACAACTTGACCGGCACGCCGACCAG
>Ga0222713_10006661_pt1 | contig 10934 bp, 8 predicted proteins | sample C33_649DmetaG_FD_165061 | JGI IMG/M metagenome (GOLD analysis project Ga0222713, IMG submission 165061) | Estuarine water microbial communities from San Francisco Bay, California, United States - C33_649D | ecosystem: Environmental > Aquatic > Marine > Unclassified | place: USA: California... | reverse complement strand
CATGCCGGCGGAGCCACGTCCGGGAGCTGGCGGCGTCGGCACGCTCAGCGTAGACGGCGAGGTGGTGGCCGAGGGCCCGATCAGCCATACGTTGTTCCGCTGGATCTCCCACACCGAGGGCCTGGACGTCGGCCGCGATGCGATCAGTCCGGTCAGCGACGACTACTCTTCGCCGGCCGCCCTGTCTCAGGGTCTCGAGTGGGTTCGCTTCAGCGTGGACTAGGCGGCCACCTCGACCCGGTTCACCACGTCCCAGACGCCGGGCACCGCCCAGGTGTCTGAAAGCGCCACGTGCAGTGCCTCCTGGCTGGCCACGGATCCCCGCAGCTCCACGATGCCTGCGGCGCTGGCCGCCTGCAGGCGGCTGCCGTGCACCAAGGGGTCCTTTTCAAGCACCGCGCGGACCACGTCGGTCAGCTCTCCATCGGAGTCGATATCAAACTCCGTCACCTCGAGCCGGTTATCCACCCGCCGTACGCCCGGGATCCACCAGCACATCACCTCGGCGATCCGCGCCTGGGCCAGCGAGTGCACCCGTCCACCGAGGTGGATCACGCCTTCACTGACGCTGACCTCGATCGCCTCGCCGCTGTCGATCGCAGGACGACGCAGCAACGTCGTCAGTCCATGCTGGTGGACCGCGATCGTGCAGTCGCGAAACATGGGTTCCTCGATCAGGTGACTGGCCACCAGCTGGTTGAGTTCGACGTCTCCCCGCTCGATGGTGGCCACGTTCAGGCGATCCTCGCAGCCCATCCCGTCCTGGATCATCAGCTGGACCGCGCTGAGGATCAGGCGCTTGGTGATGACATCCGACACCTCGCCGGTCAGGAGGATCCTTCCCCCGATGCGGCTGACCTGGACGCTGGATCGATGCAGGTTGATCCGCGGATCACGTTCGAGCCCGGCGCGAATCCGGGTACAGACTTCATCCTGACGCATGACCTTCCCTCCTTATGGCTTCATGCCTTGTGAGGTTCATACTCCTCCACACCGGGAAGGGTGTCATTGCGACAGCGCAAGAATAGGTACAAGCCGCAGGGCGGCTTCCCGCCGCCCTCAGTCGCCGAGGCGACTGAGCAGGCGGTCGCGATCTATCCGGTAGGTGCCGGTCTCGCCGGTGCGCCAGCGCTGCAGGATCGCCTCGCGCTTCATGGCGGCCAACACCCGGCTGACAGTCTCGGGCCGGGCACTGACGATTTCGCCGATTTCATGGACGGTCAGCAGGTGTACCACGTCCTCGTTGCCCAGTGGGCCAGGCTCGGCGAGGAAGCTGATGAGGCGCGCAATGCGGGCGGGCACAGGCCCCGTGGAAAATTCAGTGAGCCAGCGATCCGCCTCGGCCAGCTCGTCCTGCCACTGTCGCAACAACTGGTCCAGAAGCTGGCGATCGCCGTCGATCAAACCACGCAGGTTGTCGGCTGGCCAGCGCTCGATCAGCACCTCCCCCACCGCCACGGCGGTATGCGGCACCGCGCCTCCCGCCAGCGCCTGCAAGCCCAGCCAATCGCCCCGGCGCTTGAGGCGCACGATGCGTGAGTCACCGTTTTCAAGATGCCCCAGGAGCTTGACCGTGCCCTCAAGCACCCGCATCACGGTCGCGAGTGAGTTTCCCGGGGTATACAGGACGCTGCCCGAAGCGAGCGTCTGGGTGCGACCAGGCAATTGGGGTTGAATGAGCAAGGTTCGGCCTCTGTCGGTGAACCCCGATGCTAGCCAAAGTGGCCACCGAGACCATTAGGGAAAGGCCGTATAGGCGCCGCCCGAACGGGACGCTGAGGATCGGCTAGAGTCGGACCACCGTCTTGCCGAAATTTCGACCCGCAAAGAGGTCAGCAAACGCCGTGGGTACCGCGCCGATGCCCTCTAGTAAATGCTCCGGATTCTTGAGCTGGCCGGAATCGAGCAGGGAGGCGAGCGCAGCGCGGGCTTCCTCATAACGCTCATGCCGCAAATGAGTCATGAAACCCTGTAGCGTCAGCTGTTTGAGCACCACGTCAAAGAGGTTGGACGGACCTGGCAGGGGCGCCTCAGCGCCGTAGCCGGCTACGGCACCGCACAGCACGATCCGCCCCCGGGCATTCATGCAACTGATGGCGGCCTCGAGGACCGCTCCGCCCACGTTGTCGAAGAAGAGGTCCACGCCTTCGGGGCAGGCGACCCGAATACCGTCAGTCAGGCTACCCTCTCCGGAGCGGAGCACAAACCCATCGTAGCCCAACTCTTCCCGGATCCAGTGGCCCTTGGCCTCACTGCCAACGATACCGACTGTCCTGGCGCCCGCCAGCTTGGCCAGTTGCCCGGCGATGGAACCCACGGCCCCCCCAGCGGCACTGACCAAAACCGTATCGGCAGGACCCGGCGAGCCGATTTCCATCCCAAACCACGCCGACATCCCGGTATCGCCCAAAACCCCCAGGTAAGCGCTGGGCGAAAAGCGCAGTTCTCCAGGTAAGCGGGCAATAAAGTCCGTTCCATTGCTGATGCTCTGCTCTTCCCAGGCAAAACGAGCCATGAGCCTTTCCCCGACCCGGTACTCGGGGTGGAGGGACTCCGCGACCTCAGCGAGCACCAGGCCCATCACCGGCTTGCCGAGGGGCATCGCCGGCAAGATGGCATCACCGGCACCCTCATTCATCCAGTTGCGGAAGCCTGCATCCAGCGAGACATACAGGTTACGGGTCCGGAACTGACCTGGCTGCAGGGGCACCCATGGCAGTTCGACAACACGGAAATCCTGCTCGACCGGATTTCCGGACGGTCGCCGCTCGAGGACGACCGCCCGGAAAGATTTTGCGCCCAGGTCCATCAGAAGTCGTACTGCATCTGCACCAACCAGGTCCGCCCCGGCTCCTGATCGCCGAACCAGTAGTTGCCGGCATCCAGCGTGCGGAACAGGCGGCCATCCGCATGGGTGACGTCATCACCCGACAACGACATGGTCAGTGTGTTGCCGCTCGCCAGGTTATGACGGTAAGTCAGCGACAGGTCGAGGGTCTCATAGGCCTCGATGATGTCGCGATCCAGACCCAGCGGGTCCACCTTGGGCGAGGTCGTGAACTCATCGGTGGCTTTGTAGACGGCGCCCAGCGTCAGTGCACCGGAAGCCATCGGCCACGTGTAGTCCACGCCGAGGCTCGCAGAGTATTCCGGCGCGTACCTGAAGTTACGCTGCGCCCTGACGTCCTCCAGCTGTCCTGTCGCCGGGTTCTTCTCGCGGAACTGGTCGTACTTTGCATCCAGCAGGCCCAGCGCAGCGCGGACGCGCAGGTTATCGGTGACGATGGCGTCAACCTCGACTTCCAACCCGGAAATAGTCGCCTTCGATGCGTTGGAGACCTGGGTATTGGTTGAGAGCCCGGCTGGCGTGATGACTTCCTCCTGCTTGTCCTTGTATTTGGTGAGAAACGCCGAGACGTTAAAACGAACCGTATTGCCGAAGATCTGGCTACGCAAGCCAGCCTCGAGGCTGTCCACCGTTTCTGGATCATAAGGGCCAACGTTGGCAGGTGCGGCTGCGCGACCGTCCCAACCACCGCTGCGGAAGCCGCTTGAATAACTCAGGTAGGTCATCACGTCATCGGAAAAGTGATGGTCCAGGATGACCCGCGGCGTGAACTCCGACCAGCTGTCACTGCCCGTCCTGCAGCCGCCCTCGGCCGCCGGATCCGGACATTGCCAGATGATGCTGCCATCAGCGGGCGACAGTGCCCGCCGGTAAAAATCCTTTTCCTCGTTGGTGTAGCGCCCTCCCACAATCACCCGGGTGGTTTCATTGAGGTCGTAGGTCATTTCCGCAAACAACGCCCAGGCCTCGAGGTCCTGGCCAGTCTCGCTGACACAGCACACCGGACCGCCAAAGGCCGCCACCGACGCCATGTCGTAGCTCGAATCCATGAAATACGCGCCGGCCACGAAATTAAAGGCCCCCTCCAGGTCGCTCGAAAGGTTGATTTCCTGGCTGAACTGCTCGAACTTCTGGGCCCTGACAAAATAGACGGCAGGAATCCCCAGTCCGAAGATGTCATTGGCGCCCGTCACCTCGGCATCGAGCGTATCGTCCCCGTCATAGATTCCCGTGATCGACTTGATCGACCAGTTGCCAAGATCCCAGCGCAACTGGGCCGTCAACAGGTCGGATTCCATGACTGCCAGGAATGGCTTCGGACCATAAGAGGTGCTGAAGCCGTTGCCGAGGGACACGTCATAGGAACTGGAAGCGCATTGGAGCAAGAGCCAGCACAACAATCCCCTGCCTGCTGCGAGTTCGTTCTCGGTCAGGTTGACGACGCCGGGATACTCGGAATCGTCGTCGAGGTGATCAAAGGAAATCAGCGCCTCGAAGTTTTCACTGGGCGTCAGCAGCAGCGACACGGTGTAGGACTGCTTGTCGATGCCCCCATCACGCTTGCCGTCGAATACGTTGCGGGTGTGCGAGTCGCTTTTCAGGCTGTAGGCAGCCACCTTGAGCGCTGCAACATCCTCGACCAAGGGCACGTTCAGCAGCCCCTTGAGGTTGGTGCGGGCATAACTCCCATGGGAGATCGCCACCTTACCGCCCCACTCGCCCGTAGGACGCGTCCGGGTGATGTTGATGGTGCCCCCGATGGTGTTACGACCGAACAGCGTGCCCTGGGGGCCGCGCAGGATCTCGATGGAGGCAAGGTCGATGGTATCGACCATCGCGCCGGTATTATTGGCGAGGAACACGCCATCTACCGAGACACCCACGGCAGGCTCGTAGGAGCGCTCAAGGTCGGCAAAGCTCACCCCTCGTATCGAGGCCGTCATGGCGCTGGGCCCGAACTGCATGCGGCCGAGTTCCACGTTTGGTGCGTACTTGTCGAAGTCTTGCAACTCCTGGGCGTAGGTCGACTCGATGAATGCCTCATCAAAGGCACTGACCGCCAACGGAGTATCCTGCAATGATTCCACCCGCTTGCGGGCGACCACCACAACCTCTTCCAACTCGCGTACCGAGCCGTCCTGTGCAAAGGCCACCTCGCCCACGCCAGGCAATATGCCCAACAGCAGCGAGCCCACGGCCCCCATGATTCCCGCACTTTTCATCTTCTCTCCCCCTTTCTGGTCTTCATTTGCAATTTCGATGCTCAACCCGCCACCTTCAAGGATCCTGGGTCTCAGGCGGGTGCCCTCAAGCAAGCGCTTCACGGCCAACCTTGGCGTCAACTCGCCCTTGATGGCGTTGGCCCGGATGAGCGCAACCTTGTCTGCCGGAAAAACAAAGGTGATGCCCGCCTGTTCTGCAAACCTGGCCAGCGCCTGATCCGCCGGCAGCACCGGGATATCGAAACGACGCACGATCTCCCAGGCCTCAGCACCCGTCCTCGCTTCTGACGGAGACGCCAGCAGGGTCAGCAACAAACCCCAGCCAACAACGAAGCCACTTATCCATGAATCCTCACCGTCGTAAGACGAGTGCGAGAAGCTTTTCCGCCAGGCTCGAGTCCGGCAGCACGCCTGCACCCGGGCCGGGGATTGGCCAAGTGACCTGCGCAACTTCATCACGGCGCTGCGGCAGGGCCTCTCAGCAGGATGGTTTCAGGCGTCGGGCGCTCATACTCGATATCGAAATTCTGCTGCAGGCTGTCGAGCAGGCCATCTACGTCCCCTGCCTTGAACAAGCCGACCACGCGTATCGCCCTGATCGCATCATCCTCAATCCTGAATTCGACGGCGGTATAACGCTCGATCTCCTCGAGGGCCTCGCCAAGAGGCTGCCCCCGAAACACCACGTTGCCTTCCCGCCATGAGAGTTGCGCGCCGACTTCAGCCGCGGTCACCGTTGCGACATCCACTTCCCCGGACTGGGCGAGCACCGCCAGGTGACCTGCTTCCAGGGAGGTGCCCATGTCAGGCGGGGTGGGATCCGTAACGGCTGCACCAAGCTCAGGCCGCGCGGAAACCATGACTTGACCTTCCGTGACCAGCACCTCGACCCGGCGCCCGGGCTTGATGGCCACGTTGAAGGCGGTTCCAACCGCCCGAACCACATTTTCCTCCGCAAGCACTTCAAGCGGACGGAGCGGGTCTGGTGCCACCTTGATGAACAGTTCACCCCGCTCCAGTCTCAACTCTCGTCGCTCAGGCCAAAGGAAGACACGGACCCTGCTGTGGGTATTGAGGGTCAGCGTAGAGCCATCCGGCAGGGCCACCACCGACGACTCGCCCACAGCCGTCTCGAACAGTTGCTGATAACCGGCGGCCGCAAACCTGTCGGCCGTCAACGAGGGCTCTGTCCCCTTGTTGAATGCAACCAGCATGACCAACAGCAGCAATGCAGCGGCCAATGAAGCGGCCAGGGGTTTCGCCATGGATCGACGGCCCGGCACCGGGAACAGGTCACCAAGCCGCGCCAGGCTGTCCATCCTGTCCCACAGGCGGGCACATTCCTCCATGGCCGCCATGTTGACCCGGGACGCCGAGATCCACTCCGCCAGCAGGCGCTGCTCGCCGGCAGTCAGTCCGCGATCCAGGCGGGCCATCCACTCACAGGCCTCGGTGCGCGCACGCTCCCGGTCCGGAAAGGCCGTTATGTTGGTCATCGCCGCCTCCAACCTGGCTGGACGCTCAGGAACTTGAGGCACAGGCGCATACCTTGTCCGACGTGTTTTTCGACGGTGTTTTCCGTTATCCCAAGCAAGTCGGCGATTTCCCGCTGGCTGTAGCCATACACTTTCTTCAGCACGAACACGCGTCTGCACTGAACGGGAAGCATCCGTACTGCATCGCAAAACAAGGCAAATTCCTCGCGAGAGGACAAGTCCATCAGGGCAGGGTCAGGATCGCTGAAACCCGACAATCGGTCCGCCGCCTCGGTGCCGTCGATGCCTGCGTCGAGGCGAAACCCGGCTCGTTTGACGTGATCGAGTGCGATGGATCGTGCCACGCTGTACATCAGGGCGCGCGGTTGGCGCACCTCGGTACCCTCGCTGTACTGACATACCCTCACGTAGGTCTCCTGCACGATATCCTCGACGTCCCGAGGTGGAACGATGCGGGACACGAGCCGGGCGAGACCGGCCCGACACGCGGTGAAGACATCCGTCAGTTCCTTCCTGCCTGCCAATTCCACCCCCCAAAACCGATACACTTAAGACGACCAGGCGGCAATTTTCCGCCACCCCATCATGCAACGCGGATGGTACATACGCGATGGTCAATATCGATCCAGGTTTCATCCGCAGCCAGTTCCCGGCCTTCCGGGAGCCCTCGCTCGCCGATTTTGCCTACTTCGAGAATGCCGGCGGCACCTATGCCTGCGCCCCGGTGGTCGAGCGCCTGGCCGAGCACTATCGGCGCCTGAAGCTGCAGGCCTACTACCCCTCACAACCTTCGCAGGAGGCCGGCGCGCGCATGGATGCCGGCCGGGCACGCCTGGCCGCCTGGCTCAACGTATCCCCCGACGAACTGCAGCTGGGGCCCTCGACCTCCCAGAACACCTACGTGCTGGCCCAGGCTTTCAGGCAATGGCTCCGGCCGGGCGATGAGGTCGTCGTCACCGACCAGGATCACGAGGCCAACATCGGCGCCTGGAGGCGGTTGGAGGCGGCGGGTCTGACCATCAAGACATGGAAGATCGACCCCGGCAGCGGCGAACTGAACCCGGCCACGCTGGCGCCATTACTCACCGAACGGACCCGGGTGGTGGCCTTCACCCATTGCTCCAACCTCATCGCCACCGTCAATCCAGTCCGGGAGGTCATCGATCTCACCCATGCCGCGGGGGCGCTGGCCATCGTGGACGGGGTGGGCCATGCCCCGCATGCGCTGCCGAACCTCGGCGAGCTGGGCGCCGACGTCTACCTGTTCTCGCTGTATAAGGTCTTCGGTCCCCACCTAGGCGCCATGTACGTCAGGCGCGCCCTGCTGGAGCAGCTGCCTAACCAGGGGCACTTCTTCAACGAGGGCAAGCCCAACGCGCAACTGGTGCCGGCGGGCCCCGACCACGCGCAGGTTGCCGCCGTGAATGGCGTGATCGACTATCTGGAGTCGGTCGCCAGGCACCACGGGCTGGCGGGGCAATCCCCTGCCCTCATGGCCCGCGGCGTCTCGGCGCTGTTTCAGGAGCGTGAGGCGCACCTGATGGCGCCGCTGCTGGACTTCCTCCGTCATCGGCGAGGCGTTCGGCTGCTGGGTCGCCACCGCACCGAAGGTCGCGCACCCACCTTCGCCTTCACCTGCGCCGGGCTCGCGCCGTGGGCACTGGCCCAACAACTCGCCTCGGCAAACATCGGCATCGGGGCCGGCAATTTCTACGCCTGGCGTCTCCTGGAGGCACTCGGCATTGACCCGGACGTGGGCGTCGCGCGAGTGTCGCTGGTGCACTACACCAGTGAGCAGGAGGTGGCGCGGGTGATCGAGGCCCTCGAGAGGTACCTGCCCTGACTTCGTGGCCTCGAGTGTCTGCATAAAAAAAGCGGCGCCCGCAGGCGCCGCCCTTTTCAAAACAACCGGGCGGTTGGACCGCCCGGCCTGACTCAACGCAGGTCGAAGCGATCCAGGGTCATCACCTTGTCCCAGGCCGCCACGAAGTCGTTGACGAACTTCGCCTCGCCACCAGCCTCGGCATAGACCTCGCCGATCGCTCGCAGCTCGGCGTGCGACCCGAACACCAGGTCCACCGGCGTGGCCGTCCACCTGACCTCACCGGTCTTGCGGTCGCGACCCTCGTAGAGGCCCTCCTCACTCGAAGACTTCACCCACTGCGTGGACATGTCCATCAGGTTGGTGAAGAAATCGTTGCTGAGCGTACCCGGGCGGTCGGTGAACACGCCGTGGGTCGACCCACCCGCGTTGGCACCGAGCGCACGCAGGCCACCCACCAGCGCCGTCGTCTCGGGCACGGTCAGGGTGAGCAGGTTGGCGCGCTCGACCAGCATGTTGGCGGGCGAGCGGTAGCTGCCAGGCGCGTAGTAGTTGCGGAAGGCGTCGGCCGTGGGCTCGAGCACCGCAAAGGAGCTGACGTCAGTCATTTCCTGAGTGGCGTCCGTGCGGCCCGGCGCAAACGGCACGCTGACCGTGTGCCCAGCAGCCTTCGCCGCCTGCTCGATGGCCGCGGCACCGCCGAGCACGATGACGTCGGCGAGTGAGACGCGCTTGCCACCCTTGGCCTTGGCGTTGAAGTCCGCCTGGATGCCCGAGAGCACCTTGAGCGTAGCCGCCAGTTCCGCCGGATCGTTCACCGCCCAGTCTTTCTGCGGGGCCAGCTGGATGCGAGCCCCGTTGGCCCCACCCCGCAGGTCGGTGCCGCGGAAGGAGGCGGCCGACGCCCAGGCCGTGCGCACCAACTCGGAGATGCCGAGACCGGAGGCCAGGATCTGGCCCTTGAGCGCCGCCGCATCGGCGGCGTCGATCAGCGGGTGATCCACCGCCGGCACCGGGTCCTGCCACAGCAGGTCGCCGGCGGGCACGTCGGCGCCGAGGTAGCGCGCCTTCGGACCCATGTCGCGGTGGGTGAGCTTGAACCAGGCCTTGGCGAAGGCCAGCTCGAACTCGGCCGGGTTCTGCAGGAAGCGCTCGGAAATCGCCCGATAGCTCGGGTCTTCCTTCAGCGCCAGGTCGGTGGTGAACATGATGGGCGCGTGCCGCTTGTTCGGGTCGTGGGCGTCCGGCACCAGGTTGGCCGCGGCACCGCCGACCGGCACCCACTGGATGCCGCCGCCCGGGCTGCGGGTCTGTTCCCACTCGAAGGCGAACAGGTTGCCGAGATACTGCATGCTCCACTCGGTCGGGGTGGAGGTCCAGGCGCCCTCGAGGCCGCTGGTGATGGTGTCCACGCCCTTGCCGCTGCCGCACTTGTTGGTCCAGCCGAAGCCCTGCTCCTCGAGCGCAGCCGCAGCCGGCTCCTTGCCGACGCACTCATTCGGCTTGGCCGCACCGTGCGCCTTGCCGAAGGTATGACCGCCGGCGATCAGCGCCACGGTCTCCTCGTCGTTCATGGCCATGCGACCGAAGGTCTCGCGAATATCCTTGGCGGCCAGCAGCGGATCGGGGTTGCCATTCGGGCCCTCGGGGTTGACGTAGATCAAGCCCATCTGCACGGCCGCCAGCGGGTTCGCCAGCTCGCGATCGCCCGAGTAGCGCTCATCGGCCAGGAACTCATTCTCGGGACCCCAGTACACCAGGTCGGCCTCCCAGTCGTCCTCGCGACCACCGGCAAAGCCGTAGGTCTTGAAGCCCATGGATTCGAGGGCCACGTTGCCAGTCAGCACCATCAGGTCGGCCCAGGACAGGCTGCGGCCATACTTCTGCTTGATGGGCCACAGCAGGCGTCGGGCCTTGTCGAGGTTGGCGTTGTCCGGCCAGCTGTTCAGCGGCTCGAAGCGCTGCTGCCCACCGGCAGCGCCGCCGCGGCCGTCGGCCACGCGGTAGGTGCCGGCACTGTGCCAAGCCATGCGGATGAAGAACGGGCCGTAGTGGCCATAGTCGGCCGGCCACCAGTCCTGGGAGGTCTTCATCAGGGACTCGATGTCGGCCTTGACGGCTGCAAGATCCAGGCTCTGGAACGCCTCGGCGTAGTCGAAGTCGCCCATGGGATTGGACAGCGGGCCGTGCTGACGCAAGGGGCTCAGGTCCACCTGCTCGGGCCACCAGAACTGGTTGGACCGGGCCATGCCGGCTTCGGCCGAGGCCGACACGGGGACCGATATGGAGAGGCTGACCGCCATGGCAGCCAGCAGGGGCTTCAAGCGAAGTTGCATAGGTCTTCCCTCTGAAAAAAGACTGTTGGTTTTGGACTAGCGCATTGAACCACCTTTGGCCGGCAAGGGAAAATCGGAAGATACGATCCCGGGTATAGGCCTTATCTATCAAAGGGACCTTTTGTATGCAGCGCAATAAATCGCCGAGCGGCGGTGGGCCGCGCGATGCCAAGGCCGGTCTGGGCGCGCCGGTTTGGGCCGGGGTGATTC
>Ga0222713_10006655_pt1 | contig 10937 bp, 10 predicted proteins | sample C33_649DmetaG_FD_165061 | JGI IMG/M metagenome (GOLD analysis project Ga0222713, IMG submission 165061) | Estuarine water microbial communities from San Francisco Bay, California, United States - C33_649D | ecosystem: Environmental > Aquatic > Marine > Unclassified | place: USA: California... | reverse complement strand
GCCCCCGAATCCATCATCCCGATGGAACCCAAGCCAATCATGCACTAACATTCAAATTGGACCAGTCACATGGGGCTGATCAGCATGTCACAGGCCGTTGGCTCAACAATCGAGCCGAGAACTCGCACCTGCCATTTCGAAGAAGAGAGCGGGCGATGCTCCGCTTCCGGCAGATGCGAAGTCTACAGAAATTCGCCGCCGTCCACGCCTCTGTCTCAAACCATTTCAACCAGGAACGACACCTCTACTCACGACATAACTACAAACTCCACCGCGCCGCGGCACTTGCCGAGTGGCGCCTTCTTTGTTCCGCATAGGTTCGCGTGTTTGCCGGCAAACTGAGACTGGCTCGAATTGGTCTGACACCACCCCGCCACCCCTAAGCAGCGTCGGGGCTCTCAACGAGAAATGGCGGTGTTGGCAGAATTTGGGGCAGTGAAACAGCCCGGCCACCCTCCTGCATCGCAGCGATCAATGTGGCCATCGGTTCCATCGACTTGTACTGAGACAATAACAGAGCCACGACGCGCCGCGGCGGCACGTCAATCAGGTAGCGTCGGACGCCATCAATCTGTCCGGCGGCGCCAATTGTCGGCAAGGCGGGGGCCATGCAGACCCCCGTTCCAGCCCGCACGAATGACAGGGCGGTCTCGAAGCTGCGGCAATGGGCAACCGCCCTATGATCAGGCAAAAGGCGATCATACCAGTCGGATACACGCCTAGCATGGGAACTTCCGAATTCGAAATGGATCGACTGGTTGAGCATCCGAAACTCTGCGGGCGCTAATTCGCGCGCCGGATCGGTAATGCCGGAAAGATCCAGTTGCTCGGGAACAGCAAGAACGTACGGGTCTTCCATAATAGGGATTTGCAGGAAATGCGCGTGTGTTTGCGCAAGCGAATTCGCAGCGACAAGACCAAAGTGGATACGCCGCGCATAGAGCAGCTCGAGGATATCGGCCGGGGCGCTTTCCTGAATGTCCAAGCTAACATCGGGAAAAGCCCGGTGCAGGCGCTGAACCGCTTCCGGCAAGAGATTGCGCAAAGCTGAATCGATGCCCGCGATCTTGATCACCGACTGATAGCCCTTTTGGAAGCGCCCAAGCCCGTCTTGGGCCTCGTTCAATATGCGAAGCAGTTGCTCAACCCGCGGCAGCAAGTAACGTCCAGCCTCAGTCAGTTCCATCTCGTTCGGGCGCCGTTCAAAAAGCCGCGTTCCGATGGCCGCCTCAAGCCGCCCCAATTGCTGCGATAGCGAAGGTTGCGAGAGCCCGAGCTGCTTGGCGGCGCTTGTCATCGTCTTCGCATTCACGAGTGCATGGAAAATCCGCAACTGGTGCAGGGTCATGGCGGGTTCGGCTTTGCTCGGCACGTTTTCGTCAGGCCGAGACTCGCCGGTTTCAAAATCCTTTGACACCCCGTCCATCAACGGCTCCCATCACTCAGAACTAGGGGCTATGCTAAACGCGACAGGCAACAGCTTTTCCAATACTATCTATTCGTGTCCCTAAACGCCGATGCATATATTCGGCCCGGTGATGCGGCGGGGACCATCGGTGCTACCGTGATAGAAGGTTGGAATGGAAGAACAACGACTCAAGGATCAGGACACGCCAGGAGCAGATCGTGACCCGCCGCACGTTTCGCCGATCTCGGATGTATTGGGATCGGCTCGGTCGCAGCGGAGAAGTAGTCGCCGAGCCGCTATCCTGTGGCGGGTCAGCATTCTCGTGGCGTTGATCGTCGGGATGAAGATTCTTAACACAACTTCGGGCAACCTTGTTATGCCAAGCCCAGAGGCAGTGTTTCGGCAAAGCGTTGAAATGTGGTCCGACGGGACCATTCCTCGCGCACTGGCTGAGTCGTTGCTGGTTCTTGGGCTGGGTTTTGTCTTGGCCGCGACAACCGGCATCCTGTTTGGCATCCTGCTTGGTGGGTTCCCGTTTCTCGGCCGCGTTCTTGACCCCTATGTCAACGCTGTGAACGCAACACCTGGTGCTGCGTTTATTCCGCTGATCATCGTCTGGTTCGGCCTCTACGCCGAAGCAAAGATCGCGCTGGTCTGGTTGGCAGCGGTCTTTCCGATCTTGATCAACACGACGGCCGGCATCTCCAACGCCAATAAAGACCTGATCGAGATGGCGCAGTCTTTTGGCGCGCCGCGTCGTGCGCTTTTTTGGCAGGTCATGGTACCTGATGCGCTTCCCTCGATCTTGTCGGGCCTACGGATTGGTGCTGCGGTTTGCATCGTCGGCACGGTTATCGCCGAGTTGACGATGGCCCAGTCGGGGCTAGGGGGCCTGATGATCAAAGCGGGGAACCGGTTCCAGATGGACCGCTACTTTGCGGTCGTGATCGTGATGATGGCGCTTGGTTCTTTGATTACAATTGGGCTGAGACTTGCCGAAAGGCGCTTTGGCCGCTGGCGCGTGTCGCTACGGGACGGAGACTGATATGGGTGAGGGAGCCTCTCCGCTGATATCGCTCAAAGGCGTGAGCAAGTCGTTCAAGGACGGTCAGGTGTTGGCTTTGGATAACTTGACGCTCGATATCGGTCAGGGCGAATTCGTCAGCATCGTTGGCCCCTCGGGTTGTGGCAAGACCACTTTGCTGCGCCTGATTGACGGGCTGATTGCGCCGGATCGGGGCGAAGTCTTGGTCAAGGGTCGCCCGCCCATACCCACACAGGACATCGCGATGGTGTTCCAGTCGGCCCGGCTTTTGCCATGGCGGACAGTGGCAGGAAATATAGAGTTCGTGCTGGGTCTGCGCGGTCATACGCAACAGGTGCGTAAATCGCGGGCGTTGGCTTTGCTCGGAGCAGTTGGCCTTCGCGAATTTGCGGAGGCGTATCCTCACGAGCTGTCGGGCGGCATGCAGCAGCGGGTGGGCCTTGCGCGTGCTTTGGCGGTGGAGCCTGAGGTCCTGTTGATGGACGAACCGTTTGCCGCGCTTGATGCGATGACGCGTGAGACGCTCCGCGGCGAACTGTTGCGTCTTTGGGACCGGCGCCGCATGGCGGTTGTTTTCGTGACCCACGACATCGATGAGGCGATCATCCTGTCCCAGCGGATTGTTGTAATGCGTCCGCGGCCCGGACGTATGGATGGCATCGTTAACGTTGATCTGCCTGAACCGCGTTGGCAGACCGATCCCCGTGGCCTGCCAGCTTTTGCAGATCTGCGCCGTACTCTGTGGGACCGAATCCACGCGATGGGTCGAGAAGGCGCAGAGCTGGAGGAACTCGCGGGCGCCTTTGACGGGGATCTGCCCGAAGAAGGCGAGATCCGATAAGCTTCCTTTATCGCGCCGATAGGGCGCGAGGGCATAGTCCTAGGACTTTTGCTCGCCTAGCCTAAAAACTCAGCTGGCGAATCTGATGCTGAAGTATTTGGAGGGTAGGTCAAATTGGCGGAGTTCGCAAAAGAAAGCCTTGCGCCGATCAATGCTTCTGACTGGACGGTTGATCGTGCCGCCCATCTACTGAGGCGCGCAGGCTTTGGCGGAACCCCATCTGAAATTCTCGCGCTCGCTGCTATGTCGCCAACCGAGGCGGTCGATTTGATGTTGCGGGGCAGGGCTGATGGCCCGGCCCTGGCGGATTTCGAAGAGTCGGGTTTGTGGGACCCCAGCCTTGCGGATTTTCCACCCTCGCGCCCCGCAACGACAGACCGTGCGGCCGAGACCGGCGAAGTGATGGGCGTTGCCATCAAACCGTCAGGACCGCGCCCGCTTCAACCCGCAACGAACCGCTTCTTTTACTGGCGGCGCGCCAGCATGCTGGAAACTCGCCGCCTGGCGTTCTGGTGGCTCGACAGGATGCTTCGTAGCGGCAGTCCGCTGGAAGAAAAGATGACTCTCTTTTGGCACGGCCATTTCGCCACTAGCGAGGAGAAGGTGCGCGACTACCGCAAGCTCAAGCTGCAACTTGACACTTTGCGCGCCGGCGCTCTGGGTAGTTTTCGAAACCTGCTAACAGCCGTGGCGAAAGATCCGGCGATGTTGGTTTTCCTTGATGCCACCTACAACGTGAAAGGGGCCCCGAACGAGAACTTTGGCCGGGAAGTCATGGAACTCTTTACCATGGGCATCGGCAATTATACCGAGGACGACATCCGCGAAGCCGCCCGCGCCTTCACTGGATGGGGCAACGACGATTTGTCGTTCCGATTTGACGAAGCACAACATGACGCGGGCGAAAAGACATTCTTCGGCAAGACCGGCCCCTTTGATGGCGACGATATCCTTGCCATGATCCTCGATCAGCCCCAGACCGCAACCTATATCGCCTCCAAGATCTACCGCTTACTTGTTCGCGATGAAATTTCTCCCGGCTTTGCGGAGACGCTGGGCAAGATCTTTCGCGACGGCGACTATCAAGTGGCGCCATTCCTCGCCACGATCTTTCTTTCCGAGGATTTCTACTGCGACGCCTCGGTCGCCACACATATCATGTCGCCGACCGAACTGATCATATCGACTTATCGCAAGCTTGGCCTCCAAGCGATGCCGGGTATCCCCGATCCCTATTCTGTCGGTAAGACTCTAGGTCAGATTCTGCTATACCCGCCGACCGTGGCTGGTTGGAGCGAGGGCCGCGCATGGATCACGCCAGGTCTGCTCTTCGAGCGCGGCAACTTCGCCCGCGAGGTGATGTTCCCCGACATGATCTCATTTGTTGATCCGAACCTTGAACCGGGAGACGTCGTCCGCCGCACCAATGCCAATATCAACGCCGGCATGGAGATCACAGCGGCAACACTTGAGGAAGGGGCGGCGCCAAGCGCCACGGCCGGAATTCAGGAACAGTTCAACACTCGGTATGGCAGTCTTGTCGGTTGGCAAGAAGCGATGCGGCGGGTCAAGCCAATCCCAAGGGCCGCGGCCCAATTCGAGCTCACAGAAATGCTATTGGCCGAGGGCGCCCGCTCAGCACCTGATGCCGTCGATCACCTTTCAGAGCGTTTGCTGTGTGTGCCGATGGCTGCGACCGCTCGGGCGGCTCTGACCGAGATGCTGACCGAAGAACTTGGCACCTCAAACCTCGACGAAGCCAAGGGCTACACCGAATTCGGCCTTCGGCTGGTTGCACACGCGATCATGTGCGCCCCGCAATATCAACTTGCCTGATCAACTTTCGAGAGCTGTCAAATGGCCAAGTCACCGAAACTGACAACCGAAGACCGGCGGGGCCTGATGCAGGCTGGTTACAGCAGCATCGTTCTCGAAGGAGCGGGCGGCATAACCACCGCGCCGGTGTTTTCGAACCTCACCAAGCGCGGGACCAATGGGCGCATTTTCGTCATCGTCGAATTGTCGGGCGGTAACGACGGACTGAACACCGTCATCCCCTATGCCGACGACGCCTACTACCGAGCCCGCCCCCAATTGGCCATACGTGAAAATCAGGCGCGCAAGATCGACGATTATTTCGCGTTTCAAAAAACGATGTCGGGGTTTGAAAGGCTCTACAAGGATGGACAGATGGCGATCGTCCATGGCGTTGGCTATGACCAACCCTCCTTCTCGCATTTCTCGTCGATGGCTTTCTGGCAAACAGGCGCGCCAAACAGCGGTGAGGCGAATGGCTGGCTAGGACGAATGGCCGACGCAATTGACCCCTTGGGCCATGTTCAGAATTTCTTGGTCAATATCGATGATCATCAATCACTTGCCGTAAAGGCGATGAACCATGTCCCTCTTGTATTTGACGATCCTGAAAAATTTAGCCGCAGGCTATTTTATCCCGAGATCAAGGTAGTTGCCGCAGGTGACCAGCCCGGGAACAGTTCCGGCAACCCCTCACTGGATTACCTTTACGACATCGCAGCCAGCGCCAGCCGCTCCGAACGGCTCGTGCGCGAGGCTTGGGCCAACTATCAAACTCCGATCGACTACGGGTTGGTCAACTGGGGCTTGGAAAAGGTTGCCGCGCTGATCGCGGCCGACTTTCCAACCCAAGTCTACTATGTGCCCTACCGCAACAATGCCTTCGACACACATGTCCATCAAGCCGATTTGCACGCCCGCCTTTGGTCCTACACTTCGGACCACATTGCCGCCTTTCTGCGTGATATGGACCGGCTCGGTCGGGGCGACGACGTGGTCCTAATGGCGTTCTCCGAGTTCGGACGTCGGGTGGCCGAAAACACTAGCCTTGGAACAGATCACGGCACTGCTGGCCCTGCCTTTATTATCGGCAAACCGATCCACGGCGGCCATTACGGTGGTGTGCCGAGCTTGACCGACCTTGAACAGGGCAATCTCAAGTTTACCACTGATTATCGACGCATCTACGCCACGCTAATCCGCGGCTGGATGGGCCACAACGAAGTAGGAAACATCCTGAAAAAGGAATTCGACCCGCTACCTGTTTTCGCGGCAGCGTCCTGACAAACCGAAGCTCAATCACAGACTAATCCCCACCAAGACAGTTCAGAAAGAGGTCTTCCATGTTCCAAACTCCCATTACCAAGCTGCGCATTGCCGTAGTCTCTGCCGCACTTGCGGTTCTAGCTGGATCCGGCGCGGTTCTTGCGCAGGACTATCCCGAACTCATCGTGACGCTGGCTACCGACGACGATGTCTTTAACCCGACGACTTCTTCGGTATTTCAACTTGCTCAGGATTTTGGCTACTTCGAGCGGCACGAGGTCAAAGTCACTTATGTCGGCCTTGACGGCTCGCCGGCCGCAGCCGCGGCGCTGCAGTCTGGCGCCGTAGACGTGGCACACCTCACGATCGACTCGTCCATTCGTCTTGATGCCGCGAATGGCTTGCCGCTACGCGGGTTCCTGTCCGTCGGAGCCGGTATCCCTTTCCTGATCGCCGCGCGCGACGACATCAAAACGATTGAAGATCTTGTCGATCGCAGCTTCGCGATGTCCGACATTGGCGGCCTTGACCACTTGCTCACGCAAGAAGTCCTGCGCAGTTTCGGCGTCGAGCCTAATGCGCCAGATTTTGTCGCCATTGGCGCCCCTTCCGTGCGGGTTCAGGCGCTTGCGGCAGGTCAAGTGGAAGCGACCACCGTTTCATTCGGGACTTATGCCTCGATTGAGGACGCGCCAGGCTTGCATGTTCTTATCTCGCCAGATGTGTTTGCGTCTCGCGCGCCGGCGCAACCTAAGTTCCTGGTTGCCCGCGAAGAGACAATCGAGGCAAAACATGAGGCGATCCAACGTTTCACCGACGCAATCCTGGAGGCATCGCGCGATTTCGCGGCCAATCCCGAGAAGTGGATCGAAGCCGCAACTGCTGCGCGACCGGACCTATCTCCCGCCAACATCGCTCGGACAGCCGAGTTCAATGCCTCGCTTTGGTGCGTCAATGGTTGCTTGCTTCCTGCCAACCTCCAAAAGTCGTTGGACTTCATCTATGCAAATCCCGATTTCGCCGATGTTCCGGTGATTGGCCTTGATGACATCGTGGATTATAGCTTTACCGACAAGGCGCTGGCAGAGATGGGTGTTGTCGAGACCTCGGGTTTAGATAACCGGAACTGAACTGCACGGCGCAAGACGCGCTTTGCCATACACAATGCGGCCCGCCCTTTGGTCGGGCCGCATCTCGTTAGTCTTGGTTCAATGCACGAATGATGTGCCGGTCCTGACAGAAGAACCTGGCATGAGGCGGAGCAGTGCGCCTGCTAGCGCTCGCGGTTCAAGGAATGCTCCCCATTTCATTTTTTCAAGTCCAGTCCCAAGATCATCTGACCGGCGATGATGCAGCTTGTCAGGTTCCCTCTCTCGTTGCAGATGGACTTCGCTCTTAGGGTGCCGCGCCGAGGGATATCGGGGCCGACAATTGACCGGATAACGCGGTGGTGGCTGGATTGTTGGGCGGAAAACTCTCACTTGACGCTCCGGCGGCGAGAGCCGGTGTTGGTTCGGTCTCGGCGCACGCGAGGTCTTCAGAAGTTGCTGGCCGTTCATGGCTCTGTTCTTGATCATTTCAACTCGGAGCGTTGCCTCTCAAGCCGGATCTTTTTGTAAATCCGACCGAGCCGCTGCTCGCGGCGAATGGCACGGTCTTTGCGCGACATATGGGCATGTTTGCTGTCTTGATGGATGCTGGTTCGAACTAGTTTGCTGCAGACACCACCGAGCCTTGTTGTGAAAACTAATTGACGCGGTCGCAATGTCAAAGGGTCGTGCTTTCGCTCACCCCAGAGCGTTCCGCAGATGCGCTGCGGGATGCTCTGCTCCCGGCGCGAATGGACTTTTGCAGAAATTTGCCGTCGCTCTCGCTGTCGCGGTCAATCTGAGACGGGTTCGAATTCTTCCAACGCCACCAACTGGACATCAATACTTGATCTTGTCAGCGGAGCGGACGAACCCTACGGTACTTTGGGGCAGCGCGGGCACCTTGACAACAATGTGCCTGACGGGAAACGTGCTTTGATCGTGAAGGACAATGTTGAGAGAAAGGTCTTGTGATAGGTGCTTGGCTGTGCGCCCGAAGTTGTCGTAAAGGCCGCATCGCGCTCGGCTGACCTTGACGGTGATGGCGCTCTGGGCGCCTTTACGCAGATCGATCACTCCGGCAGATCGGGCGAAAGCAGTGGCAGCGTCGCCTTAGTGACGAAGGTGGAAGTGGGCAGTAAATGAGCAAGTGGCCAACCAGCATCCATACGTTCGGCACCAGCGGCGTGGACATCAAGTTTCGGCAGCTAGAGATATTTTACGGCGTGGTGATCGCGGGAACGATCACACGTGCAAGCCAAAGAGTGGGTCTTAGCCAACCGTCGATCAGCCAACAGCTTGCCAAATTGGAGGAACAGCTTGGAGCGCAGCTCATCGAACGCAACCGGACCGGCTCGGTCACTCTGACGCCTGCCGGTGAATACTGGTTTAAGCAGGCCGAAGAAATGATCCGCCATATGCAGAACAGTCTGCGGGAACATGAACAGCGATTTCGCGATGGCTCGGTAGTGCTTCGATTGGGGATCACGCCGGCGCTGCGGGGCGGTTTTGTAATCGCTGCGGCCAAGATCGCCATGCGCGAGCAAAATCTTGCGAAGTTTGAACTCGTTTATGACCTGAATTCGTATGCCCTCTTCGAACAGATCCGCTTGCACAAGGTCAACTTCGCCATTCTGGCATCCGAGGTGATGGGGCCAGAGGCCGCAAACTTCACCGTCGGCGAGCTTTTTACCGACGATATCACCCTTGCCGTGCCAACAAGCGTTTCCGAAGATGATCTCAAATATGCTTTTTCGCCCGGGGCAGATCCCGCGCGGATCAGACCGGAGTTGCTTCGCTATGTCGAGATTGACAGCTCGGTTCCAACACGCGGGCCATCGTACAACTGGTACCGGACATATTTGCCCTCGTCCACGCCAACATTCGGAGCGCCCAGTTTCAATGTTGCGGCCAATTTTGTGTCCGAGGGGCTGGCGACGGCGCATCTGCCGGTTTCAACGGCCTCGACCCTACCTAATTCGATTCGTAGTCAACTGCGGCTTTATAAGATCAATGGCATGTCGCGCCGCATCGTGTTGGTGATGCGCAAGCATCTGTTGACCCATGGGGCTTATGCACGGATTTTCCGCGGTATAGTGGACTATTGCCAGACCGAGTTCACCCTGCAGATGACTAAACTTGAAGCGTCTTCGATTGTTCCGCCGCTGGCAGCAACTGAAAGGAAGCCTCCGACGGCAGAATGACTAGCGTGATGTCAGGCCCCGGAACGAACGTAATTTACGGTGTTGGGGAAAAGACAATCTTGGGTATCGACATTTCCTATTATCACTCCAGCTAGTCTGGACATCGAACAACAAGGAGGCGACATGCGGTTCTGGCAAGTGGTCATTGCGTCGGGATTGATCCTGTCGTCGAGCCTTGGACTTCTAATAATGTCAGGAAATGCGCGCGGACTGTTCGCGCCGAGCCTTCAGGCAGAACTCGTCGTACAAGACTTTCCGCTACCGCCAGATATGGGCGTGGATCCAGGCGTTGTGGCCGACTTCATGGCCGAAGAATTGCAGCGCCGCCTCGGACAGGACGTGGCGATCCGCCTGACGCTTCCGAGCGGCTCGATGGACAAAGTCAGAGATATCGTTTTGCCTCGTCTGATGAACGTTGTCGCCGTGAAAGCCATGCTGGAGGATGTTCCTGAACTTAGTGCGCTATTGGCGTTAAACGGAATCCGGCGGACGGTCACCGGTGAAGTGTTCAGCAAGGACGCCACTGCCGATGTCGCCATTACCGTACCTGGTGCGCTCCTCGCATCGGTCAACGGGAAATTGGTCGAGGTCACGACAACTTCCACTGGCATGACGGCGCTCGCCCTTGGCGATATGACCAGGGGGCAGGGCTATGAAGTCGTTATTTGGCTGGGTGAAGCTTCGAGCGAGGCCGATCTTGCCCGGTCGATCCTCATCGGCGCGACTGGCGGCGAGCGGGGCAGGGTTCTGCTCGGTGGCGACCAAGGCTGGTTTGGTGCTGACGTCGAGGTCCTGCGTTGGGGACGCTGGTTGATTGGCAGTGTACTTGCCGCAGTGCTTGTGTTCGGTTTGGTCAGCTTGTTACTGCCGATTGTCGCGAACCGAAGGCCGTCGGGCCGCTAGGCGTCGCCGGTCCTTTGGCGTCGTGGCTGGCCCTCCGATCGGCGCCAAAGTCTGGCCAGGACCGGAGGCCGAAGAGGACCCTGCGTTGGCCCGTTATGGCGGTTTGCCGGGTGTGACCGGGGCCTGGGCGGTACCAAAGCTCAGCATCGATGGCTCAAAGTCAAACACCCGCTCACCCACAGAACCCGACCCGTCAGGTCGGGCTTCGGCAGCGCCTAATTCGACTTCGACGGCGAGAGCCTCTGACGTATCCTCGGGGAGCGCCTCTACGGCGTCCATAGTGCCTTGGATTTCCTCACCTTTCGATATATCTCCCATCGCTTCGCTGAGTTTGAATTTGAGGTCATCGGAGTAGGGCAGTTGATAG
>Ga0222713_10006653_pt1 | contig 10939 bp, 10 predicted proteins | sample C33_649DmetaG_FD_165061 | JGI IMG/M metagenome (GOLD analysis project Ga0222713, IMG submission 165061) | Estuarine water microbial communities from San Francisco Bay, California, United States - C33_649D | ecosystem: Environmental > Aquatic > Marine > Unclassified | place: USA: California... | reverse complement strand
AAGTAGGCCATTTCCGGCGCATATCCGGCATCCACCAGCGTCTCGAAGCCGGCCTGGATCAGCGCCGACAACCCGCCGCACAGCACCACCTGCTCGCCGAAAAGGTCGGTTTCGCATTCTTCGCGGAAAGTGGTTTCAATGACACCCGCCCTCGCCGCGCCGATTGCCGCCGCATAGGACAGGGCAATATCGCGCGCCTTCTTGCTGGGATTCTGTGCCACCGCGATCAGCGCCGGCACACCGCCACCCTGCGTATAGGTCGAGCGCACCAGATGTCCGGGGCCTTTCGGGGCGATCATGATCACGTCGAGATCGGAACGCGGCTCAATCTGCTTGAAATGGATGTTGAACCCGTGCGCAAACGCAAGAGTCGCCCCTTTTTTGATGTTGGGCTCTATCTCGTTGCGGTAAACATCAGCATGGTGTTCGTCCGGCAGCAGGATCATCACCAGGTCGGCGCCCTTCACAGCGTCACCCACTTCCTTGACGGCGATGCCGGCCTTTTTGGCCTTGTTCCATGACGCGCCATCCTTGCGCAGGCCCACGGTCACCTTGGCACCCGAATCTTTCAGGTTGTTGGCATGCGCATGACCCTGGGAGCCGTAGCCGATGATGGCAACCTGCTTGCGCTTGATCAGTGAAAGGTCGGCGTCTTTGTCGTAATAAATCTTCATGTCTTCCTCTGTCTGAAACGTAACGTCAATTTGGAAACGGCGGCACAATCGGCAGGTTCGGCCGAATGCCACCAATTATCTTCAGGCCTTCAGTATCCTGTCGCCACGCCCGATGCCGGAGGCTCCGGTGCGGACGGTTTCGAGTATCGCGGTCTGGTCAATCGCCTTCAGGAAGGCATCCAGCTTCGAGCCGGTTCCGGTCAACTCGATGGTGTAATCCTTGTCAGTCACATCGATGATGCGCCCGCGGAAAATATCCACCATGCGCTTCATTTCCTCCCGCTCCTTGCCGACCGCGCGCACCTTCACCAGCATCAGTTCACGTTCGATGTGATCACCCTCAGAAAGGTCGACGACCTTGACCACATCCACCAGCTTGTTCAGCTGCTTGTTGATCTGCTCGATGATTTCGTCTGAACCGGAAGTGACGATGGTCATGCGCGAGAGGGTCTCGTCCTCGGTCGGCGCTACCGTCAGTGACTCGATGTTGTAACCACGCGCCGAAAAAAGTCCTGCGACACGCGACAGAGCACCCGCTTCATTTTCCAGCAAGACAGAAATGATATGCCTCATGTCATTACACCAGGATCATCTCGGATAGCCCCTTGCCGCCAGGAACCATCGGGAACACGTTCTCGGTCTGGTCAGTGATAAAGTCCAGGAACACCAGATCCTTCTTGCGCGCAAACGCCTCTTTCAGCGCCGGTTCTACGTCGGCTGGTTTTTCGATGCGCATGCCGACGTGGCCATAGGATTCCGCAAGCTTCACGAAATCGGGCAGCGCATCCATGTACGACTCGGAGTAGCGGTTACCATGGAAAAATTCCTGCCACTGCCGAACCATGCCCATGTAACGGTTGTTCAGGTTCACCAGCTTGACCGGTAACCGGTACTGCTTGCAGGTTGAGAGTTCCTGGATGCACATCTGGATCGAGGCCTCGCCGGTAACACAGGCCACAGTCGCTTTGGGATGCGCCATTTGCACCCCCATCGCGTACGGCAGGCCAACGCCCATCGTGCCCAGCCCGCCGGAATTGATCCAGCGCCGCGGCTTGTCGAATTTGTAGAACTGCGCGGCCCACATCTGATGCTGACCGACGTCCGAGGTGATGAAAGCCTCACCTTTGGTCACCTGGTAGAGTTTTTCGATGACAAATTGCGGCTTGATGATCGCGCTGGAACGGTCATATTTGAGGCAATCCCGTTCGCGCCACAGACCGATCTGCTTCCACCAGGCCTTCAACCCTTCCTTGTCGGGGCCGCCGCGCGCAGCCTCTAGCTGCTTGATCAGTTCCTTCAGCACATCGCGCACGTTGCCCACCACAGGCACATCGACTTTCACCCGCTTGGAAATGGATGCCGGATCGATATCGACATGTATGATCGTGCGTGGCTGCTCGAAAAAATGCTTGGGATTGCCGATCACCCGGTCATCGAACCTCGCGCCGACCGCCAGCAGCACGTCGCAGTGCTGCATCGCCATGTTGGCTTCGTAGGTGCCATGCATGCCCAGCATGCCCAGGAACAGTTTGTCTGTTGCCGGATATCCGCCCAGCCCCATTAGCGTGTTGGTGCAAGGAAAACCGGTCAGCTTGACCAATTCAGTCAGTTCGGCAGAGGCATCCCCCAGTATCACACCACCGCCCGTGTAGATCATCGGGCGCTTGGCTTCCAGCAGCAGCTTGACCGCCTTCTTGATCTGACCGGCATGTCCCTTGACCACCGGGTTATAGGAACGCATTGCGATGGTTTTCGGATATTCAAATTCCGTCTTGGCCGTCGTTACGTCCTTGGGAATGTCGACCACCACCGGGCCAGGACGCCCCGTGGCCGCGATGTAGAACGCCTTCTTGATGGTCGTGGCAAGATCCCTGACGTCCTTGACCAGGAAATTGTGCTTAACACAGGGACGGGTAATGCCTACGGTATCGCATTCCTGGAATGCATCTTCACCGATGGCATGCGTGGGCACCTGCCCAGTCAGTATCACCATCGGGATCGAATCCATGTAAGCCGTGGCAATGCCGGTCACGGCATTGGTTACACCTGGCCCCGAGGTCACGAGCGCAACGCCGACTTTGTCCGTCGAACGCGCATAAGCATCGGCCGCATGCACCGCCGCCTGTTCATGACGTACCAGCACATGCTTCACCTTGTCCTGCTTGAACAACTCGTCATACAGAAAAAGGACAGCCCCGCCCGGATAGCCGAATACGTGGCCGACACCTTCTTCCTGCAGACAACGTACAACGATCTCTGCGCCCGACAATTGCATGATTTTGTACCCGCAAGGGCTGGAACGCCCGGCGCAGGTTCATTGCGAAAAGGAAACGTGCAACATTACCCGGCAGAGCCTTATCGGTCAAGCAAAATATCCCTGTAAACAGAGGGATAGACGTGTTTGTCCGCCCCGTTGCGACCCTGCTTGCTTGCCCCGGGTGTTTTGCTAAGATGCCGCGAGCCTCGGGGCACGCTAAGGTCGCCGCCGGCGCATAAAAAAGGCAATCCACTGGCCACATACAAGGAACTCGCGGAATTCCTTGCCGGAGTCGAGCGCAGAGCATTCAAGCAGGCGGTATTTTCCGTGCGCGATGAGCACCTTGCGCTCGATATCGTGCAGGAGGCCATGCTGAAACTGTCGGAAAAATATTCCGGCCGGCCGACCGGGGAATTGCCGATGTTATTCCAGCGCATTCTGCAGAATGCGATACGCGACCATTTCCGCCGCCTGAAGGTACGCTCGGCCTGGGTGGTGCCGCTGAGTTCACTCCTGGGGGCTGACCCCGAGGAAGATCAGGACCCGCTGGAAACTCTAGAGGTAGACCCCGAATCCAAAATAGCCTCCCGTCCGGCAGAACAACTGGAACAGAAGCAAGTTATTGATATCATTGAAAAAGCAGTCGCAGAACTGCCTCTGCGTCAACGTCAGGCCTTCATTTTGCGTTACTGGGAGGAACTGGACGTCGCCGAGGCGGCAAAAGTCATGGGATGCTCGGAGGGCAGTGTCAAAACGCATTGCTCCCGGGCTACGCACGCTTTGGAAATACTACTGAAAAAACAGGGGATTGAGCTATGAGTACGCGGGAAAGCGATATCGCGCGATCCATAGTCCGCAATCTTGAAACGGGCAGCAGGACGCTTGATCGGGCTATTCTGGCGCGCCTCGCCTCCGCCCGCGACCGGGCACTCGCCGAGCATGACCGGGCTCCGGCATGGCACGCCGTCTGGGCAGGACACCCCAAGCTGCGTCTTTCCGAACATCCGGCAACCGGCATCCGTCACCTGCTCGCCGTTGCGGTCCTCGTGCTGGGTTTGCTCGGGGTCGTTTTCTGGCAGTCAGGCAACAGCCGCGGTTATGAACTTGCCGACCTTGATGCACGCCTACTCACTGATGATTTGCCCCTCGATGCATACCTCGACAAGGGGTTCGATTCATGGCTAAAACGGCAGTCGCGCTGATCGTCTGGCTATGCATTTCGTTCAGCGTCGCTGCCGCACAGGCGCCATCCCAGCAGGCGGCTAAGCCAGTCCGGCCCGAGTGGTCCGAACTCACTGCAGCGCAACGCAAGATACTTGCTCCCCTGGAAACCGAGTGGAGCAAAATGGATTCGAGTCGACGCAAGAAATGGGTCACCGTCGCCGACCGTTATCCAAAAATGAAACCCGCCGAGCAACAGCGTTTGCAGGAACGCATGAAGGCCTGGGCGACCTTGACGCCCAAACAACGTCAGGAAGCGCGGGAGCGATATCAGCGACTGAAGAAAATGCCGCCCGATCAACGTCGCGAGATGTCCAAGCAATGGCAAACCTATCGACGCTCGCTGGCCCAGCCTGAGACCCAGTTTGATCCCCCTGTAGGTGAACCGCTGACCCCCGGCGCCCCCCCGCTGCCGCCATCTCCCGAACCCAGTGAGCGGTAAGCCGCTGACGCCCGGGCTGGGCAGAAGACTGCTCTGCCTGATCTATGACCTGTTGCTGCTCACGGCGCTTGTCCTGTTTGCAGGCGGTATTGCCGCAGCAATCGCACAGTTGGCTGGGCCGGACAAGACTCGTCTGGTCACCCAGGCAGTCGTAATGACTTTGTGTCCCGCCTATTTCGTGTGGCAATGGCTAAGAGGCGGACAGACGTTACCGATGAAAACCTGGCGTATCAGGCTCGTTTCCCAGGATGGCGGGACAATTACGCCAGTTCAGTCTTTGCTGCGACTTGTGCTGGCGATGGCTGGCTATACGTGCCTGGGAATTACCGTGCTTTGGGCCCTTATCGACCGCGACGGCCAGTTCCTCCATGACCGCCTTAGCGGGACGCAACTGATCCGCTCAGATTGACCGCTCGGGAAATGACGATTCCGTCTTCAGCGCCTTTCCTGCCACCACATCATTCCCAACGCGATACTGCAAAAAAGAAAAGTCGGTGCAGCGGCACTGGCAAACGGCGGCCAGTCATTCAGCAGACCGAGATGACTGAATAACCGGTTCATAAAATGGAAGGCCAGCCCGAGCATTATTCCGGCAAATATCTTGGCGCCGACTCCACCCTGCCTGCTCTGGAAATAAGCAAACGGCAACGCAAGTACCATCATCACCAGAACCGCAACCGGATAAAGCAGCTTGGTCCACAAGGCGATCTCGTAACGCAGTGCTTTCTGCCGGTTGTCCTTCAAGTGCTGAGAATAGGAATAAAGACTCCATGCCGACATTTTTTCCGGTTTGATCAACAGCACATTGAGCAGCGCGGGCTCCAGTACGGATTTCCATTCCATCTTGTCTATGGCACTCACCCTGGTCCTCAATTGATCGAAAGTGGTTTGAGCCACCTCGAACAGAGACCAGCGATTTTCGCCCTCGTATCTGGCACGTGCTGCCTGGCGAAGATTTTGCAGGCGATATTGCGAATCGAATTCGTAGATGCGAATGCCGCGCAGATCGCCCGTAGGAGCAACTTCGCTCACATTGACGAAAGCGGTTCCGTCCTTGATCCACAGTCCAGAACGGAATTCCTGCGCGACGATCCCCGAGATCGCCTGGGACCGTAACCGTTGGGCGAACTGTTCGGCGGGTGGCGCAATAAATTCCCCGACAACGAAGGTCAGAATCCCGAACGCGCCACCAACCGCACAGAGCGCCGCGACCATCCGCGGCAAAGACACGCCGGATGAACGCATAACCGTGTATTCGGAGCTTGCCACCAATTGCGCAAGAGCAAAGAGAGTGCCGATCAGGGCCGCGATCGGGAACAATTCGTATACATGATTGGGTGCGGACAAAAGGACGTGGAGCAAGACGTGACGCAGTTTATAACCGCCCCGGCCCAGATCCTTCATCTGCTCCACAAGATCAAAGAAGGCATACAACAGCAACAAGGCAACAAACACCAGCATCGTTGCGGCCGCCACTTCACGGGTAATGTAGCTGCGCAGTGTTCTCATTTGAAAAGCCGCCACAGCGAAAACACGGTCAACCGGCGGTAAAACAGGGCGAGCAGAAGCAGCAGCATGACGGCATGGATACCCCACATCCCGGTCATCACATCAATCCTCGACTGGGTGATCGCCGCCTGCATGATCGAAAGCAGGTTGCTGTAAATCATGTAGACCAGGATTGCGAGCACGATGTTCATGGAGCGACCGGCCCGTGGATTTACGAACGACAGCGGAATGGCGAGCAGGCAGAGGATCAGGGCACTGGCCGGCAAGCCGAACCTCCAAGAAAGCTCCCCGAGATTCCGCGGCACCGGATCGCGCAGCAGGCTCAGCGTCGACATGGTCTTGGTGGTGGGCGCCCGAATCGTTGACTCGGCCGTCTCGATGCGCATGGCATAGCGTTCGAATTCAAATATCCTGTACTCGGGCGTACCGGGCACGCCTTCGTAACGCCGGCCATTCGTCAGAACTAGGAAGCGGTCCCCGTTATCCGCTGTTTCCTGAAACCCGCTCTGCGCCACCATCACGCCCAGCTTGCCGTGCTGGGTCGAACTCACAAAAACGTTCGCCACCAGATTGGGTTTGCCGGCGACCTCCTCGACCAGATAGACCCGATCGGCGCGGCTGGATTCATGGAATACCCCCGGGGTGACCTGAGCCACGTCATCACGGCTGTCCATCTGCCTGCGGAATTCCTCCGCCCTCTCGACAGCCCAAGGCGACAGCAGAAGAGACAGCAGAGCAATAGTCAGCACCAGAGGAAGCGCGAAGGTCAGTACCGGCCTTATCCAGCGATCCAGTCCCTGCCCGCAGGAAAACCAGACCACCATTTCGGAATCCCTGTAGCTGCGGGTCAGTGTCATCAGGACCGCAATGAAGAGCGACAAGGAAAGCAATACCGGCAGATATCCGACCAATGTGAAACCCAGCAGGGCTATCACACCGGTCGAGGTGATCAGTCCGCTTGCCGCCTGACCGAGAAGCCTGACCAACTGGGTCGTGACGGAAATTCCCACCAGCACCACAAACGTCGCGATTGCGGATGTGGTGAATTCGCGCAGCAATGCAGACCGGAAAATCATGCCGGCATTTTGCTTTTTGGATGGAACCCGAAGATAATCAACTGTCGCGGCCGGACACTGGCAAATAACCGGTTATTACATGGAAGCCGACATAAATCATGACGGCTTGATCCTCGCAGTACGACCGCCATTCATGTTCTTGACAGCCTCGCAACGAGCATAGGAGTTAACGCGTGGAATTTAGCATAAAACCCGTTGTGCCGGGTCAGACGACCACCGGCTGCGCAGTGGTCGGCATATACGCAGGAAAGAAACTGAGTGCGGCGGCGGCAGCTCTGGACAAGACCGCCAAGGGCTATCTGCGGCGTGTGCTTGATCGCGGCGACATGGAAGGCAGGCTCGGCAGCACGCTGATGCTGCACGATGTTCCTGGCATATCGTGCGTCCGGGTGTTGCTCGTCGGCCTCGGAGCGCAGCATGAATTCTCCGAAAAACCGTTCCGTCGCGCCGTCACCGCAGCTGTTGAGGCGCTCTCCAAATCCGGAACCGATGACGCCGAACTGCATCTCACCGAGCTTTCAGCGGGACGCCGCGACATCGGGTGGCGCACCATGCAGGCCGCGCGCGCGGCGCGGGAAACCCTATACCGTTTTGAGCAGATGAAGAGCAGCCCGGCCAGGGATGTACCGGCCTTGCGTCGCATCGTGCTAGCCACCGCAAAAAAGGACGAGAAGCCGGCATCCCGCGGCCTGGCCCAGGGCCTCGCACTGGCTCACGGCATCAGCCTTGCCCGCGACCTCGGCAACCTTCCGGGCAACGTGTGCACGCCCACCCGACTCGCCGAGGAAGCGCGCAGGCTCGCCAAACATTACCGCCTCAAGATCCAGGTTCTCGAACGCGCCGACATGGAAAAGCTCGGCATGAATACCCTGCTATCGGTGGCGCAGGGCAGCAGCCAGCCGCCCAAGCTGATCGTTGTTGAATACCGTGCCGGGGCAAAAAGCCAGAAACCGGTGGTGCTGGTCGGCAAAGGCGTCACATTCGACACCGGCGGCATCTCGCTCAAACCCGCTCCGGAAATGGACGAGATGAAATACGACATGAGCGGTGCCGGCAGCGTACTCGGCACCATCAAGGCCGTCGCCGAAATGAAACTCCCGGTCAACCTGGTCGGCATCATCCCGGCGACCGAAAACATGCCCGGCGGGCGTGCCACCAAACCCGGTGACATCGTCACCAGCATGTCGGGGCAGACCGTTGAAATCCTCAACACCGACGCCGAAGGACGGCTGATCCTGTGCGATGCCCTGACCTATGCCGAACGCTACTCCCCCGCAGCGGTCATCGATATCGCCACGCTGACCGGCGCCTGCGTCATTGCACTGGGCCATGTTGTCAGCGGACTCTTTGCGAACGACGACACCCTGGCACAGGAAGTCCTCTCAGCCGGGGAACATTCGGGGGATCGCGCCTGGCACCTGCCATTGCATGACGAATACCAGGAACAATTGCGCAGCAATTTTGCCGATTTCGCCAATATCGGCGGTCGCCCCGCGGGTGCGGTAACTGCAGCCTGCTTCCTGTCGCGCTTCACCAGAAAATACAAATGGGCGCATCTCGACGTCGCTGGCACTGCCTGGAAATCGGGCAAGGACAAGGGCTCCACGGGGCGCCCCGTACCCCTGCTGACCCAGTTTCTGATCAACCGCGCCGGCAAGCGCTGACCCGTGCCGCATGACCCAGATCGATTTTTACGCCCAAGCCGAGGATAAACTGCAGACCGCCTGCAGGCTGGTGGCCAAGGCGAGATCAATGGGCATGCGGGTTACGGTTTTCTGCCCGGACCGCGAACTGGCTTCCCGGCTGGACCGCTTGTTGTGGACGGTCCCTGCCACCGGTTTCATTCCTCACTGCCGCCCCGGAGACCCCCTGGCATCGCTGACGCCGGTATTGATTGATGACGAAGGCGATGCGCAGGCGCATGATGAGGTATTGATCAATCTGCATTCAGACAGGCCAGCCGGTTTCAGCCGTTTCCAGCGGCTGGCTGAAATTGTAGGCGTGGACGAAGAAGATCGCTCCGCGGCGCGCAATCGCTACAAGTTCTATCGTGATCGCGGTTACTCGATACGGACCCACGACCTGTCCCCGGCAGCATCCCGCTAGACTGACGTCCGAAGGCCGAAATTCCCTCCGGTTGAGCACAACAGTCGCACTCCGTTAACATCTGTGCCGTCATGTCCGATCCGAAATCCACAGACGACGCCAAGGATGTCATCGACCGGGCGGATTCGCTGCTCCAGCGTCATCGCCGCCCGTCCACTCCCGGCAAAACTGATGCCTCCGCCGAGCGATCCGCCGATGCCCATCCCCTGGCCGCAGCTGACATCCCGACTCTGACCGACGTGGTTGTGGAAGGCGAAGTCATTCCGCGCACCGAACCAGTGCCAAAACCCGCGGATCCGGCGCCGCCTGCAGGCGGCGCGGTGATGTCCAGGGTACAGGCACAGAACATCGAGCACTCGGTTCACCTGAAAATCAAGCGCAGCCTGAATGACCAGATTGCGAGGGTTGTTGAAGAACGTTATTTGCCGGAAATCGGAGCCGCCCTGGAAAAAGCCATAACCCGGGCCACCGGGGAAATCCAGTCCGGTATTGCCGATCTGGTGCGCGCGTCCGTTGCTGAAACACTGCAAGCCCAGCTGCGTCAATTGCAACCCCCCGTCGCAGAAACATCTGCGCCCTCCGGTATAATTCACGCCGCAACGCCCGCTTCACCTCCTCCCGAGCAAATGGACCTTCCGAAAAGTTTTGAACCCGCGGCCATCGAGTCGCGCTGGTACCCGACATGGGAAAACAGCGGCTATTTCAAGGCCGGCCTCGACAAGAGCAATCCTGACGCGTTCTGCATACAGCTGCCTCCGCCCAATGTCACCGGCGTTCTGCACATGGGTCACGCATTCAACCAGACCATCATGGACGGACTGGTGCGCTACCACCGCATGCGCGGCGACAACACGCTGTGGCAGCCGGGTACCGACCATGCCGGCATCGCCACCGAAATGGTGGTCACCAGGCAGCTTGAACAGCAGGGCCAGTCGCGCAACGCATTGGGACGTGAAGCCTTCATCGACAAGGTCTGGGAGTGGAAAAAGCAGTCGGGATCGACCATCACCCGCCAGATGCGCCGCCTTGGCGCTTCCTGCGACTGGGAGCGCGAACGCTTCACGATGGACGAATCGCTTGCCAGACTGGTCACCCACACCTTTGTAAAACTGCACCGTGACGGCCTGATCTACCGCGGCGTACGGTTGTCGAACTGGGATCCGGTGCTGCACACCGTCATCTCCGATCTGGAAGTCCAGGCGGAGGAGGAAGACGGCAAGCTCTGGCAGATCCGCTATCCGCTCGCCGACGGCAGCGGCCACCTCACCGTGGCCACCACCCGCCCCGAAACCCTGCTCGGCGATGCCGCGGTTGCCGTCCATCCCGAAGACGAGCGCTATCGCGGCCTGGTCGGACGCCAGGTCAGGCTGCCGCTGACCGGGCGCACGATTCCAGTGATCGCCGACGAATATGTCGACAAGACGTTCGGCACCGGCTGCGTGAAAATCACCCCGGCACACGACTTCAACGACTACCAGGTCGGCCTGCGCCACAACCTGCCGCAACTCAACATATTCACCCTCGATGCGGCGATCAACGATAACGCTCCGGAAAAATACCGCGGGTTGGACCGCTACGTCGCCCGCGACCGCATCGTCGCCGACCTCAAGGCCCAGGGCCTGCTCGAATCGGAAAAACCGCATCGCATGGTCGT
>Ga0222713_10006652_pt1 | contig 10940 bp, 28 predicted proteins | sample C33_649DmetaG_FD_165061 | JGI IMG/M metagenome (GOLD analysis project Ga0222713, IMG submission 165061) | Estuarine water microbial communities from San Francisco Bay, California, United States - C33_649D | ecosystem: Environmental > Aquatic > Marine > Unclassified | place: USA: California... | reverse complement strand
ACGGTACCCAATCCATGCCAAGCGGGTTCACGAAATGATGCGAATGAAGCCTTACCATTTTGTGTTTCGATTTCATGTGCCATGAGTTTTCTCCTTTTGTTGTTGTTGAATTTCAAGTATAGCAGGATAGGCTGACAAAAGCAAATTAGGATAGTTATATAGGGATAAATCGGACATTTTTTCAGGGTGACCTTAATCACAGATCATAAATGGGCGTGTCGACTTGACAAAGTTATCCACAGGCCCCCTAGGCAATTTTTTTTTGCGGGGGATGAATGAGCAGTTTAAAGATATGCTCAGATCTATTAGTAGCCCCCTACTAAATTTCTATTCTGTCAACGCTGGACGATAGCCAAGTTATATCATCTGAATTATAAGACACGGTATCAAAATCAATATCATGAATTAAATTCTGTGCACTCTCTTCATCACGAGCATTAACTGTAATTGAATACATAACTGTAACTTCCAGTTCGAATTCTTTCGACAATTCAAATCCGCATATGTCTGCAATTTCTTGGCCAGTGCTTTCATCAATGGTCCCGTGCTCAATTGCTTCCAAGGTCCACTCTTGCATTTCATTACGCATACGGTTGCGCTCTGCAGCCTCTGTGTACGAACGTTGTGTGACTGTTGAGATATGTGATTCAAGGTTTGCAATACGTTCATCCTTTTGTGCAATCTGAGACTTAAGATAATCTTCTGTTGCATTTACTGTTGTTACTGTTGTTTGGTCCATGGGGGCCCTCTTTCTGTTAGTTGGTTAATTTAATTGTACTATAGGGTACTGACAAATGTCAATTACCAAGATGATGAATAATAGAATGATAACTTATCTACTTCAGGTAAAGCAAAGATACGCTCTAACTGTTCGATAGTATTTTCTAAATCACGCCAATACCATTCGTCAATATCTGTTCCGCCGAAGAAAAATCCTTCTTGTGGTGGTAGCAGGCTTGGGTCTTTTGATTCTAATGAGTGCTTACACAAAGCAAGCAGTTCTATTAATTTATCTTGTGATACATAGTATTCACCGCAGTTATCATTACCCTTTTGGATTTCTCTTACGAACCAAGCATGTATCTGATTAGCCTTGCGCCAATAAGCACAGGTGACCTCTACGCTTGCTCCATAGATATCTGTTGCGACATCTGATAATTGTGTTAGTTCCATTAGGTCATTGAACTGTGGATAAACTGCTTCAGGTGAGTTATAAGATAGTTCATCATTGTTTTGTAGTGCTTGCCAATTGACCTTGGCTAAGTGCTTTCTTGCGTTTAGGTACATATCTAATCCCATTGGGGGCTTCCTTCTTTCTGCTTGTTTCTTTTAATTATACTGTAGGGGTCTGACAAATTGTCACCCAGATCCCCAGGGGACTCTTGCTAACCATAGCGTGGAACGCAGGGGGTAATAGGTGGAGCAGTTTAGCGACATACTCAGGTCGTTTATTATCTAATTATAGATAACGGGCTACTGCGTTGTAAGTTGAGGTATTTACTACTTCCTCATCTGTCATCTTGAGGATACGAATAGCGTTTTCCATTTCCTCTTTTTGCTCTGTGTAGGTGTGGCGGTGAATTACCTCAAAGTCCTTTTCAGGCTCAGCAGGGAAAGTGCCTTCCTTTACAACAATGTCAAAATCAACATTGAGAGTGTTGTTCCAATTACGATAGCCTGTGCGTAGGTTTTCAGCCTTTGAGAAGTTAGCGATAGCCCACTTTCCAATTTCCTTTTTCCACGCTTCTACCTTCTTTTGATACTTTGCTTCGTTCTCATCTTGTGTTTTGTAGTTAGCCTCTAACTCTGCTAACCTTGCTTCTAAAGCCTTGATGACTTTTTGTGTCGGTATCTTTACCGAAATTGCTTTTCCTCTTGCCATTGGGTCTGTTTCCTTTTCTTTTAGTTGGGGGTTCTATCATAGCACTTTGCTCTGACAATTTTAGTGTGAGCAGTTTGTATTCATGCTCAGGAATTAGTAATTAGATTACTTAGCCGTCCAAGTTGTATAACGAACTGCGCCATTTACATCTAACTTTACACGAACACTCTGACCATTTGGATTAGGAGTGATTTCTGTAATCGTTCCTGTGACCTTTGACTTCTGTGTTGTGTAGAGGTCGCCTACCTTGTATGTTGCGGTTGCTACTGACATTATTTCCTTCTTTCTGTTAGGGTTTTGCTTACTGTATAATTATGACATTATTTGAGAAAAATGTCAAATCCATTTCTGACATTTCTCACATTATGAGATTATTTTGAGGTCTTGACCATAGCAAGGCGTTGTGCGCCATTTGCCAAGATTAGACTAACTCTGGTAACCTTATTAGACATTGGTGTGAAACCTGCGATACGACCTGTAACGCCTGTCTTGCTGGTTGTGAATAAATCACCGATTTGGTAAGTGTATCCGTGGAGTGTCATGTGGGGACTTCCTTTCGTTTTTTGGGTATGTAATAAGTATAGCAAAAAATGTCATAAATCTCAAATCCTGTGAGGGTTTTGGGGTGTGACCTTAATTACATCTTAAAAGCGTGTCTAAACTTGACAATGAAAAATTTTTGCGCTAGGCGCTCCGTTTCACAACGGTGCCGAAAATAATAAAAATAAAAATATTGCGGTAAATAATAAAACAAATATTTCACCCATGTTATCTCATTTCTTAGTGGCAGAAAAAATTATGTCACTCTTAGAGTATACACAAAGTGAGCAAGAAACGCAAGCCGAGCCTTTAGTTGAGATAAGTGGAATCTGTTTATTATTCTCAGGACACTTAGCAGCAGGGCGACCAATCATTTCTTTTACATCGGCTTGACCAATAGCAAAATTCTTAGCAAGGTATGCCATGCGTACACCACTATTAATTTTAAGATCAACGGCAGTTTTAACATTCTCACTGTCTGCAGAAAAATACAATGATAGATTAGTTACATCCTTTAGAATAAGTGCAGCACTCTTCACACGTGTGTATACCCAGAATTGAATTTCAGGGTGCTTATCAATAACTACTTTCCATGCGTATGCGTAAGTATCATTAAAGAAATCTCCGTCCCAGTGAATGCGAAATAGCATAGGTGCCTCACGCTTTACACAATCGGCCTTGAAATCAATAATCATCTCATTAAGCAATCGGACCATGGTCTCACCGTCTGCGTCTTTAAGCAATGCCCAATTGTGCAATAGGTTTTTCTTTACTGTTGGGAATACCTTTTCCAATTTGCCTGCATAGCAAACACTCTCGCAGACACTCGTAGCGCCAGGACATGAATAAGCCTTTCCTGCGGGTAATCCGAATGTGTTCGCAATACTTGCTTGCTTTCCGTTGGGTGTGACAAGGTTAGCCACCTTTCTATCTTTAGAGCGTAGTAGTTTAGTCATGAGGGCCTCTTTCTTTCTTTAATTCTAACATAAGGGACTGACATTTTTTGCGATTATACTTTTTCTTATTTGGTACGGCAGAGGCAGCGTTGCTACGGCGCAATTCCATAAGCCTGCGTAATTCCTCTGGATTTTTCTTCATAAATTAATCTTAGCAAACTTCGGGAAAAATGTCAAATCGGTCTTAACGTGATCAATCTCACACGACACGCTAGGTAAAACGCCTAGGCGATTTTGTGCGGGGAAGCACACAAAATCATTTTATTATTCTTCTTCAATAAAAACATACAACGGAATTAAATCAGTATAACTACGTTGTACAATTTCTTTTTCACCAAATTCGTTTTGTGTTTGTATGTCATAGTTATCTCCAGTAGAATCACTTTCAATAAAAATAACTTCAACAATGTCGTCACCGACTTTAATTAAATCGCCAAGCATTACTTGATCAGGTGTTAAGTTATCTGCGTGTATCAATTCCATAGCAATCATTGTATCAGACATTATTCATCTCCGTATTCATCTACTGGGTCAATAAACCAAGACAAGTGGTGTTGTTCAATTACTGCCCATGCTGGCGCATGACTCATGCCTTTATAGAATACGCCTTCTGGCATAGCAATAAATCGGTCATAGTCCTCATCATAGGCTGCGTCAATTGCTTCGATACATGGCTGAACCATGCTTAGTGGTACGGGCGGATAGTGATTACCCTGTAAGTGATACGCTAACTGCGTTTCTAAATCAAGGACGCTATCTGCTAATCCAATTGCTGTCACACTTCCCATTTACTTACCTCCTACTTTTCCATCACGATAAAAAATCTTAGTCACCATTTTGCCTGACGGCTCTGAGAAATTGTAGGTTGCGTATTCGTTAGCAAATCCCCAATCCACAATTTTATTCCATTCGGTCACTGCGCTAATTGCGTCTGAGTAGCGACCAACCCAATGAGGGGCGGTATCACTATCATAGGTAGCGGTTATTGAGTATGAGTATTCCATTATGCGTTCTCCTTATAAAATTCGTTCATTACTGTTTCAGCATACCATTCGGCATACTCTTTTTCAAGTTTGATACCCGCTGAGCATGAGCAAAACTCTGTATCAAAATCTTCACCATTAGCCCAACCGATTACGCCTTCATCATAGCACTCAAAACAAGTGCCGTTTTTATCAAATAAGTTTCCCATTTTATTAGTCCTCAATTCTTACTGCGAGAATACGATAAGTATCCTTTAGGTTTAGTGGGGCTGAATAGTGGGGGCGAACCTGAACACGATAACTTTCGCAACCCTGATACCATACATCAGATTTTTCTGCTGAGATAATTTCACCCTTTAGAGTTTTTGAGTGATAAGTTTTTCCTACAAGTAGGCTTTCTATTGTATAGACATTTGCTGACATGAGCAACCTCTTTCTTTTTGTTGATAATTCTATCCTATCACGGGGGTCTGACATTTTCGGTTAGACACGCCGTAGAGGGATAGACTTTCTTTTATTTATTTTTCTTACTCTGTAAGTCTATCTTATTAGACTAAAAATCTCAAGTTACTTTCGAGTAATCTCAAATAATAAGACGCTCAAAGTGTGTGAGAAAAATCACAACGTAACGTAAGGTTATCCACAGGCTGTGGACGACACGCTAGACAGATCCGCTAGGAAAATTTTGAGCAGTTTTTATTCTTGCTCAGGAATTTATTTTTATTTTAGTGTTGCGAGAAATTCTTGCGAATCCATGCAAGCATCAAAAAATTTCTGTTCGTCAAATCTTGGATTATCTGAAAGAAACCACTCGCTGAATTCAAAAATTAAATTTTCGAAATCGTGTGAATCGATACTATCGGAAAACTTATTTAGAATTTTTGCAGTTTCAATGTAGTCTTTTCGTGTCATCATTTGTGAGTGCACTCGCTTTCTATTTCGTGTCCGAATTCGTCTACTAATTCCTCATAGATTTCATCAATGTAGTCTAAATAGTCGCTCATTATTCGGCCACCTTTAGGACCGCCCACGAATTGCCTTTATTTACTTCATCAAGAGCAGGCTTTAGAGCAGGGGCTAATAATTCTTTTAGCAAACTTTCAAGGAATTTAATTTGAGTTTCCTCATCAAGAGATAGCAGGCGTAGAGCCGTTGGATTTGTTTCGTCTAATTCGGTGACGAACTTTAGAGAGTGTTGAATTGATTTCATTTATTTTATTTCCTATTCTTTTAGTTATTGTCTAATAAATTGTCTTGCTCAATACCAAAATCGCATGAGCAGGTTTCTACATCATAGTCCTCACCATTACCAAAAAAGATTAGACCTGATGAATTACATTCCTCGCAAGGAATTGTCAAGACGGAGTTTATCATTAGAGAACCGCCTTTCCTCTTAGTGTTCCGCTAACGCCTAAAGCGTCGCAAGATACTTTTACGGATACGCCAACAGGTAATTGTGTTGGATAAGTTGAGATGAATTGAGCAACCGCACCCTTAGAGGCAAGGCTGATTTTTTTAGTAGAACCTGAAAAGGTTTCAAGTGTTATAGTGTAAGTCATTTATTGACTTCCTTTCTTTATTTGATAAGACTATCCTATCATGGGGGGCTGACAAACTGGGCACTTATTTGCTGAGGCTCATTGTGATACTGGTCACACTTATTTGCTCAGGCTCATTGCTTGATTAGTCATTATTTAATTGTATAAAAGAATTATAGCAAAGAAATGTCAAAAAGTCAAGGCGACACGCCGTAAATCGGGGGAGTAATAGTGTGACCTTAACCACATAAGTTATACACAGCCTGTGGATAACCCGCTAGATCAACTAGGCAAAAATCGCAGAGTTTTATTTCTGCGATCTTTTTTATTAACTATGAATCCAATAAACAATTGCAAATGAAGTCATAGCGATTAGAATAACTAACAATTTATTTCTCCTCAATTTCATTTAACAATTCCCAAAGTATTGGCTCTAATTCTTTAGATACTAAATCTAATTTTTCTTGAAGTGTTTTCATTGTGATACCACCTCTACATGAAAAGCGTTAAACTTTTCTAATTCGTTTTCGCTTAGTGGGCGAAGTGTTTTATTAAGAGCAAAAATTGCTTCTAATTCTGTTTCTGATTCGCATACATACGAAATTAACACATTGTGTTTAGTCATTTAAGTATTTCCTCAATTTCTGCGACATAGACATCGCTTCTGTTTATTCCTGTTTTTAGTTTATAGTCAAAGACATCTATCGCATCATCATAGTTATCTGCCTCAATAGTTATGAAAGTATCAAAAGAATAGTATGGCATTATTTAGCCTCCTTGTATAGGTAGTCCCACGCCTTACGGCACATGAGAATAGATTGGCAATTATCACAGCAGATAGAGCCGTGAGGGTTTAGGTTGATGTCATAGACATCTACAAATGTATGTGTTTTTCCACATACTGAGTCAAGCCGTATTAAGGTACTCATCTCTTGAGTCCTTCCTTTCCATAGGTATTGATAAAATCAGGGAGAGAAATTACGCCCTTATAGTCTTTACAACGAGGGCAAAATCTATCCCACCCGTCCATGACAATGATACAAAAAGAGCAAATGTTATCCATAGCGCATAGACCTTGCTCATCTATAAACTGAAATGTGTCGTTCATGCTGACACCTTCCAATCTGTCCACATAGGCAAACGCTCAGGGTCGGTATCGTTATACCAACGCTCAATGTTCTGCTCACAATCTTGGCAGAAAGTAAATTGCTCATCTCCTACATTAGAGATAGCGGAAACCATAGGGTTATGGTCTTTACATAGTGTAAGTGTAGTCATTTTAGACCACCTTTCTTTAGAGGATTTCTTTACCTCATTTTTTCTTGATACTGTAAGTGTAGCATGGGGGTCTGACAAATTGAGGGGGGCAAAGGGTACAAAACGGACATTGTGGCATAGGTCACATGAGATGTAAGTCACATTTGGTGGCACCAGTATAACAATTTGATAACAGTATAGGGGTTATCGGCGTGTCGAGTTGACAAAAATGCCTAGGGAATATGGGCGCACTATTTTTATGTAAGTAATTCTTATATAACACGTATCATACATCTGGACAAAATATTCAGATTTTAGAGAGTTTGGGTTTTACAAATATTTTCAGAATTATGATATAATGGTTTCATGACCGAAACTGTAGAAGCAGGCAATCCAGAGCAATGCTGCCTAGGATGTACTTGCGTTAATATCCACAAATCAGAACCACTGGAAGACTAAAGTGGGAATCCTAGACAATCTAGAAAATGCCTGGGATGACGAACTTCAATTCGAATCTAAGCCTATGACAGAAACTGATAATATGGGAAGATCAACAGGTGCTTGGACAAAAGGTCCTGCAGTATATGATTCCTTGGCTGTAAAATTATTTTCAGAAACCTGCTGCACAGATTGTAGTTGCAAAAATGGATGAAGAAATAAAATTAACTCCAGAGCAAGCACAAGCAATTTTGTTATTTCAGATTGAACAGAAACTAAGGTTTGCTATTGCAAAACAAGTTGAGAATAAATTTCACGGTATGTATCATAACGCATCACACGATATAGCACAATTTATAAGAAACAGCGCTTAAGGATAATTAGATCCATCAGATTGCTCAACATCGCCAAATAATTCTTTATTTAAAATAACTGGTTTGTCAACAGTTCCTCTAACAAAGGAAGTAGAAAAATATCTATAGCCATCACTTGTAACTTCTGTAGTTCCATGGGGGATATTTCCACCATGCATGACCAAAGACCTTGCTTTTGGTTTGTGAGAAAAATCCAGGGACGGATAATGAATCTCTCCACCTAAATAATCGTCATTATAGTATATAACGATTCCATAACGTATATAATAATCAATCTCTTTGTTCCAATAGTCTTTATGGACTTCCATAAAGTTTCCACTTGGATGTCTTTGCAGCGAAACATGATCAAAGTATAAAACATCATCAAACAAGGTTTGTACTTTGTCGCTGATCTTATAAAAGATGTCTGGTAGTTCTCCTATTTTTTGTTTTCCAAAAAAGAAACCTTTTTCATATTCTGGACTATAGGATTTCCACCATTCAGCCTCATCTAAGGTTTTACAATAGTTTAAAACCTCTTCTTGCTCCTCTATACTTACAAAGTTTTCAATCTCGTAAATGTCGGGGGATAAAAGGTTAACCTTCACTGGCCAATTCCCACATACGAATATCTACAAACCCATAACGAGATAGATCTGCCAACTCTTCAGTATCTGCTTCAATAACAAGCCTTACATTTGACTCAATATCAAAACCTGGCTTATACTCTTTTTGGGCATTAGCCAAATATGTTTCTTGGACTTTTTCTAAAATTGGTTTGTAATAAAACTTAGGCAATTACTCCACCTGCTTTTAACTTATCGTAGATGTTTGACATCATAAACCCAAGGCTTGGCTGTGATTGCTCAATTTGAGATTGTAGCGCTTTCTCATCTAGTCCAGCCTGGAGTCCTAGTGCAAGGTTATCTGCGTTGATGCTTTCCATCATAATGTCTACTGCTTCTTCTTTTGTCATACCCATTCCTTTTCTTGGTCGTAAGTTACAGAGTACTCCCCTGTAAATATCTCTGCATAAGAGATGATATCTCTATTATACCGTATTAGGGTTTCTATGCCAACTTTATCGCATATGTACTTGCTACCCCTAGTTAGTCTCTCAAACTTCATCCCCTGGGCTTCTAGGGCCTTATTTAGGGTATCTATGTATCGAGCCTTGCCGTATCTTTTTGAAACAAATGCTTGATCAACATAATCAAACCTTGCTTGTGCATCATTTCTTTTTGCAATGTCCGAATTGTCCATTATGTACCGTAACGCAGGATGATCCATCCTCTCAGACCAGTTTCGCATGTTAGGCTCATATTTTTCCATATTACGTAGTGTTGAATCAGCAAAGGCCATGCGTATTAGGTCTGCAGTGGAGGTTTGAACCTCTGTTGCGAAAGAAATCAAAAAAGCGGTTGCGAAAGGAAACTTGTCACTATAAGTCGTTATGCCGAAATGTACATTCGGATTGAAAGACTCAGTTGACATACCGTCTTCTAATCGACGCATATGATTTCCGAGAGATACAAACTCTTGTCGATTCATATCGCAGTCGACGAACAAACATTCTTCTGGATTGATCCCGTCGGCGAGACATAAAATATTTTTATCATATGAACCCACTATTTTCGAACCGTTAAAACGCTCCAACAATTTTGCGGTCATAAAACCATCCATGTCGGGAGATATAATTAAATTCTTAGAATGCTCAAGTGTTTCAAGTATCTCTGTTTTCATTTTCTATAAACGTCCCTTATAATAATGTTATGACCGTACAAGATTGGGCTTCGCTAATTGTTGCCATCTTAACAATTGTATCATCAATCGCTTTTGGAATCAAGTGGCTAGTAAAACATTATCTCAGCGAACTTAAGCCGAATTCTGGATCATCGCTAAAAGACCAAATGTCAAGATTAGAGTTGGCTGTTCAGGAACAAAAAATTAATTCCGAAGAATCACGAGATCGCCAAGAAAGAAAATTAGACGACTTGTATAGAATTTTGCTTGATCATATTACTAAAAATGACAAGAGGTAGTTATAATGATACCAAAAATAATTTGGCAAACCCATGAAAATGAATATAACGATTTGTTACCATTTCAAAAAGACATTACAAACACTTGGAAAAATCTAAACCCAGGATGGGAATATAGATATGTCGATGCAGAAGAAAGATCATTAGCCGTAAAAGAATATAGTGAAATATTACATAAATATTATCTTGTATCAGACAAACTACATCAATCAGATATCTGGAGATTAGTGGCGATATATAAAAATGGTGGATTTTACGCAGATATGGATTCAATATGTATTATGGGAATTGACGAATCATTAGAAGGCAAATATAACAATGAAGAATTGGTATGTTCTCCAATAGGGTTCCAGCACTATGGAATTAATAGTTCAAATTTTGGATCAATAAAAAATAGCAAAATTATTAAGTCAATAATAGATTCTTTGTTTGTTACATATGATGAAGCAGAAGATGTTTCAGGTTTTCCTTTTGGTTTTCCAGAAAATAATACCTTTTCAACCATAGCCCAAGAAAACAAAAAATTAATATTTTTTAATAATGAATATTTTTCACACGCAATGGAGTATAAAACTTCGTTTAACAGTAACGTAGAGGTTGTATTTAATAAAGAAAAAATTAACTATCAATTGCTTTGCATTAATATGAATTGGCCTATATAATATATATAAAGATAGTTTTTAAAACTATAAAGATAGTTCTTTTTTCTTATATATTTAAAGTATACACTATCCCTAATCTGGCTAAAATAGACTTATGGTAACAAATCGGACATTCCCTATTATAACAATTTGATAACTTTAAATATCATGTCCGTTTTGTCTATTATGGTATAATTTATTTGTTGGCTAATACCTTGGTTTGTCCTATACCCACCGACCATGGTATTAGTCAATTTTTATGGTATAATCAACATTATGACTATGTGTGGACCAGAGGTTTTTGGTGCAG
>Ga0222713_10006650_pt1 | contig 10943 bp, 12 predicted proteins | sample C33_649DmetaG_FD_165061 | JGI IMG/M metagenome (GOLD analysis project Ga0222713, IMG submission 165061) | Estuarine water microbial communities from San Francisco Bay, California, United States - C33_649D | ecosystem: Environmental > Aquatic > Marine > Unclassified | place: USA: California... | reverse complement strand
TGGGCTAATACTTGGGCTAACACTTGGGCTAACACTTGGGCTAACACTTGGGCTAACACTTGGACTAACACTTGGGCTAACACTTGGGCTAACACTTGGACTAACACTTGGGCTAACACTTGGGCTAACACTTGGACTAACACTTGGACTAACACTTGGACTAACACTTGGGCTAACACTTGGGCTAACACTTGGGCTAACACTTGGACTAACAATTGGACTAACACTTGGACTAACAGTCAATTGCAATGTAGGAATATTAGTTATTGTTGATATTCCATCACAAATACAATGTTTTATATAACCAGATGATGGGTTTCCAAAAACACTATTAGCACATTCAATAGAATAAATAATATTATAATGAACATAATATGTAAACCTTTGTATAGTTGTTAAATTAGTTTCAATTCCAGAATTATCAATTAAATATTTTCTACCATAATATACATTTCCATTACAATAGCAAATATTACCACTACCACCATCAACACATTTAAAACTTACAGACGATATATAATTAAAAAATGTAAATAAAATTATAAATATATTATTTATATTCATTATCTAAATAATTTTATCAAATTTATTTTTATATATTATTTACTATTTATACCTATTTAAATATTTATTTATATTGAATTAAATGTCTAGCGAAAATCCAAATATTGAAATTACATATTGCATTAATGAAGATGATAAAATACATAATGAATTTAATATTGAAGAAATATTAAATCAATTAAATAATTCAGAAAATAATAACGATAATATTTTTATGCCCCATATAATTAATTATAATGAAAATTATACTGTTAAAGCATTATTTTTAATATGTGAATATTATGGCATTGCAAGAGATTTAAAAAACAATAAATGTAATAAAGAACAAATAATTTATTTTTTAATTGAATTTGAGAGAAACCCCTTGAACGCTGATATTGTTTTCAAGAGACAAAATATGTGGTTTTATATTAATGAATTGAAAAATGATAATTTTATGAAGAAATATGTATTATGGTAATAAATTTTTATTTTATATATTAGTTTGAATTAAATATAAAATATTATAATAAATTATAAATGGTATTATCAAAAATAGACAGTGATGTAAGTTATCCTGAACTGAAAAGTGTTGATTCAGGAGATTTAAAAACTGAAGCTAATTTATATCAATTTGAAATTAAAGATATTGATGTAATTGTTGCGATTGGAAATGCAAAAAATACATTTGAAGATAAAAATATACTTTATTTTCCTATTTATTTAGTTAAATATAATAATAAAGTTGTTCAAATTGGTATTTATGAAATTAAAGCATCAGATTATTTAAGTTATTTGGACGATTACAATAATCTGGATATAGAGAAAATAGAAGAACCATTAATATATTCATTTGTTACCAAAGAATTTTTAAATAAACTAAGATTAAAACCAGAGGTTCCTCTTAGAAGAGTAGAAGGTATTGATAAAGAAGAAGGCGAACTTACTGAATCTGACGACAGTGAAGAAGAAGTAGAAGTGGAATATAATGAATATTATGAAATACCAAAAGAGAGAGAAGATATATTTGTAATAACAAAAGGAGTTCCTCTGCCTCCATTATTAAAAGAAGAAACTAAAAAACAAGCAAAAGATATTAAAGAAAAATATCATGAAACATCATCTGATACCTGGATTGAAAAATTTTTGAAAAATAAAAATTATACAATTGTAGACAATGAAGGTGGTGGCGATTGCTTATTTGCAACAGTAAGAGATGCATTTTCAAGCATTTTACAACAAACATCTGTTAATAAACTTAGAAAGAAATTAGCTAGCGAAGCAAACGAAGAAACATTTTTAACTTATAAAGAGCATTATGATATGTATAATTCAGCAATAATAAAAGATACAAATCAAATTAAAGAATTAGAAGCTCAATATGTATTATTAAAACAAAGATTTACTGAAGTAATTGATAGAAATGAACAAAAAATGATTTCAAGTGAAGCTAAAAATGTGAAAGCCGAACATGACAGACTTGTTGAAGAAAAAAAGGTTACTGCACAAATGCTTTCAGAATATAAATTTATGAAAGGTGTCGATTCACTCGATGGCTTTAGAAGTAAAATTAAAAAATGCGATTTTTGGGCTGATACATGGGCTATTTCTACATTAGAAAGAATATTAAATATTAAATTTATTATTATGTCAAGCGAATTATATAAATCAGGGGATAAAAAAAATGTTTTACAATGTGGTCAATTAAATGACCCTATTTTGGAACAACGTGGTAGATTTTTACCGGAATTTTATGTCATAATAGATTACACTGGCAGTCATTATAAATTAATTGGTTACAGAAAAAAAATGATATTCAAATTTTCAGAATTACCATATGATATTAAAAAAATGATTACTGAAAAGTGTTTAGAATCAAACGCAGGAGCCTTTGCTATTATTCCAGATTTTGTAAAATTTAAAGCAGGGTTACACAAAACTGTAATTAAAGAAGCACAATATGAAGATATATCTGAAAGTAAATTAAGAGGATTATATAATGATGATATTGTATTTCAGTTTTACTCAAAATCGATTGACAAACCTCTTCCTGGAAAAGGTAGTGGAGAGAAAATTCCGAATGATAGATTGAAAGAATATGCTGAATTGGCAACTATTCCACAATGGCGTAAAAAATTATCAAATTTTTGGGTACAACCATTCTCATTAGATAATCATCAATGGGCATCTGTTGAACATTATTATCAGGGTTCTAAATTTAAAAAAAATCATCCTGATTTTTATTTAAGTTTCTCTCTTGATTCGGGAACTGATTTATCAAAAGACCCTGCAATGGCAAAAGCAGCTGGCAGTAAAACAGGAAAACTTAAAAGCGAATTATTAAGACCTATTGAAGTCAAAGAGGATTCTGATTTTTCTGGTAAAAGAAAAGAAAGAGAATTATATGCAGCTCAATTCGCAAAATTTACTCAAAACGAAGACCTTAAAAAATTATTATTAGCTACTGGAGATGCCAAATTAACACATTACTCTAGAGGTGGTCCACCAATTGTATTTAATGAATTAATGTTAATTCGCGATAAAATTAAAAGAGAAATGTAAATTGTATTTATAGAACAAATCTATTTTATTATACATTAAAGTTTTATGTAATGCAATTCTATTTGTTTATTATATAATTCATTTATTATATAATTCATTTATTATATAATAATAAATCTTTATTTACCAAAAAAAGATTTGAAAAATGATTTAGGTTTTATAATTTTAGGAAAACTTAATAAACTAACACACGAGTCAATTAATAGGTTTGTTTTTTTAAAAAATTCTTCCTCTGCATCTTTTTGAATTGTAAGTTTTCTCTCTTGAACTAAAATATATATTATAAATTTTAAAATATTTGAAGTAACTAGAACTCTTTTTGCTGAATCAAATTTATTATTTTTAATTTCATATATAACTTGATATATTTTTTGAACTATTGTTATTAATTGTGGAATATCATTTGTATTAATTTGTCCATCTTTAATAACTTCTTTAACAGATGTTTCAATATCATTAAATGTATTTGGTGTTAAAGATATAATTTTATTTATTATACATAAAAGTTCTTCATTAAATATGATGCTATATTGCTTTTTTTGCTCATCATTTGCTAATATATTTTTAACAATGTCAGTTAAATTATATTCAATCATATTAACTATTTCATTATTTATAGTTTCAACTACATTATTACTAGTTTCAACTACATTATTTATAGTTTCAACTGCATTATTTATAGTTTCAACTACATCTGCTATACTTTTTGATTCGTCTGTATTGGAAATACTATCAAACACAATTGATTGTTCCATATAATATTTGAATATATTTTATATTTAAATATTTTATATTTAAGTATTTTATTTATTTTATTTATTTTATTTATTTTATTTATTTTATTTATTTTATTTATTTATTTTATTTATTTATTAGAGGACATTTTTAGACAACAATAATGTATTGCACTTCATATTTATTTTGGCGGTGGAGGTGGAACTACAGGCCTAGGTCCATAAGGTGATGTGTAATATCCTGGTCCGGGTTGATAACTAGGACAATTTGTTCCATAATAATTCATTTTCGAATTGACTCCGTCTGGACAACATCCAAACGCAGTTTGGGAACATCCTGCTTGTTGTCCGCCTGTATTAGTAATAATAGTTATATGATTTAAGGCTATAAGTATTAGAAGTATAATTGCTAAAATAATTATTATCGACTTATCCATATATATAATTTATTTAAAAAATATTAAGACAAATATATAATAAAAATTAATAGATTAATAATATAACAAGGAATGAAGATATCTAAAAATAGCAAACAACTCATGTTATTTTTTACAAAAAACAAACATATTAATCATGTTCAACAAACTAAACGAACTGATACCATAATTACAGAGTTATATAATGATATATTAACAGCGCATAAATATCTATTAAGTTTAAAACAAAAGGGTAATATATACCACGTTACAACCAACAAAATTTTAACAGCAACGCAAATATCAAAGCCTCAAAGTTTTAATTCAAACAGTTTTCCTGATGTGGTTCGTAATCACATTGATGAATTAACTATGTCTGAAATTTCATATCACTTTTCTCTCTATGGTCGTAATATTAAAATTCATTTTATTGTTGAAGAAGATAATGTGGAACTCAAATTAGAGACTTATAATGGATATGTTGATAATATAGTAATGTGGTTATATATATTAAATCAATATGCTTCTAAACAATGTGCAAACACACTTGTTATATATCTTTATTTTACTTCTCTTGAAAAAAAATTACCAGAATCAAAAATAATAATTTTAGATGAAATCAATGTTAACACTGCTTTTACTACAACCTGCCCCAAAGATTCAGAAATTGTTGTATTTAGAAAGGAGGAATGGTTTAAGGTATTAATTCATGAAACATTTCATAATTTTGCGTTGGACTTTTCAGATATGAATAACGATTATGCGAATAAATGCATATTAGATATTTTCAAAGTAAATTCAAATGTTAATTTATATGAAGCATATACAGAAGTTTGGGCAGAAATAATGAATGCATTATTTTGTAGCTTTTTAACATTAAAAGAAAAGAATAATATTGATGAGTTTCTCTCTAATTCTGAATTTTTTATTAATTTTGAAAGAACGTTTAGTTTCTTCCAGCTAGTAAAAACACTTAATTTTATGGGCTTATCCTATAAAGATTTATATTCTAATAATTCTAAAAGTGCAATTCTTAGAGACAATTTATATAAAGAAAAAACAAATGTGCTATCTTATTACATTATAAAGAGCATACTTATTAATAATTATCAAGGTTTTTTAAATTGGTGTAAAATAAACAATTTTTCTCTCTTACAGTTCAATAAAACACCTTCGAATCAAAGAGAATTTTGTAAATTTATTGAGAAGAACCATAAAACTGCAAGTATGTTAGATAACATTAATAATTCACAAAGTTTTTTAGAAAAAATAAATAAAAAAGGGGTTAAACCCAATTTATCATATATTTTATCAAATTTAAGAATGAGTATTTGTGAATTAGGATGATTCTATAATTTTTCCTGCCAAAAACATTTTTAGATGTGTTTTACAATAAATTTCTCCATGTAAGCACTTACCAATACACATATTATTACGCAACCTACGTTTAGCACATACATATTTGTACATTCCGTTTCCAAGTGACATTTTATTAGCTTTCCAAGCTACACTTGCTTCGTCAAAATCTATATTGACTTCATATAACGACATGTTTTTATATTTTGTTTGACTTCTTGTCTGCATTGTTCTAGTAGTTATGTTTTAATTTATATTGAAAAAGCATTTCATTTTTTTAGAAAAATAAACTAAAATTTATTTCACATTTTATCATATGCACTCTTGAATGGTTTAACATCTTTCATTATATCCGTAAAGATTACCACATGCTCTAATATATTCAAATTCATCAAATGTTAAAAAATTAGGTCTTTGGTTATACAGAAAAATATCTGAAAAATATAATTTTTCTTCGATTGGAATAGATGTATTATCCATATATTTCAATAGTTCGTCTTTGCTCTTTAACATATATTTATTTTTATGTAAATTAAATAAAACAAAACCATCCACCAAGATATTTAATTTAGATTCTTTAGGTTTTACTCCAAATGTATATAAATATTGACTACTAATAGATTCACGAATAGTATCTATTATAATACTTGTTGATAACTCTTTTTTTATAATGTTGGGATTATTACAATTCACATCGTAACAGATAGTAGAATTGATAGTATAATATGATGTATTCATTGTTATTATATATAATAAATATACCTTTATATACATTTAATATATTTTTATGATTTTTTATTACCATTTAAGGTAACAAATAAATGAATATATTTATCAGTTTTTGTATTTTACAGATGTAGTGTAATATGCAATAAAATTAAAAATAAAATTGAAATAATTCAAGTTAAATATATAAATTATAAATATACATAAAAATCCAAATGGGAATTAAATATTTAAACAGGTTTTTAAAAGAGACTGCTCCAACTTCAATGCAGTTTGTAAATCTTTCACAATTGTCTGGCAAGAAAATAGCTGTAGATATAAGCATATATATGTATCGTTATGCAGCAGATGATAGTTTAATTGAAAATGTATATTTGATGTTATCAATTTTTAGACACTATAATATTATACCTATATTCATATTTGATGGTAAGCCTCCCGCTGAAAAAAAGGAACTATTACTTAAACGTAGAGAAGACAAAAAAGACGCTGCAGAAGAATATAACTCCATTAAAAATATACTTAAAAACAATGAAGACATGGATGATTCTGAAAAACAAGATTTAATATACACTATGGATATTCTTAAACGTAAATTTGTTAATATTAGAAAAAACGATATCGAAAATATTAAAGAATTAATTAGGGCATATGGAGGAACATATTTTGATGCACCAGGTGAAGCAGATGAATTATGTGCTATGTTAGCAATTAAAGAAATGGTGTGGGCGTGTTTAAGTGAAGATATGGATATGTTTGTATATGGATGTCCACGAGTTATAAGATATTTTAGCTTATTAAATCATACTGCAGTTTTATATGATATAAGCGAGATTCTAAAAAATTTAGGCATTACACAAAAAGAATTGAGAGAAATTTGCATTTTATCAGGAACAGATTACAACAGCTTAAATGTTATAGATGAAAATTCTCCAACATTATATTCAACGTTAAAACATTTTAAAAAATATCATAAAGAAAAATCAAGTTTAGATTTTTATGATTGGTTAATTGAAAAAACGAATTATATTAAAAATATAGAATTATTAAAAAAAATTTATAGTATATTTGATTTAAGTAATAATACATGCAATATTTCAATTTTCCATGATATTAAAATTAAAAATGGCCCTATTAATAAAGTCATTATCATAAATATTTTAAAAACTGATGGATTTATATTTCCATAATAACAATATATATATAAGTTTTTTATTTAAATATATACATATATATTATATAAGTATGTTAGATTTATATAATAAAAAATATAGTAGGAAAGAATTAAAAGATAATATTTACTCTGTAAAATTAATAGACATTTTAAAAACACAGGTTGTTGATGTAACATTTGCAGTACGTTATTTATTAAATGATAAATATCAAATATTAGATGGTGACGATACAATTACATCTCCAATTATTTTAAAATATCAACCACATATTACATATCAAGAACTGCAAAATGCACTAAATGATTATGAATCAGATGATGATAGCATTGATGATTTTGAGACAGTATCAAATAGAGAAAATAATTAGATGAAAATTTCTAGGTCTATATTTTCAAATGTTCCTGTTGAAAATTGTGGAATTTGTTCAAAATTAGATGTCTTTAATAAATCTCTCATATTTTTAATTAATTCTCTCCATTTACAGTTAGGATTTTGTTTTAATGCTTCTAATAAAGACCATGTCATCGCTCCATTAGCTTTATTATTAAAAATTGCATCGACGCTGGTTTGATTATCTGTGCAACCACTAATCATAAAAACATTTCCAAATGTGTCTAATTGTTTTGCATTTTCTGTGTAGTTATCATAATTTAAAGAATCCATATATTGATATTTTAAATCTAAAACAGAACCACTAAAGCAGCTATCAAACATTGCAAATAATGTTACATTTAATTTTAGATATTTTTGAATCAATGTTTTAAATTCATCGTCTATAATTCCTTTCAGGTCACATGATACGATTAATTCATCGTAACCATCTTGTTCATCTCCATTTCTATCTAACACATAAGAACCGTGACCACTATATAAAAAGAATAATAAATCGCCTTGGCTAGAATTTATTAATAAATTCTTAAATTCTGACAATATATTATCTCTAGTAGCTTTTTTTGTTGTTAAATCTGTTAAAATAGTAATATCATTAAATCCGTTATTTGAAATTCTATCTTTAATTGAATTTGCATCGTTAATGCAACCAAATAATTCATTTTGTGTCCCAGTATAATTTATTCCAACTAATAATGCTTTTTTATTTTTGTCAACTGTTATTTTTTTTGGCTGGTAATTTTGAATTTGTAAAATATTATTATTTAATATATTTTTTAAACTATTAACTTGAAAGTTATATTGATTTATTAGATTATTAATATATGTTTGTTTTACTTTTACAGACAATCTAAACATTTGAATATTTTTAATATTTGTAACTAAGGCTGAATTTAAACGATATATGTTAGAATTAAATACTGTTTTTAGTTCATTTATTCTATTTTGCTTATAAATAGAAAGTTCAGAATTCATTATAATATATAATTATATTATTTATTAAAGAAAAATAAATAAGTATTTTATATATATTTATTATTAAATTATTTAGTCCATTTGGACCATATAATTTTTGTTTTGTTTTTGGTATAATATTTATTTTAAGCAGTAATGGTCTCAGTCTTCATTGCCTTAGCGAAGTGAGGAGACATATACTTCTGAAGGTTAAAGTATGTAAGCTCATCAGACTTCTTTAGCTTCAAAAGAGCAGCAAGCTTGGCATCAGGGTTAATCTTGCGACCGTTGTCCTTGTCTTGGAGCTTGTGAGCACGAATGTAAGTGTTGATTTCACGAGTAACATCTGTGCGAGCCATTTCAGTTCCTTTGTCCTTTCCAAGGAAAGAAGCAAGCTCATCAGAAATCTTGGTAGGCTTTACAAATCCAGAAGGAGCACGATTGCCTGCCTTTCTCTTACGCTTAGATGATTGCTTTTGAGCAGTCTTTACTTCACGAGTCCACTTCTTCTCAAGAGTTCTGTATTCAGTCTTCAATGCGGAAATAAGGACACCAAGTTGTTGAAGCTTTGCAAGAAATTCAACAGACTGCTCAGCAAGAGGTGTCTCAACATCAGCAGGAGCTGCAGCATCGGTTGATTCTACAACCGGAGTAACAACATCAACAACAGGAGAAGAATCAGCCTTAACAGCCTTTGGCTTTCTAGATTTCTTCTCTACTGCAGAAGCAGCAGATTCAACAACAGGAGAGGGAGCGGCGACTTGTTCAGTCTCAGTAGCAGTCTTAGATACAGTTTTCTTTGGCATCTTATTATAATATATAGTAGTATATACTTTTTAAGTAGTTTTTTTGGAAATAATATATATTGTTACCATAATTCGAATATATGTATTAATAAATTATAATTAATATGGATGCTACATAGAATTAAAAATATCCAAAACTTTGAAAAAACCAAGGTAAAGATGTAGCGGCAGTTTCGTTAACAATTGTTAATGCTCCTAGCACATAAATTGCTCCTAAAGTTTTACTATCTTTGTCCACTCCACTATTTACTAATTTTTCTAAAACTTCTAATACAACTTTTTTAACATTATACATATTTTGTTCAGTATGAATATAAGCCACACTTAGGTTTCTAAAAGGGTCGCCATTTGGAGGACAAATATTTCTTTTTATTTCATTAGAAATTTGAGCTCTGTAATTCCAAATGTCGCATAAATCTCTAATAAATTTTATTAGTTGCATTCTGTTCAAAGAGAGAAACCATTCAGCATTTGAATAATTTCCTAAAGAATCAATATTTTGAAATAAACTTAAAGCTCTTAATTCAATCGCTTTTTCACTAGATACTTTTAATGTGTCATCTTCAAATTGTAAATTAATATTTATTTTTAGAAGCTTACCCAAACTTACAATTAATTTAATTTCAATTAAAATTTCACTTGTAATTATATTTCTATTATATGGGTTGCATATTTGGTCTCGATTTTTTGTTTTTATTATTAAATTATATAGAGAATTAATATCAAACCCATAAATAAAACCATCTTCATCCTTATAGCTAAAAAATTGATGAAAATTTATTTCTTCTATTGGTTGCATTGTTACAAAGTCATCTAAATTTGTACATAGTTTTCTATTCAAGGATGCAGGTCCATGTAAAGCTTTATATTTTTTTACAATATTTCCTCTGAATACCTTCTGTATTTTTATTATGTATGATGAAAAATATAAGTAAGAATATATACGATTAATCAATTGGCTTTTATTTCCACTAATTTTTAATTTATAATTTTTTGCAATATTTTTTAACTGAGATAAATTATAATTATAACTTATAATATCGTTATAATTTTTTATTGTTGAAATACTTATATCTTGATTTAGTATTTTTGAATGTTTCTTAATAATTGGCATCTTCTTTTCACAATTCGTATAAATGCAATTTATATACTCATTTATTATACTTTCAGAGCTCTTATTTTTTTTTATAAAATTGTTCATATATTATTTATATATATTTTTCTTTTTGAGCTGTTTTTTTATATAATTATTTTAAATTAAATGCTTATCATACATGGTAT
>Ga0222713_10006648_pt1 | contig 10944 bp, 7 predicted proteins | sample C33_649DmetaG_FD_165061 | JGI IMG/M metagenome (GOLD analysis project Ga0222713, IMG submission 165061) | Estuarine water microbial communities from San Francisco Bay, California, United States - C33_649D | ecosystem: Environmental > Aquatic > Marine > Unclassified | place: USA: California... | reverse complement strand
CGCGCTCGACCATGCCCGGTAGCACTGCACGCGACAGGCGCACGCCGCTCATCACGTTGGTCTGCCAGTAGCGCTCCCACTCGGCGTCATCGGTAGCGAAGTAATCCATCTGCCCGAAGACCCCGGCGTTGTTGACCAGGATGTCCACCTGGGGGAGCCGCTGGATCAACGCGTCGGTCTGCGCGGCATCGGACAAATCGGCGGGCAGGCCGGTGAAATGCGCGGTGGGCAGCGCCTTGGACAGCTTGTCCAGCGCGGCGTCCACGCTGGCCTGGCTGCGGCCGTTGACGATCACATGGGCACCCGATTCGGCCAGGCCGTAGGCGATGGCATGGCCGATGCCACCGGTGGAGGCGGTGACCAGCGCGGTCTTTCCGGAAAGATCGATGTTCATGGGAACTCCTTTGAGGGCGTGGGAGCGCAGGCAATGGCGCCGCGACCATCAGCCGAGACGGCCCAGCCTGTCGCATCCGCGGTGGAGGCGAGGTACAGGCTGCGCGGGCGATGACCTTGAAGCCCGGCGCTTGGTCCAGATTGATCCGGGCGTGGAGATCGTCACCACATCGCTGCGCGCGGTGGCGCGGCGCCAGCGCCACCTGGCATCACGGGTGCGGCTGTTCGTCGATCACCTGGCCGCGCATCAGGACAAGGCGTCGTGCTGAGATCGAGAGGGCATGGCGCCGCCGCTGAACACCCGTGCCCACATCGCTCAACGCTGCAGGGAAAGTCGCGCGACCTCGGATCGTCCGAGCCTGCGTCGCGCCTGCTGATGCGTCAGGCCGTCGCGGCCCGTGGCGGGGTTGCAGGCTCGACGGCCGGGCCGGCAATCACCTCATCTGCGGCCGCGCGCAGCTTGGGCAACAGGCGCAGCACCAGGGCCAACTGGGTGCGCAGCAGGCGCTGCTTGCCGTCGATGTCCTCGGGCATCTGTTCCAGCGTATCGGCCAGCTCGGACGTGCCTGCCTCCAGGTCCTGCGGCAGCGGGCGCCGCGCGGACAAGGCCTCGTGCAGGGTGACCAGGGCCAGGTGCAGGCGCTGGCCGGCCTGATCGACCAGGGCATCGTCGGGATGCGGTGCCAGCGCGGCGCGATGTGCGCCCAGTGCCGACAGATAGCCCAGCAAGGTGTTGGACAGCGCCAGGAAGCGAAAACCCGCCTCCAGGTTGCCGCGCAGGAAGCCTGGCTCGCGCACCATGTTGGCCAGCGCCGCGGACAGTGCGGCATCGGCGTTGTGCATATCGCGCCGGGCGATGCGATAGCCCAGGTCGTCGCCACCCCGGCCGCGGTACTGGGCCAGCACTTCGTCCAGGTAGCGCTGGCAGGCCTGGACCACGCTGCCCATCACCAGGTGCAGGCGCCGGCCTTGCCAGTCCGGCAGGATCAGCAGCGAGGCGGCCGCGGCGATGGCGCAGCCGATCAGCGTGTCCAGCAGGCGCGGCCACAGCAGCAGGAAGCCGTTGCCCAGCAGGTTGAAGCACAACAGCGCCATGACGGTGATGGCGGCGGTGGCCACCATGTAGCGGTCGGTGCGGGTGACGAAGAACAGCAGCGCCGAGGCCAGGGCGATCAGCAGCTGCAGTTCGGTGTCCGGGAACAGCTGCATCATCGCCCAGGTGATCCCCAGGCCGACCAGCGTGCCGGCCACGCGCTGGACCAGGCGCAGGCGCGTGGCCCCGTAGCTGGGCCGGCACACGAACGCGGTGGTCAGCAGGATCCAGTAGCCGTGTTCGGGATGCACCGCGCGCAGCACGCCATAGCCCACGGCCAGCGCGATGGCCATGCGCAGGCCATGGCGGAACAGCAGCGACTTGCGCGTGAACTGCGCCGCAAGGCGCGTGGTCATCTCGCGCAGGGTGTGCGGGGAGGAATCGCGCAGGCGGGTGTCGATGCCCTCGCTGGTGGTGTCGGCCAGCGCGGTCTCGGCCAGGCGCCGCTCGATGCTCTGCAGGTTGGTGCCCAGCAGTTCCAGCGAGCCGATCAGGCGGTTCCACTGCGGGTTGTGCTGGGCGCGCAGGAAGGCCAGCGACTCGCCCAGGTCGGCGGTGGCGATGCGCGTGCGCTCGCCGTATTCGAACGGGATGCGCATGCGGATGGCGGTGGCCAGCGCCGCGCAGGCCTTGCCCTGCAGCGCCAGCAGGCGCTGGCAGCGATACAGCACGTCGCTGTGGAAGAACGCCTCGGTCAGCGCCTCGTAGGGGTAATGCGAGGAGCTGGCGCGCTCGTGGAAGTCCTGGGCCATGTAATACAGGCGGAAATACAGCCCGGACTGCACACCCGGCCGGCCCGAGCGCCCGAAGCGGCTGAGGATCGCGGTCTTGGCCGCGTTGAGCGCCTCGACCACCTTGGCGTTCTGCTGGGCCAGGGCCAGGCGCCGCGCCTGCTGGTCGGCCTGGCGCACCGGCTCGAACAGGTCGGCCTTGAGCCGCAGGAACAGGCCCAGCTCGCGGAACAGCCGGGCCAGGCGCTCGCGCACCGGGCGGTTGGCGAACAGCGCGGCCCAGGCGATCGACAGCGCGCCGTACCAGGCCGCGCCGATCATCAGCAGGACCGGGTTGCGCCACGAGGCCAGCGCGCTTTCGCCCACCGGCGCGCCGTGGTCCATCACGATCATCGTGTAGATCGACAGGCTGACCGTGCCCACCGCGACCGAGGCGTAGCGCTCGCCCAGCGCGCCCAGCAGGGTCAGCAGGAAGGTCGCCACCGCCATGCTGGACACGAAGGCCAGTGGGTAGGGCATGAGCAGCTTGACCGCGCTGGTGGCCAGGGCGAAGCACAGCAGCGACAGCAGCACCGACTTGGTCCGCCCCCACCAGTTGTCGTCGGTCTCGGCCAAGGCGCTGGCGATGATGCCCAGGAACAGCGAGGGGATCGCCAGCAGCGTGCCGCGGCTCCAGCACACGGCCATGACCACGCCCAGGGCGATGAACACACGCAGGCCATAACTGGCCTTCTCGTGTGCCCACAGCTGGCTCAGGCGCGATTCGGTGCGGGACATGCGGGCGGAAGCGACAAGGGAGTCGGCATTATCCCGGCACCGCGGCGCCCGCGTGAAGGCGCGTTCTGCCATCGGCGCTGTGCGCGCCCGTGACCGCGGCGTAACCGGGCCGCAACTGACGCCGTGACCGGCGCTGTCGACACTGGCCATCCCCCACGCCAAGCCTGGACGGCCCATGTCCCTGGACGTCTCCCATCTGACCAAGCGTTATGCGGGCCGCGCGGTCGTCCACGACGTGAGTTTTCGCGTGGACGATGGCGAACTGGTCGCCTTGCTCGGGCCTTCGGGGAGCGGCAAGAGCACCATCTTGCGGGTGATCGCCGGGCTGGCCGGCGCCGAGAGCGGCACGGTGTGCGTGGACGGGCAGGATGTGACCACGCTGCCGCCGCGCGAGCGTGACCTGGGCTTCGTGTTCCAGCACTACGCCTTGTTCGAGCACCTCACCGTGGCCGACAACGTCGAGTTCGCCCTGCGCGTGCGCAAGGTCGACCGTCTCACCCGCCAGCGCCGCCGCGACGAACTGCTGGAGCTGGTCGGTCTGGGCGGCAGCGCGCGCAAGTATCCCGGCCAGCTCTCCGGCGGCCAGCGCCAGCGCACCGCACTGGCCCGAGCGCTGGCGCACCAGCCGCGCCTGCTGCTGCTGGACGAGCCCTTCGGCGCACTCGACGCACGCATCCGCCAGGACCTGCGCCAGGGCCTGCGCGAGGTGCTCAAGCGCATCGGCACCACGGCAGTGTTTGTCACCCATGACCGGGAAGAGGCGTTCTCGGTGGCTGACCGGATCATGGTCCTGCACCGCGGTCGCCTGTTGGAGCAGGGACTGCCGCAGCAGCTCTATCGCGCGCCACGCACCGAGTTCGTGGCCGGCTTCGTCGGGCGCGCCAACCTGTTGCCCGGCGAGCTGACCCCTGGCGGGGTGCGGGTGCGCCTGGAAGGCGACCGGCCGGCCGACGATGCGATCCCGCAGCGGGTCAAGGTGCTGTTGCGCCCGGAGGAACTGTGGCTGGACGAGCCGGACCGCGAGCCGGCTTCGGTGCCGGGGCGGTTCGTGCGCGAGGCGCTGGTCAAGCGCGCCGAGTACCTGGGCGCCAGCGAGCGGGTCTACCTGGAGCTGGATGCCATCGACCCGGTCCAGCCTGAGGCGGGCGGGCGCCGCTATCGCATCGAGGCCCTGCGCTCGATGGAGGAAGCACGCCTGATGCCGGTGCAGCCAGGCGACCGGGTGTCGGTCTGCGCGCGCGCCCTGCATGCGGTGTCGCAGCCGGATCTGCGCGTGCTGGTCCTGGCCGACGCGACCCGCGAGGGACGCGCGCTGGCCACCGCGCTGCTGCATTGGGGCGAGCGCCAGCACGCGCTGCTCACCGTGCTGGGCGGCGCGGTGAGCGATGCGCAGCTGCGGCAGCCGCTGGAACAGTTCCGCCAGTCCTTCGCCGGCGATCTGAAGCTGGTGGACACCGGCTCGGTGGGGCTGGACCTGTGGCAGGCCGCGCGCGCCCACCTGGACGGCGAGCGCTATGACCTGGTGGTGCTGCCGGCCAGCCTGGCCCATGGCCCGCGCTTGTTGGATCTGCTGGCCGAACGCGACCTGCGCCATGTCCTGCTGGCCGGCGACGCGCCGGCGGCCTGGCCGGAAGGCGGGCACTGGTCGATGTTGCTGCGGGCGTTCTCCAGCGCCCAGCCGGAGCTGGAGCTGCCGGCCGAGATCGCCGAGCGCCTGGGCGCGCGGGTGGAGGTGCGCGACCTGGACGGGCACCTGCCGCCCCCGGCGGCGACGGCGCCGCCTCAGCGCTGGCGCGATGCCCTGACCCTGCGCCGGATTCCCTTCACCACCCTGGGCACCACGGTCACGGCCAGGGTCGATGCCGGCCCCGGCGCTGCCCTGGATCCCGCCGCCGCCTTGACCGTGCTGGACCTGGGGCCGCGTGCCGGCCTGGGGCCGCGTCAGCAGACCTGGATCCAGGCGCTGGCCGGGCGCTGGACCTGGCTGATCGTGCAGCCCGACGAAGCCGACCTGGGGTTGGCCCCCACCAGCAGCGCGCTGCACGGGCGCACCGCTGTCCCCCTTGCCGCGCAAGCGGCGCTTGCCGACAGGAATACCCCATGACCTTCCCCCTGATCCGTCGCCTCTCCCTGGCCGCGCTTGGCGCCGGTCTGAGCCTGGTGTTGTCCGCCTGCGGCGGGGATGCGCCGGCCCCTGGCGAAGCGGCCAAGCCGGCCACCAAGGCGGCGGCCGACGTCACCCTGCTCAACGTCAGCTACGACCCCACCCGCGAGTTCTACGCAGCCTTCAACAAGGCCTTCATCCAGCATTACCAGGCTGAGCATGGCAGCGCGCCGACGCTGCGCATGTCCCACGGCGGCTCGGGCAAGCAGGCGCGTTCGGTGATCGACGGCCTGGAGGCCGACGTGGTCACCCTGGCGCTGGCCTCGGACGTGGATGCCCTGGTCGACCACGGCCTGGTCGATGCCAACTGGCAGTCCAGGCTGCCCGACAACAGTGCGCCGTACACCTCGACCGTGGTGTTTGTGGTGCGCCGGGGCAATCCCAAGCATATCCGTGACTGGACCGACCTGGGCCGCGACGGCGTGGCCGTGGTCACCCCCAATCCCAAGACCTCCGGTGGCGCGCGCTGGAACTACCTGGCCGCGTGGGGCTCGGTGCTCAAGCGCGGCGGCAGCCAGGCCGACGCGCAGGCTTACATGACCCGGCTGTTCAAGTCGGTGCCGGTGCTCGACACCGGCGCGCGCGGGGCGACGACGACCTTCGTCCAGCGCGGCATCGGCGATGTGCTGCTGGCCTGGGAGAACGAGGCGCTGCTGGTGCTGCAGGAGTTCGGCAGCGACCAGTACGAGATCGTGCGGCCCAGCACCAGCATCCTGGCCGAGCCGAGCGTGGCGGTGGTGGACAAGGTTGCGCGCCAGCATGGCACCGAGGCGCTGGCGCGCGAGTACCTGCAATACCTCTACTCGCCGCAAGGGCAGGAGCTGGCCGCCGAGCACCACTTTCGTCCGCGCCAGGCCGACGTCCTGGCCCGGCACGCGGCCGAATTCCCGCAGATGGACCTGTTCACCGTCGATGAGATGTTTGGTGGCTGGAAGCGGGCCCAGGCCGAGCACTTCGCCGATGGCGGGCAGTTCGATCGCATCTTCGCCGCGCGCGCGCCCTAGGCGCGTGCGCTGCAGGCCGCCGCGCTCGCCATGAACATCATTGCCGTTTCCTCCGACGTCCCTGGCGCCTCGCGCGCCGGTGGGCGAGGCGTGCACCGCGTGCATCCCGGCTTTGGCCTGACCCTGGGCCTGACCCTGGCCTGGCTGGGGCTAATCGTGGTGCTGCCCATCGCCGCGGCCCTGATCAAGGTGGCCGGGATTCCCTGGGCCGAGGTGTGGCGCATCGCCACCAGTGAGCGCGCGCTGGCCGCCTACAGGCTCAGCTTCGGCCTGGCGCTGGGCGCGGCGCTGGTCAACCTGGTGTTCGGCACGCTCACCGCCTGGGTGCTGGTGCGCTATCGCTTTCCCGGGCGCCGCCTGCTCGATGCGATGATCGACCTGCCGTTTGCCTTGCCCACCGCGGTGGCCGGCATCGCCCTGGCCACCCTGTATGCGCCTTCGGGCTGGCTGGGCGCGCCACTGGCCGCGATTGGGCTCGACGTGGCGTTCAAGCCGGCGGGCATCGCGCTGGCGCTGGTGTTCGTCGGCCTGCCGTTCGTGGTGCGCACCGTGCAGCCGGCATTGCAGGACCTGGACCCGGCGCTGGAAGAGGCCGCCGCCACGTTGGGCGCAAGTCGGGCCCAGGTGCTGCGCTGGGTGTTGATCCGCCAACTGCTGCCGGCGGCCCTGACCGGCTTCACCCTGGCCTTCTCGCGCGCGATTGGCGAATACGGCTCGGTGATCTTCATCGCCGGCAACATCCCCATGGTCTCGGAGATCGCGCCGCTGCTGATCGTGGTGCACCTGGAGCAGTACGACTACGCCAGCGCCACCGTGCTGGCGGTGGCCATGCTGGTGATCTCGTTCCTGATGCTGCTGCTGATCAACCTGGCCCAGCGCTGGAGCGGGCGTCGGCGCAAGGGAGAGGGCTGACATGGCCGAGCTGGACCATGCCCCGGCCTGCAGCGACCCACCGTGGCTGCGTCGCAGCCTGATCTGCGTGGTGATGCTGTTCCTGGTGGTGTTCCTGGGCCTGCCGCTGGTGCTGGTGTTTCGCCAGGCGCTGGCCGGCGGCTGGGACACCTTCGTCGCCGCCCTGACCAATCCCGATGCGCGTGCGGCGATCCGGCTCACGCTCACCGTGGCCGCCATCGCCGTGCCGCTCAACGTGGTGTTCGGGGTGGTCGCCGGCTGGGCGCTGTCGCGCTTTGCCTTCCGCGGCAAGTCGCTGCTGGTGACGCTGATCGACCTGCCGTTCTCCGTCTCGCCGGTGGTGGCCGGCCTGCTGCTGGTGCTGTTGTTCGGCAGTCAGGGCTGGTTTGCGCCGCTGCTGGCGGCCACGGGCTGGAAGGTGGTGTTCGCGGTGCCCGGCATCGTGCTGGCCACCTTGTTTGTGACCTTCCCGTTCGTGGCGCGCGAACTGGTCGCCTTCATGCAGGAGCAGGACACCGCCCCGGAGCTGGCCGCCTTCACCTTGGGCGCTGGAGGTTGGGCCACCTTCCGCCACGTGACCTTGCCTTCGATCCGCTGGAGCCTGCTGTACGGCGTACTGCTGTGCAATGCGCGGGCGATGGGCGAGTTCGGCGCGGTGTCGGTGGTATCCGGGCATATCCGTGGCCTGACCAATACCATTCCGCTGCACGTGGAGGTTCTGTACAACGAGTACGACTTCACCGCCGCCTTCGCCGTGGCCTCGCTGCTGGCGATGCTGGGTCTGGTGACGCTGTTGGCCAAGACCTGGATCGAGCATCTGCAGGACCGTCGTCGTCCGCGCAACTGAGGAGCACGCGCGCATGCCCCGCCCCCGAAATCTCTCCCGCCTGCTCGTGCTCAGCCATGTCGGCCTGGCGCTGCTGCTGTGCGCGCTGCTGCTGGCCACCGGCGCGGGCACGCTGCGTGCGGTGCTGCGCGAGCGTGCCCAGGCGCAGGTCGCGCAGGCCAGCGCCGATGCGCTGGCGCGACTGGAGGACGCGCGCCGGGACCTGGCCGTGGTCGCGGTGCTGCTGTCCGAGCGCCCGACCTTGCACGCGGAAATGCAGAAGGGCCGGATGCAGGCGGTGGCGGATTTCCTGGAGGCCTTTCGCCAGACCGGGCGCGTGGATTACCTGCTGGCCATGCGCGGCGATGGCCTGCTTGCCCAGGTCGGGCAGGCGCCGCCTGACGGCGTGGGCAGTGGACTGGTGGCCGACGGCAGCGGGCACCACTGGCTGGTGCAGCGGCAGGCCATGGCACAGCTGGACCACGGCCAGGTCGTGGCGGCCCGGCGCCTGGACGCATCCGAGCTGGCCGGGCATGGCGGCCAGCGCGAACGGGTGATGCTGCTGGACAAGGATAGCGACGCCAAGGCGGTGGCCCCGGCTGACCAGGCCAACCTGCAGGCCTCGTGGCGGCACGTGCGTAATACCGGCATCGGCGAGACCCTGGCAGCGGACAGCCAGGGCGACGTCTCCCGGCTGGAGCCGGTGCGCGGCCCCAATGGCGACATTGAGTCGCTGCTGCTGGTGACCCTGCCGCGCGAGGTGGTGGCACGCGATGGTGTACGTTGGCTGACCGCCTTCGCCATGGGCAGTCTGCTGCTGGCCTTGATTGCCGCCAGCATCGCGGTGTGGCTGGCGCGGCGCATCGCCTCGCCGTTCGGCCAGGTGGCGCGCGCGGCCGAGCGGTTGGGCGTGGGCGATCTAGAAACCCCGGTGGTGGTGCCGCCCACCGACCTGGCCGAGCCGGTGGCCCTGGCCCGCAGCCTGGATTCGATGCGCCTGCAGCTGCGCGCCTCCACCGAGCGCGAGCGCCGCCAGCGACAGGAGCTGGACGCCATCCTGGACGGGGTGGAGGACGGCATCATCGCGGTGGGTGTCGATCGCCGCATCCAGTACGCCAATCGTCGCTTCCTGGCCCTGGTCGGGCGCGAGGAGGACCAGGTCGTGGGCCAGCCCTACGAAGCGGTGCTGACCCCGGAGGCCAGCGAGGCGGGTCCGACCCACGCGGCCGACCCGATGCACGACGCGCGCCGGCACGGCCTGGCCCAGGCCTCGGGTCGTTATCTGTTGCGTGGCCGCGTTCGCAACCTGGTGATCCGCTCCAGTGCGCCGCCGGACGGGCGCCAGGTGGCGATCGTGCGTGAGGAGACCAGCGCCGAGGCCGCGCGGGCCATGCGCGATGCCATCCTGGCCAACCTGTCCCATGAGTTCCAGACCCCGCTGGCCGCGCAGATCGCCTCGGTGGAGATGCTGCGCGAGCACGTCCACGCCAGCGGCGACACCACCGCAATCCGGCTGGTCGATGCGCAGTACCGTGGCGCGCTGCGGCTGTCGCAACTGGTGGACAACCTGCTGGACAGCGTGCGCCTGGAGAGCGGGCAGATGCGCCTGCGTCGGGAGGTCGTCGACCTGCCGGCGCTGGTGCGCGATGCGGTGGAACTGATGCGGCCCTTGACCGATCAGCGCGACCAGCATGTGATGGCGTCCCTGCCGCACAGCACGCGTCGCCTGATGGGCGATGCGCAGCGGCTATCCCAAGTGGCCATCAACCTGCTCGCCAACGCCAACAAATTCGCGCCGGACCAGAGCACCATCTGGATCGAACTGGTCTGGGGCGAGGAGACGGTCTCGCTGTGGGTGGAGGACGAAGGCCAGGGCCTGCCGCCGCTGCGCCACCGCGCCGACCTGTTCGCGCCGTTCCGGCGCGCGCCGGACCAGGAGCCCTCCCAGCGCGGGACCGGCCTGGGGCTGGCCATCGTGCGCGCCCTGGTCGAGCAGCATGGCGGCGAGGTGGTGCTGGCCGAGCCCCGTCACCGGCAGGGCGCGCGCTTTGGCGTGGTGCTGCCGCTGGAGCCTGCCTGATGCGCATCCTGGTGGTCGACGACGATGTCGAACTGGTCGGCCTGCTGCAGTTCGCGCTCAGCAGTGCCGGCTATGAGGTGGTGAGCGCGTTCGACGGCGAACACGCGCTGAGCCAGTTCGAGAAGCACGCCCCGGAGCTGGTGGTGCTGGACGTCAATCTGCCGCGCCGCGATGGGTTCTCGGTGCTGGAGGCCTTGCGTCGGCACAGCGAGGTGCCGGTGATGATGCTGACCGTGCGCGCCTCGGAGGAGGACGAAGTGCGCGGGCTGGACCTGGGCGCGGACGATTACCTGCGCAAGCCCTTCAGTCCGCGCGCGCTGCTGGCGCGCGTGCGTGCGCTGCTGCGCAGGGGCAGCGAAGGCGAGGGGGAAGTGCCCCTGCTCAGCAGTGGCACGTTGACCCTGGATCCGGAGCGCAGCGAGATGCGCATCGAGCACGGCGAGGTGGCGCGGCTATCCACCCTGGAACTGCGCCTGCTGCGACTGTTGATGAACCACCGTGGGCGCCCGGTCGATCCGGATCGGATCATCGGGTTTGTCTGGTCCGATCGCGACAGCGCCGACCGCGATGCACTCAAGCAACTGGTGCACCGCCTGCGTCACAAGCTGATCCGCATTGGCGGCAGCGGGGACTGGATCGAGCACGTCCCCAATGCCGGTTACGCGCTGGCCAACGCGCGCGCGGACTGAGCGCGCGCCAGGCCACGGCGCTTAGCGGCCCATCACCACGCCCCACGGCATCTGCCCCACGGGGATCTGCGCGATGGCCTTCATCGTGGCGGTGTCGATCACGCTGACGCTGTCCGAGCGCCCGTTGGCGACATAGAGCTTGGCGGCGGCGGGCGTAAGGGCGGGGTTCCACGGACGTTGCCCGACCGGGATCTCCGCCAGCAGTTTGCCGCTGGCGCCATCGGTGACGGTCACGCTGCCAGCCCCGCCGTTGGAGGCGTAGATCCGGCTTCCGT
>Ga0222713_10006647_pt1 | contig 10947 bp, 28 predicted proteins | sample C33_649DmetaG_FD_165061 | JGI IMG/M metagenome (GOLD analysis project Ga0222713, IMG submission 165061) | Estuarine water microbial communities from San Francisco Bay, California, United States - C33_649D | ecosystem: Environmental > Aquatic > Marine > Unclassified | place: USA: California... | reverse complement strand
TGGTATTGTGGCTCGCAAAGTTTATGGTTTAACTTCCTGAAAGGAAACAACATGACAAGAGAAGAAAAGATATTGGCACTCACCAACTATGAGTTGGTGTTCTTAATTGAATCACCTGAACAGTTGAAGGATGTGTCTGAGTTCTTCGCTAAGGGTGGCTTCAATGCATGGACTGATGAGCAACTTGATACATCTATGTATCACAAGTTTGGAGATGATTGATATGAGAGTGTTCGTATACTTCAATCTGCACAAGAAATGCTTCAGCATTAAGGCACTGGAAGGTGACCGAAAGGGTAGGGTTGTTGCTCACAGTACTACTGTGTTACTTGAGGGTTGCAAGTTCAAGGTGTCCGAAGCAGGGCGACAGAGGGTGCTTCGAGAGAAGCGAAAGAATGTCCATGCCGGAGTGACTGGGGTGTGGATCAATGGCGACAGAGTCGAGAGCCACTATGAATTCCTTAGCATGGTAGGCAGACAAGTTACTTATAACCCTTATAAGTATTCGAGCTTCGTCATCAAGGCCACTGAGCAATCAGTGGATAAGGCTGATGTTGTGGCAATGAAGGTGTTCGCTGATGCCGAAGGCACTAAGCGTGGTGCAATTTACATGAGGGATTTCAAATGACAGAGTCATTCGCTAGTAAGGTGGCTTCATGGAAACATCAAGCACCAGTTGCAACAATTACCATTGGTAATGTCACATTGCTCTATCAATGGGGGCTTGAGAAAAAGGGAGGGTGTTGGGTTTGTTATAACGCTCCCTTCGATTTTGAAGGGTCTGACGAATCCAAATACTTTAATAAATTAATAAAGCAAAACCGCATTACATCGAAAGAGTTGTGCTTTATTGATGAGGTGTTGAGGGCAATGAAAACAAATCCTTATAAGGAAACAGTATGAGAAAGATACTTGCGAAGAAGGGCTACGAAGTGTGGGCTAAGTGGGATAAGGATGCAGAGATATACGAACTGTTTAACGACAGGGAGGATGGTGCATACATCGGCTTTGCCGAGACTATTCCTGATGCTACTAAGGTAGCAGTGTGGTGGGTAGATGAACAACAATCGGAGGCTAGATGGAACGCATCATGAAGGCTAGATACAAAGGTATCTGTTGCAAGACAGGGGCAATCATTAATGTCGGTGACATTATTGTTTACGATTCATTCACTCGGAAGGCATGGCTGACAGTGGATGAGGACAGGATGGTGGTGCATGTTTGCTGTAAGTGACATGCATACCCCGCTGATATTCGAGACAGGTCTGTCTCGTAATGTCTATGACATTAACATTGCAGTGGCACTGGGTGACATAGACTTTGAACTAACAGAGGATGAAATCCTCGACTTCTATTACTCAACAATTAATTTTCCAAGGAATAATTATGGGACTTGATATGTATGCATTCATTGTGGATGCTGACAAGGTAGGTGATGCCACTGTTGATGTGGCACTTGATCCTAACACTGCTACTGAGATCTGCTACTGGCGAAAGTTCAATGCTTTGCATGGTTGGATGGAGGATCTCTACCGCCAAAAGCGTGGTCTTCGACACGACTTCAACTGCACTACCCTTCGTCTTGATCTTTCAGATCTAGACAGACTGGAGATGGACACTGGCAACAACAAGTTGATACCCCGCAATGGGTTCTTCTTCGGTGCTCAGGAGATAGACTCCGAAGATCTCGAAAGCGTAGCTACCTTCGTCAAGGTGGCAAGGCAAGCCATTGCCGATGGCAAGGCAGTGTTCTACGATTCATGGTGGTAAGCATATGAGATACAGATACAAATTCATTGTGTGTTATCCCAATAACACTAGCCCTGTTGCTACTTTCAAGACATTGAAAGCAGCGAGAGCACACTCAGACAAGATCGTTGAGGATCAATTGTTTGAGCATCAATTCTTTGGTAACAAAGTTTACCTACCCTTCATTAAGCGAGAACTAATCCTGAAAGGAAACACAAATGGACAGACAAGAACTACTTCGTAGAGAGGTGTTCCTCCTACTTGATAGCCACTTCATTTGGATGGGTGACTTGAATAACAAAGCATCCCTTCAAGACTATCGTCTTCACCCCTACTATGCCAAGAGCATGGAGGATGTAGCAAATAGCATTGTGACACTGGCACTGGAATACAAAGGAGAAGAGGCATGAGCAAGATCAGAATGAGAACAGACCTAGCAGAGGAAGGCATGTCCGTCCCTGCAGGGAAAAGCTTTGAGAGCTATGACACTTTGGTAGATGTTATCTACCTGTCGGCTGATGACCTAGAGGATGCAGTGCAGGGCAATGACCCTGTTGATACTGACACTCACCCCTTCTGCTATGTGAAGCTTCGTGATGGACGATGCTTCTACATGATCAGTGCTGACCTCGACTTCCCTGTGAAGATGAAGGTGAGTGAGAGGTTTGCTCTCAACCAATGGTTGTCTGACTATCCTGACACCATGTCTTACGATGCCATCATAGCTAGACTGAAGCATGACTTCTTCGATTGGCGTGTTGAAAACATCGTGCTTTGGGAAGTAGTCGAAGACTATCCTGCTAAGGTGGTGGCTGAGTTTATTGAGGACACTCGCAAGGCTTTCGAGAGCAGTGCCGATGACCTGATGTATGGTGTGGCACTGCACAGTGTGATGGAAGGAGCATGTGATGACTATGAATAAATACAAAGTGTTTGCTAAGATGACAACATACTTGTATGCTCATGTTGATGCTGAGTATGCCGTTGATGCTATAGCTATAGCTAAGGAAATGGATGGTGGTGAATTTATCCCTCTCAATCAAGGCATTGTGGCTGAGGGTGATTGGCAAATACTTGATGCACACTTAGAGGTAAACGAATGAATCAAATTATTAAGACATCCGGTGGCTACATGGTACTGATGTCCAATGAAGACTATGCCTGTGATGCACAAGGTAACAACACATGGGACACATTCAATGAAGCGAGAGAAGTTCTCGACACATTGACAGTGACCAAGCAGGAACAAACTGCCCGAATCTTTGGGCAACACTATGCTTATGTCCACCCTAGCTATACTAAGCACTGGGAGCGTAAGGAAATTGCAACCAGCTTCTACACTCCGAAGTCAAAGGTTTGGTATGCATTCATTCGGGGCATGGAACGGCATGAGCAATTCCCTGTCATTGCCAAGGGTGCTAAGGCTGACATTCGAGGTGTGCTTAAGCGACTGACAGAGTCGGCTGACAAGTACATTGAGGATGGTAAGTGGATAGAGGCACTGTCTAAAGACATTGCCGATGCTAAATATATTATGGAACATAACCTTTAAGGAAACAAAATGAAACTGACAGTAGACACACTGGACAATCATGTTAAGAGTGCGGTCATTGACATTGGTAAGAACAATGGATATGTAGAGGCATTCGTTTCAGGTGGCATTTTGCACTTGAATTTATTCAACAAACAAGGGGATGTGGTGCATGAGTATGCTATCCCTGTGAAGGAACTGGCATGAACATCTATACACAATGGATCATTGATCAGCTAAGTTGCACTGTGCCACAGGCAATTCAGATTCAGGATACGATGGCTACATTCCTAGACTTCAGCGAATGTACTAAGCAGGAATTCAAACAGGCAGTGAAGGACGCTGTCGAAATCATTAAGGAAACAACATGAGAGATCCTTGGAAAGAGAAATACTTTGGCCCTGTGGAAGAGGTGTTCCTACCTAACAAAGTGCTACCACCACCATACACCCTGCACTGGGAGTTCAGCAATGGACATGGATGGCAACACTCTTTCGATGAAAGAGGACAGATGGAAACATACATGACTAAGTGTGGACTCAGGTCACACCCTAACATCGTGAAGCTTAGCTTCGTAGTTGGTGCTACTGGTAAGACAGTGGTACTGTCAGGAACAATTCAGGAACTAACATGACAGAACAGAAGACATTCACCATCACTGTATACACCGATGCCGGACATGGATGGGGTAAGGTGAAGCGTAAGGTGTTAGAGAACTTGGGCATTGCCCCTGATGTAAGCAGCTACAGCTATCAATACAAAGACAATGTGTACCTTGAGGAAGACTGTGACTTGTCGTTGCTAGTGCAACGATTGCACTCTGACAATGTGGCAGTCAAGTTTGTGAATAAACATACTGATGGTGACAGTAGAATTAAATCTTATGAAAGGTATGCATATGTACAAGATACAAACCCGACTGCGTAACAACTGGTACTGCTTAGAGTTTGATGTGTCGGACAGTGGTGAATTTAAACCAAGGCGTTATCACACACTGAAGGATGCTTCACTGGCACTGGAACGATTCCTAGATGGGGTGTTCTTTGCCAACAAAGAACAGATAGACTCTGGAAACTTTCGTTTTATTAAGGACTAATATGAATACAAAGATGTTAAGACATGTTCGCACTCTCTACAACACCGAAGGTGTAGACAAGAGAATCAATAGACATAATCAACGGCAGTGGGTGCGTAGCATTCGCTTCCTTGGTGACAAGTGGTTGTTAGCTACACCAGTACAACGAAAGGATAATGTTAATGCGTAAAGACAATCCGACTTGGCCTTTCCCTGCCAATCCCTTACCACCCTCTCAACCACCTGAGCCTAGACATGAGTGATACAGAACTGTATATTTGGTTCTTTGTATGTTGGTGCATAGCAATGGTGGCTATATGGATGTAGACCTTAGCTATCAGCTAGGCTTTGTTCATGGCCTCCGAAGCTTAGGCATCAGCTACCAGTGGATGAGCAGAGACTACATCAAGGGCTATGCCAAAGGCACTGAGATGAAACGACTACACCTATTACAGGAGGAAAATTATGTTAAGCGAAGTGGACATCAGGGACTTCGACAAACAGCCAGTGCAACCGCTGTACTCAGTGAAGCCTAAGAGCTATGTACAATGCCCTCGCACTGAGGCTGTCTACTACTTCGATCACATCGATGGCATGTATAGCTACTGCCTAGATATGTTCGGAGACACTATTCATCTAGCTGCTTGGACAGATGTGATACCTTTGGCTAGAAAGCCCGAGTAAACTGTAGGGGTATTTACACTGCCCCTAATTTTGTGGTTATAATTAAGCGTCAGTTGCTGACACTCATTCACTTTTCTTAAGGAAACATCATGGCTCATGTAATTTTTTCTCGCAATGCTAACAACTCTGCTCTCACTACAGAGCGTATTCAACAGCTTGCCCCTGCTTCTTTCAGCACAACTAAGGCTGACCGACTTACAGATCGTTATGTGTCATTGAACACAAGCGACATCATCACAGTGATGCAAGACTATGGATATGCTCCAGTGCAAGCAGCACAAAAGCGTAGCCGTAAGAACAACCCTGCTCACTCAGCCCACATGTTAGCCTTCGCTAAGACATGGGACATTGACTTTGGCACTGAGGACATTCGTCCTGAGATCATCTTGTACAACTCTCACGATGGCACTGGCTCAGTGAAGTTGTTTGCAGGGTGCTACCGATTCATCTGTGCCAATGGCCTCATTGCAGGTGATGGCTTCCAGTCTCGCATCTACCACAGCAAGGCACTGAGTGGCTTTGAAGACATGCTTCGTAACACTGTGGCTACCCTGCCCACCATGATGGAGCGTCTTGAGAGACTGCGTGGTGTGACACTTGACCCACATCAGTCTGTGCTGATGGCTAAGCGTGGTGTTGAGACACGTTGGGACATGCTCGAAGAGCAGACCAAGGGTGTGTATGCTACCCCTCAAACCATTGCTGATGTGTTGAAAGTTTCCCGCTATGAAGACAACTACATGGATGCCTTCACTGTGTTCAACCGCATTCAGGAAGGGGTTGTTCGTGGCAGTGCTTTCGTTAAGAGCTTGTCTGAGAAGCACCCCAATGGTGTGACCCGTAAGGCTCGGCCTGTTAGCAGTGTGAAAGAAAACATCCGCATCAACTCAGAGTTGTGGGACATTGCCGAAGACATTGCCTTCGCTTAATTGATAACGGGGGAACAGGGTGATAGACAGGATCTCTTGAGCCGTTAGTACCCCACCTATACAAAGGAACATGTATGTTATATACAAAGGCAATCGTTAAGGGCTACACCACCACAGAGACTAACGAACTCATGGTGAAGATAGAACTAAATTGTTTGATGACTGACAAAGATTTAGATGCGTTCTTAGAACCACTACGCAACCAGTTTAATGAGATGGGTGATCCATTACATTTCAAAATGATATTAGAAGCACAGGATATTTAATGCATCAAGACAAAGCAATTGGTATGTTCATGGGTCTGTTCATTGGTGATGCACTGGGTGCTCCATTGGAATTCATCAGACCACATGAGATGACGAAGACATTGACACAGATGGAGGGTGGTGGTGTGCATAACACTGCTGAGGGTGAATGGACAGACGATGGTGCTATGGCTGTAGCAATTGCTGATGCATACATAGGCAGCAAACGCTTTGACCCTGAGGCTATCGCTATGAACTTCAAGATGTGGAAGAAGACAGGACACTTTGGTACTCGCAACTATGTCTTTGACATTGGTAGGACATGCAGTGAAGCCATTGACCGCATCACACCAACACATCCCTATGCAGGTAGCTGTAGCTATAGCTCCAGTGGTAATGGATCTATCATGCGAGTAGCACCAGTGGTGCTTGCCAATCACAACTGCATGCCTAGTGCTGTGGCACAGAGTGTAGCTGTGTCATTGATGACACATGGTAATGCAGACACTGTGCATTACATTGCAGGGTTTGTTGCTGAGCTTATGTCAGGCAAAGCAGAAGACAACTTCGACTATCTCAAACACTTCCGTGATGTGTATGCATCAGGAACCATCATGTATACATACAACATGGCATGGGAATGTGTGAGAGAAACATCAAGCTTTGAGAAAGCTTTGGTGATGGCAGTGAACAAAGGCTATGACGCTGACACTGTAGGTGCTGTCACTGGTATGTTAGCAGGGCGTAAGTATGGACTCAAGAACATACCTACACGATGGCTTGACAAGCTGATGAAGAAGGATGAACTCATTGACATAGCAGAAAGGCTCTATGCACTGGGAGGTGAGGACGAATGACCATCTTCATAAGCATAGCTTCCTATTGCGACAAGCTCTTAGAGCAAACTGTTAGGGATGCACTGGCGAAAGCCACTACCCCTAGCAATTTATTCTTTGGAATAGTGGAGCAAAACTTTGTAGAGAATCGTTTCAATTACGAAGACATCAAAGCACAGGTTCGCTATGTTGGTATTGATGTACAAGATTCTAGAGGTGCATGTTGGGCAAGGGCATTGGCTATGTCTCTGTACTCAGGAGAGACATGGTTCTTGCAGGTTGATTCACACACAGTGTTTGAGCAGGGATGGGACACTGTGTTAATTGAAGCAGCTTCAGTGTGTTCAAAGATGTCACCTAAGTTTGTTATATCAAACTACCCTCACCCATTCAAGATGGTGGATGGTGTGCCTGTGCTTGAGAAATCTACAGACCAAGTGCTGTTCAACTTTGTCAATGATGATTGCACCTTCAGGAATGAGGACACCATATTAACCTTCACTGCTATTGGCAGGGACAGTGACACTCCCATCAATGGATACCACTTAGCAGCAGGGTTCATCTTTACCTTAGGTAAGTTTGTGTATGAAGTTCCATATGATCCTCATCTTTACTTTGAGGGTGAGGAGCAGACGCTTTCAGTGAGAGCATACACTCATGGATGGGACATCTATCACACCACCCATGTACCTGTCTATCATTTGTACAACACAGGAGATGTTGAAACATCCCACAGGGAAGTGCATTGGTCACCCGATGCAGATGAGAAAAGAAACCAGAGATGGTGGGACTTAGATAACAAATCTAAAGAGCGTATGACCAACTTGTTACATCGTAACAAAGACTTAGGTGTGTATGGACTAGGCAACAAGAGATCATTGGTGGAGTATGCGAATTTCTCAGGTATTGATTATCGTAACAAGGTGTTAGCACCACATACAAAACACAAAGGAGTAGTTACAAATGGCAATTGAAAATAACAAAGACAACACTGTGTCAGTAAACACTGAATGTTTTTGGGAAGACATTGAGAGTTGTCCTCGCAGTAGGAAGGTGCAACTGCTAAGCAAGTATGGTGTTGCAGTGTATGGTGAATACTATGGCAACAATCAAGACAACTTCTGGACACACTGGGCAGCACTGCCTAAGAAAAGGAAACAAGATGAGTGATAACAAAATGCAATATGCTTTCCCTGACGAAGGTAACTTCGGTATGACCTTGCGTGACTACTTCGCAGCTAAGGCTATGGCTGTGTTAATGACCAGTGCGTGGAGCATTCCACATGCTGAAGTGGCAAGCAAAGCTTATTGGTTTGCTGAAGAGATGATGAAGGCAAGGGAAAAAGAATGACTCTCCCTCGCTATGTAACCTTGGCTCAAGCTGCCGAAGGCATAACCAAGTATCGCTACAACCCGCCACAGGATGCAGTGGATGCAGGGGTGGTGGCTAGGTGTGTGCTTGGTGAAGACAAAGCCAAAGCCTTTGCCTTAGCTGAAGAACTAAATGCCATGCTAGACAACTGGCGTAAAGAGCTTAGATATCTTAAAGATATCTCTGAAAAAACTAAGGTGGCTGACTTAGTCAAGGCATACAAGAACAACATCACTTACACAAAGCTCAGTGTTAAGGCACAGCGTGACTACATCTACTACTTACAGGGATGGCAGGACAGCAGGGCTAATGGTGTATCTCTGTATCAATGTAAGCTTGGTGACTTAGTCACACCCCATTGTCAGAAGATATATGAAACACATGCTGAGCACAGTGTTAGCTTAGCTAACCACACTCTAGCTGTCTATCGATTGCTATTTAACTTCGCTATTCGTCATGGCTACATCAAGCACAACCCATTCAGCAAGGTGCTACGAAGGGCAGACAAGCCTCGCAGAACTGTGTGGAGCAGGGAAGATGTTAGAGCATTCATGAACACTGCCTACTCCACATTTAAGTGGCGTAATGTAGGACTCATTGTGCAGATGGGCTATGAATATGGACAGCGTATGGGCGACATGCGTAAGCTTAGATGGGATCAGGTTGACCTAGAGAAGGGTGTGTTGCACTTGGAACAAAGCAAGCGTAGGTCTAGGGTGACCATCCCCACAAGTCAGGGACTACTAACAATGCTGAGACAACAGCATGCTGAGTTTGGTTGGCAGCAATACATTGCACCATCCAATGTTCCTGATAGGAAGGGTGGCCTTGTTCCTTACAGCCTGTTCAATCTGTCTAGGGTGGCTAAACAAATCTTAGCTGATGCAAATCTGCCTAGTGATTTGGTGTTGCAGGACTTGCGAAGGACAGCCATTACGGAAATGGTAGAGGCTGCTATTCCATTACCAAATATTATGGCTATATCTGGACACTCCACGCCACAAAGTCTGACACCTTATATTAAGAATACCTTACGAAGTGCTACTGTTGCACAGGAAATGAGGGGAACACTTGACTATACGAAAGACTTAAACTATAACTGAGTACACCTACATCGTTAGGAGTGCTTAGGAGAAGCTTATGAAAGAGTGTAAGAAGTGTAAACAACTGTTAGATAGTTCTTTATTTTATAAAGATTCCTCACGGAGGGACGGACTCAGATGGTGCTGTATTTCCTGCACTAAGAAGACGAAGAAGTTATTCCGTGAGAATAACAAAGAACATATTAAGCAGCAGAAGAAGCAAAGTTATTTAAGACATAGAGAAAAGACTCTACAAAAAAGAAGAGATAGCCCTGTTAAATATAAACAAAGAAGAGAGCAACTTCTTTTGACATATAAATTAACAGAAAGTGACTACGATAGGATGAGAGAAGAACAGAATTTTAGGTGTGCTATTTGTGATACACATGAACAAGATGTTAAGAGAGGGCAATCAGCTTCTGTTGAAACAGCTTTACATATTGATCACTGTCACACTACAAATAAAGTTAGGGGTCTTCTATGTATGAACTGTAATAACTTGTTAGGTAAAGCTAATGACAACGCAAACATTTTGCATAAAGCAATTAACTATTTGAATAAAGGACTAGTATGAAGGTGTACATAGGTGGTTACCCTAACTGGCTTGGGCCATATCAGCTTGCTGAGCTAACAATAAAGCTAGGGGTTAGTAAGGATAAGGCACACCAGTGGGGTGAGTGGCTCAGTGAAACATGGGTGGGTGATGTGTTGCAGTGGATGCATACGAAGAAGAAGCGCACTGTCATTGTGAAGCTTGATAGGTATGATACATGGGCTATGGATCACACACTGTCTCTCATAATCTTGCCAATGCTCAAGCAGCTTAAGGCAACACAGCATGGCAGTCCCTGTGTGGATGATGCAGATGTACCTAAGGCATTACAAAGCAACTCATGCCTACCTAAGGAAAACAGTTGGGACATTGATGACAACCACTTCAAGCGGTGGGACTGGGTGATGGATGAAATGATATGGGCATTCGGTGAAATGGTGGATGAAAATTCAACAGACAAATTCTATGACCACACTGCTGTGGACAAGAAGGCAGGGCTAGAAGAGCAGATCAATAAGATTAAGATTGACTATGCAGGTATCGAGGTGCATGAAGCTAGGATGAAGAAAGCTTTCATGTTGTTTGGTAAATATTACAGAGGACTATGGGACTGATATGACTGAATTAAACAGAGAAGAAATTGAAGCTGTGGTTGCAGAAGAACTTGAGTTTTTACTGCGGTGGGAAAGTAGTTTGCCTGAACCAACTCAAGACACTGAACTTATTAAAGCAGCTATGAGAGTGCTTCAAGAGTTTAAAGTGATGAAGAAGGATGACAAATGAGTGCATGGCTTATCGCAGTTGTTGGTGTAGTGTATACAGTGGTAGCAATAGATCTGCTACTCAAGGGTAACACTGGGCTAGGCATAGCCTTTGTTGGTTATGCACTGG
>Ga0222713_10006642_pt1 | contig 10950 bp, 4 predicted proteins | sample C33_649DmetaG_FD_165061 | JGI IMG/M metagenome (GOLD analysis project Ga0222713, IMG submission 165061) | Estuarine water microbial communities from San Francisco Bay, California, United States - C33_649D | ecosystem: Environmental > Aquatic > Marine > Unclassified | place: USA: California... | reverse complement strand
AACAACAACTGTCAAACCTGTTTTCTGTTATACAGGTCAGTTCATTGGTAGATTATATGTTTGGGATGGTGTTGCTTACACTGATTACGATGATTTAGTTATTGCAACTTTACGTTCAAGAGGTTTAGCTACTTATAGTTCTGATGATGGAGCTGTTTATGAAGTGTCTGGTTTAACTGACGTATCTATGGATTGTACAGGTTCATATTCAGGTGTTACTAAAAATCCATTCTCAACTTTTGGATTAAACATAACAAATAAGGATGGCCAAGCATTTTTCTTTGAAACTTCGTTTACTAATTCTGACCCTAAATATCTTTCAAAAGTTTTCGGAACTTCTAACTTTGCAAAACCAAGAACTTCAGTTCCTTTATTTGTTGAGGAAACATTCCAAGCTCTTTTAACTTATGGTTATAGAAAAGGTTATATTAGAGGTTTAAATTGTTCATTAACCGCATTACCAAACGCAAGACAAGGTGTTGACCCAACATCAATCGCTTGGTATTTGGAAAAATATCAATCACCTGAATCACCTTGGTTAGTTTCGGAATTGAGAGGTAATAAAGTTTATAACCTATTCAAGTTTGTAACAATAGCCGATGGTAATGATGCTAATATAGAAGTTAAGATTTCAATTGCTAACATTTCATTCAATAACGGAACTTTCGATGTTCAAATTAGAGATTTCTTTGATAGTGACTCTAATCCAGTTGTTTTAGAGAAATTTACAAATTGTTCAATGAATCCTCAAGAAAATAATTTCATAGCTAAGAAAATTGGTACTATGGATGGTGAGTACGCATTGAACTCTAAATTTGTAATGTTAGTTATGAATGAAGATGCACCTGTGGATGCTTTACCTTGTGGATTCGAAGGATACCAATTTAGAGAATATTCAGGTGTAAGACCTCCGTTCCCAATCTATAAAACAAAGTATGACTTCCCAGGTGAGGTTGTTTATAATCCACCATTCGGTTTAGCATCAGGAGCTGATGATATTATCAGAAGTGCCGGTGATAATGTAAGAAGAACATATTTGGGTATTTCTGATACGATTGGTTATGATGTTGATTTTTATGGATATAAAGGTAAACAATTACCATTATCAGTTTGTACTGATACAACAGGTGATAACTGGGCATTTAAAACTAAAGGTTTCCACATGGATATAAATGCTAGTGGAATTACAATACCAAATACATTTACAACAAGTGGTACACCAGCTTTCTATGTTGGTTCAGCAAGTTTCACTTCAGACCCAACTGATGAGTCAAGTCCATATTACAAATTAAACTCACGTAAATTTACAATCGCACCTTCAGGTGGTTTTGATGGATGGGACATCTATAGAGAGTACAGAACAAATGGTGATAGATTTGTTTTAGGTAGAAATGGTTACTTAAGAGGAGCATGTCCTTCGATAAAATACCCAACTGCAAGTGGATGGGGAGCATTCAAACAAATCACTGTAGGTAACAATAGTACAGATTATGCTAATACTGACTATTACGCTTATTTATTAGGACAACAAACATTTGCTAACCCTGAAGCTGTTAATATCAATGTTTTTGTAACACCTGGTATTGATTATGTTAATAATTCTAATCTTGTTGAAACTGCAATTGAGATGATTGAATTTGATAGAGCCGACTCAATATACATTACAACAACACCTGACTATAATATGTTCATACCAACAACTGGTGACCAGTTAGATTTAATTTATCCACAAGAAGCGGTTGACAATTTGGAAACAGCGGGAATTGATTCTAACTATACTGCAACTTATTATCCTTGGGTATTAACAAGAGATACAGTTAATAACACTCAAATCTATATCCCACCAACTGCAGAGGTTTGTAGAAACTTAGCGTTAACTGATAACATCGCTTTCCCTTGGTTTGCTGCGGCAGGTTACACTCGTGGTATCGTAAATGCGGTTAAAGCAAGAAAGAAACTTACTCAAGAAGATAGAGATACTTTATACAAAGGTAGAATTAACCCAATCGCAACTTTCTCAGATGTGGGAACAGTAATTTGGGGTAATAAAACTCTTCAAGTTAGAGAATCTGCATTAGACAGAATTAACGTAAGAAGATTGTTACTACAAGCTCGTAAGTTAATTTCTGCGGTTTCTGTTAGATTGTTGTTTGAACAGAATGATGATAAGGTAAGACAAGACTTCTTAAATGCTGTTAATCCAATCTTAGATGCAATCAGAAGAGACAGAGGTTTATACGATTTCCGTGTAACAGTTTCTTCAGACCCTGCTGACTTAGATAGAAATCAATTAACTGGTAGTATCTATATCAAACCTACAAAATCTTTGGAGTTCATAGATATAACATTCTACATTACACCAACAGGTGCTTCGTTTGAGAATATCTAATTAATATTTTTAATAAAAGGGGGAGACAAAAAATCTCCCCTTTTTTTAATTAAATGATATTTATTGTTATGAGAAATAGAATAATAAATTTTTTAAGAGAATTCGAGGAAAGAGAAACCCCAATGAAGTATTATGCTTTTGATTGGGATGATAACCTTATGTTTATGCCAACTAAAATATATTTGTTGGATGACGATGGTGAGGAAGTTGGAATGGGAACTGAAGATTTCGCTCATTACCGAACTAAAATAGGTAAAGAACCATTTGAATATAACGGATTCAATATTGTTAATTTTGCACCCGAACCGTTTAGAGACTTCAAAACAACAGGTGATAGAAAATTCCTACAAGATGTAATGAACGCTGAGTTAGCTGAAGACGCTGCTTGGCCTGATTTTGTTGAGGCAATTAATAATGGTTCACTTTTTGCAATCATTACAGCAAGAGGTCACCACCCTATGACATTAATGAAAGGGGTAAAAAAATTAATTGATTCAAATCGAGGTGGAATTGATTCTGATGAACTGTATGAGTCATTGGTTAAAATGAGAGAAAATGCTGGAGAAGAACCAAAAGATAAAGAAACTGAAATAATGAGGTATCTTAGATTATGTAAGTTTTTCCCTGTTTCTTATGGTGAAGGTTCTGCAACAAATCCTGAAGTCGCTAAAATTAATGCAATGAATAGTTTTAAAAACTATGTTAAAAATCAAGCGGACAAACTTAACATAAGATTATCTAAAAAAATAGAAAATGAAATTGGGAATAAATTTGTTCCTATGATTGGATTTTCGGATGATGACCTTAGAAACATTCAAGCAATGAGTAAAGGTGTTAAAGATATTAAAATATTTTCAACTCATGGCGGAAAGAAAAAATTATATAAACCGGAAGATGAAGAATTGCAACTAGAAAATAAAATAAGAAAATTATTAAAAAATTTATAAATAATAATATTTAATAATAAACTAGTTCTAGTTCTGGAATAATAATTATGTGTTTAAGAAAAGTAAATAGAAAAATTTTCTAAGACATATTTATATAAATAAAAAGAATAAAAATTTAAAAACTATATAAAATGGCTGATTTATTAATGAAAATGCCCGTTCCTTATGAACCGAAAAGAGCAAATCGATTTATCTTAAGATTTCCTTCTTCATTAGGAATTAATGAGTGGTATGTTGAAAGTACAAGTAGACCTTCAATAACTATTAATCCTGTTGAAATTCCTTTTTTAAATACCTCAACTTATGTTGCTGGTCGTTTTACTTGGGGAGTAATAAATGTAACATTCAGAGACCCAATTGGTCCTTCAGCTTCACAAGCTTTAATGGAGTGGGTTCGTTTACATGCGGAATCTGTAACAGGACGTATGGGTTACGCTGCAGGGTATAAGAAAAATATTGACCTTGAAATGTTAGACCCAACTGGGGTTGTTGTTGAGAAGTGGATTATGGAAGGAACTTTCTTAAGTAGTGTAAACTTCCAAAACGTAGCTTATAACTCAGATGCAATTATGACTATACAGGCGACATTAAGACCTGACCGTTGTATTTTAGTTTACTAATTTTTTTCATATTAATTATTTAATTCCCCATTACAAAAAGTAATTGGGGAATTTTTTTTTAGTAGTTACTTTAACAAGTAAACATTTATTTTTTAGATAAAAAGAAACTATGGACCAAAATTTAATAAATGCAGGTACAGAAAATTTTAATTTACCACATGATGTTGTACAATTACCTTCAGGTGGGTCATTTTACAAAAGTAAGAAGAAGTCAATTAAAGTTGGATATTTAACTGCTAACGATGAGAACATTTTAATTAATGCAACTCAAAACACAAACCAAAATATTATTTTGTCGTTACTTAGAAATAAAATCTATGAACACGATTTTAGACCTGAAGAACTTTTGGAAAGTGATATTGAGGCTGTTTTAATATTTTTAAGAAATACTTCATTCGGACCTGAATATAGAATATCAGTTTCTGACCCTAAAACAGGTAAACAATTTGATACTGTTGTTTTGTTAGATGAATTAAATATTAAAAGAACTGAAGCTAAACCTGATGAAAATGGGTTACTTACAACAATGTTACCTCGTTCAGGTTCTACAGTAAAAGTTAGACCATTGAACTTCTATGATACAAATGAAATTGATAAAATGGCTAGTCAGTACCCTGCAGGTAGGGTTGCTCCAACAATTACTTGGAGATTAAATAAGATGATACAAGAAGTAGATGGAATTACTGATAGAGAGAAAATAGCTCAATTCATTGAATCATTACCGATTATGGATTCAAAATATATCAGAACATTCATAAAAGAAAATGTCCCTTCATTGGACTTACAAAAAACAATTTTGGCCCCATCAGGAGAAAAGGTAGTCGTTGACATTACCTTTGGGGTGGAGTTTTTTCGGCCTTTCTTCTAGTTACCGGCAACTACTAATTGATGAGTATTTTGCGTTGGGTAAATTCATTGGAACATCATATTCTGATTATTTACAAATGCCAACATACTTTAGAAAATATCTAATAGATAAAATAATTGAATTGAATACCCCCAAAGACAAATCCTAAATTGTTTTTGGGGTATTTATTTTATATAAATTAACGAATAAATGGCAGATACTGATAAAAATAAAAAACCTGGTGATTCATTTAGTTCTTACATTCCTGGTATTACTGAATTAACAAAACAATTTTTAACTGCGGTAACTGATTTGGAAGATAAAGCGGTTGCGGTGGCTAAGAGTTTTGGTCAAGGTAGAGAAAATATTGTTAATATTAAAGCTGGTTTAGCTGACGCATCTGACAGTTTAACTAAGGTTGGTGTTTCAGTAACTGAATCTTTACAAAAAGCATTAGAAATACAAAATGCGTATACTACCGCTTTGGGTAAAGGAGGGATGTTGACTACTGAAACATTCGGTAAATTACAAGCAATAAATGCTGTAACAAAACAGTCGGTAGGGGATGTAATTGAAGGATTTGCTAATGCTGGTATTTCAGCGATTAACTCAGGTGAGGAAATGCAGAAAGTTGTTGATAGGTCAAGGGCTATTGGTGTTGATACTTCAAAAGTATCTAAGTTAGTTGTAGATAATTTAGCTGCGACAACTAAATTTAATTTCCAAGGCGGTGTTGAAGGTATGGCAAAGATGGCGGCACAAGCGGTTAATCTAAGAATTGATATGGATGGGATTTTAAAAATGTCTGAAAGATTATTTGACCCTGAACAAGCTATTGATATGGCTGCGGCAATGCAGAGATTAGGAGTATCACAAAGTGCATTACTTGACCCATTAAGACTGATGGATATGGCACAAAATGACCCTGCAGAATTACAAAATCAAATTGCTGAAATGAGTAAGGAATTTGTAAAATTAAATGAAAAAGGTCAATTTGAGATAATGCCAGGAGCTAAAAGACAACTTATGGAAGTTGAAAGGGCATTAAATCTTGGTAGTGGTCAACTTTCTAAGATGGCGTTAGCTTCAGCTGAACTTGAGGATAAAATGAGTAAAATCAAAATGCCTGATACTTTTACTGAAGACCAAAAACAATTTATTGCTAACATGGCTCAAATGGGTCCTGGTGGTGAATACAAATTGAAAGTTGATGGTAAAGATATGGGGTTAGACCAAGCTATTGATTTATTTACAAAGGACAAACAAAAGTTTTCGGAGTTCATGGAAGCATCCAAACCAAAATCTATGGAAGAACTTTCTAATGAACAATTAACCGTAAGTAAAAGGATGGAAAACCATTTAGAGTTTATAAAAAATGCCGGAACAAGAGCGGGTACTGCTATCGGAGCAACACAAGGTACTGAATCATTATTAACAGGTGCTTTAGAATTAACTTCTAAAATACCGAAAATATTTGGAGAAGAACAATTTAGTATAAAACAAGTTAGGGAAAAAGTTGGAGCTGGAGGTGAAAAAGTTTTAGGACAATTAGCTCAAGGTGAGGTGACTGAAGCGTTAAAAACAACTATTGATGGTACTTTTAGTTATATTGGTGATTCTTTTAAATCTGCAATGGGTAGATTAAAAGAATCCGCTAATGAAATTTTAAATTCTGATAATAAAGCAATAAATGCTATTATGGGAGCAACTGGCGGTTTGATGGAGGGAACTGAAAAATTAATAGGTAATTCACTTCCTGGTGAAAAATTGATAGAACAAAGTCAAGAAAATTTAAACAAAACAAACAAAGAAACTACAGAAAAAAGTGAGAATCTAAATAAAGTAATGTCCACGGAGTCCCAACAACAAATGAATAAAACAGAAATAACTTATACAGGAAAAATTGACTTGAATGTAAATGCACCTGCAGGTATGTCTGAATCAGATTGGAAATCTTTAACTGACAAAATAACTAGTGATACTAAATTTAGAGAATGGTTAATGACATATATTAATAACCCAACTGGAAACAAAAGTCCTACAGAAGTTAACCAATCACTTAATAGTGTTAACAGATAAAAACATAAAAATACCTATTTATTAATAAAAAGTATGTCAGATAGTTCATTATCATTCGTATCTACATCGAGTTTTAGAAATACTTTAATTGCTAGAAACTTAGCACCTTATAACATCCAAGGTGTATATTCACCACCTGTTTCGAATATTAGTTATGAAACAGTAATAGGGGATTTAAATGTTATTGACTCTCCAAATGATTTAGTGGGCAATAGTCCGTTTCCGAGACAATTATATCCATTAAATGAATATGGACCTGAAGGTGGGTATCCAAATGTTGTTATAAACAACAAATATCCTATTAAACCTAATAAGGGAGAATATGACCCTAATGATACTGAATTAGATTTAATCAACGAATTTTACATTGATGCTGCCTATATAGAAAATAGATATGGACCTATAGGTGGATTTATGAGTATGGTTGTTATTGATTCAATACAAAACAATAACAAACTATATACACCATATTGGAATCCACCAACATTTATACCATCATCATATTCACCATATCAAATATTATTATCAAATGACCCAAATGGTTCTGATGGACTCTTGTCTCAAGATTCATTTATTGCTAAGTTGGGAGCTCAAACTTTAAAGAACTTATTACAAGATAGAGTTGATGTAGAGAATGCTCAGATAAATGGTAGTGCGGGTAACTTGGACACTTTTAGTAATCCATTGAATGCTGGGTTGCTTGTATCAGGAAGAATTGATACAAATACTAAAAACTATAAAATTACAATACCTGAAAGTGGGTTAGGTACATCACAATCGTTAACAACTAGAATATCAGCAAATTATTTTCCAGCATCACCAATACCGGGAGATTACTTTATAGAGAGTCCAATTGATGGTGGAGCTTCAGCTCAAATTGCAAGTGGGGTTAATGTATTAAATCAACTGACAGGAGGGGCTGTTGGAGGTATATTGAATACTATAAGAAATCCATCTCAAATATTTTTAGCTAATACAGGTAATGGTCAAAGGTCTATTTTGTTTTCAAATTTAGATTATAATAGATACCAACCTGCTTATGATAGAAATTTAGGAACTGCATTAAACATTGGTCAATTTGCTTTGGATTTGATTGCACCAAGTGGTGGTTATTATGTTGGAAGTAAAAACGCTGACCCATCTACAATAACATCTCCACCAAATCAAATTCCAATAGATGCCTTTGGTAGACAAATTGAAACACCTGTATACGGACCATCTGAACTTGGTATTTTATATGAAGGAAATGTTGGTAATTTAAATTTTGGTTTAGCTGGGAAATCATACACCGATGGTGGTGGTATTGATGGTCAATTTGTTTGGACTTCACCAAAGTATAAAGGTAATGCGGGATATAAAGCAACACCAGGTGGTGGTGCGGGTTCATTGGATAGTGAATTTAATCAAATTAGTTCACAATATACGAGTAATGAATCAACTAATATAACATTCAAACCTTCATCAATATTAGACCAAACTCAGAGATTAATTGATTCTGCTGACAAAGTTGCTGGTATCAATAGATTAAAACATGTTGGTAACGCTATCAATCAAGTTAGTAAAGTTTTCAACGATGGTTATAAAGAAATGACTAAAGGTTCAAGGGTTTTATCTTATGTTGATAATACAACTGGAGGTGAAGCGGGTATTGAATATTGTAGAGTTTTCACTAAGGACACACCTTATTACACATATAATGATTTACAAAAAACTGATGGTATTACAACATCAGGAAGAAGATTTGTTAATTCAGTTTTAGATAACACATACAATCTAAACATAGCACCACTTAGGAATCCTGGGTCAACTAACATTCAACCGAATGAAAAAGGTCAGTTGATTGCTAAAAAATATATGTTCTCAATTGAGAACTTGGCTTGGAGAACTTCAAGTAGACCTGGATTTACTTATGATGATTTACCAACATGTGAAAAAGGTCCTAATGGTGGTAGAATAATGTGGTTTCCACCTTATGATTTAACATTCAGTGATACAAGTACTGCTAACTTTCAGTCAACCAATTTCCTTGGTAGACCTGAACCGATGTACACATATAACAATACAACTAGAACTGGTTCTATTAGTTGGAAAATTATTGTTGACCATCCTTCAGTAATGAACACAATAATTGAAAAACAATTAAAAGGTCAACAAAAAGAAAGAATTGATTCTATAATTGATTCATTCTTTGCTGGATGTGTTAAATACGATATTTACGAATTAGCTAAAAAATTCAATACTATTCCATCTTCCGACTTATACACTTACCAAGAAATATTAAATAACCCAAGATTAACTAGAGAAGAGTTGGAAGGGGTTAATAAAGAAATACAAAAAGAAAATACACCACCAACACCTGAATCTGAATTAAAGGAAGTTGTTGAAAGAAAACTTCAAGATGACCCTGATGCTAAAACTTTTGAAAGTAACTATCAAGAACTTGGTTTTTATTTTCACGATGATATACCAGGAACATCACCTAATGTTGTTGCTAACCAATCATTTGATGTTACTTATAGTGCTTATAAATCATTAATCCCAACTTATGAAACTACAGCAAATTCATTATTCGGACCTAATTCTAATTTTTGTAAAAAGAGTGGAACTATTAATGGTAAAACTTATCAGGATTATTGTAAAGAAGCTAAAAATGTAAAACAATTTTTTGATACAGTTGTTGAAACTAATTACAAAAAAGTATCTGAGGGAACAAATAACTTCATTGTTGAAGCACAGAAAATTTTCGACAAAAATGGAAAAATAACAATAGAAATGACTGGTTCCGCATCTGCTTTGGGAGACCAAACGTATAATCAGAGATTATCAGAAAGAAGAATTAATTCTGTTATACAATTTTTTGAAAAAGCTACAGTTGGTGGAGTTAATTTGAAAAAGGCGATTGAAAATAAACAATTTATAATTAAAAGTGCTCCAGGTACGGGTGAAAACACAGTTATACCCAAAGGTGAAACTGATTTTGGATTTGAAGTAAATTGTACACAAGATGTTAAAGGTGGTAATGAAAGTACAAGTGACAATTATAGAGCTCAAATTTATTCTGTATATGCAATGGCGTGTAGAAGAGTAAGAATTAAAACAATAAATGTTCAGTTAAATCAAGTTGAAGTTGAGGTTAAAACAAAAATTAAAACCGACCCCGAAACAAAAACAGTAAAACAAGAAACTAAAATTATACCTCCAAAGTTACAACCAACTGTGAGTGTAATTAAAAAACTTAAAGATGGTATAAGTAAAAAAATATTAAGAAATTTATTTTCTGAATGTGATTACTTTGAAGTTATTGAAAGGGAAAATCCTATGATATACCAAACAATCAAGGAAAAAATTAAGTATTTTAATCCAGCTTTTCACTCAATGACACCTGAAGGATTAAATGCTAGATTAACATTCTTGAATCAATGTGTTCGACCTGGTGAAACAATTCCAATTATTGGTGCTGATGGTAGACCAAAGTATAATGATGCGGTTAATACATCATTTGGTGCTCCACCAATTTTGGTATTGAGGATTGGTGACTTTTATAATACTAAAATTGTTCCAACAACTATCGGATTTTCGTATGAAAATAATCTTTTGGATATTAATCCTGAAGGTATAGGTGTACAACCAATGATTGTTAAGGTTTCTTTAAGTTTCAATATGATTGGAGGTCATGGTTTAGCTAAACCAATTGACCAATTACAAAATGCTTTATCTTTTAATTACTACGCAAATACTGAAATTTACGATGAAAGAGCAACACCAACTGATGATTCATATAAGAAAATAGATAAAGAATTAGAACAAGCTATTTTAGCTGGTGAAGTACCTGTGACGACAAATAATGTTACAAATCCACAAACAAATAATGGAGGAGATACTATTGGAGAAATTCAGACTAATATCCCAATTCCAAATGGACAAACTGGTGTAACATCATATCAAAAAATTATGGATAAACTGTTTGATGAAACTGTTAATTATTACAATACGGTTGTTAATCAAATGGAAACTCTGAGTTCAAGTTATAACTATGGGATTATGCAATTAGTAAACGATACTCGAAGT
>Ga0222713_10006637_pt1 | contig 10956 bp, 10 predicted proteins | sample C33_649DmetaG_FD_165061 | JGI IMG/M metagenome (GOLD analysis project Ga0222713, IMG submission 165061) | Estuarine water microbial communities from San Francisco Bay, California, United States - C33_649D | ecosystem: Environmental > Aquatic > Marine > Unclassified | place: USA: California... | reverse complement strand
ACTTCGGACTGATAGCCCATGATGGTAGGCGAGCCGGGAACGCCACCGGATACCCTCGGTCACCTCGGAGCGGGTCAGGGCGTTCGTCCAGCGCAACAATTCACGGTCGTTCCATGACCAGTCAGCATCAGCCCCCACTGTCATGCCAACCCCATCCTCCCGTTCCCAGAAAGGGGTTGCCCGCAGGGTCACCAAAATATCCTTCCTTGCCAACAGTCGGTAGCGATAACGCGCCCGCAGGTAAGGGTTGAGGGGCGACTGCAGCCCTATGCCGGCCCCAATATTGAAACTCGACCGCCGCCCCTCGTCCGCGACGTAGTTGATGCCGGCATACCACTCTTGTTCACCATCATCGGAAAAACTCCCCGGCAGGTAGTCATATTCCTCAAAGGTGTCATCGATATAGGTTTCCTCACTCTCCCTGCCGACAACGGCGTTGAAACGCTCGCCGAGAACCGGCAGATGGAGGTTGAATCGCGCGTTGCCGTCAAGTCGAAACTTCTCCAGTTCGTCCCAGGCCAGTCCCAGACCGATACGACCGTAGGTCTCGCGGTAGTCGTCGGCATAGCTACGGGTATCGCCAAACAGGCTGTCGAAAAATCGAGCGGTCCCGCAAACGCTGGCGAAGACGTCCTGTTGCAGGCGATCGATGCCCCTCGCCTCCCCCGACTGGCTGCCGCAGGGATCCGTAGCGCTGTCCTCGGCCTTGGCTCCGGTAGCAACCAGGAGCAGCGTGGATAGCCACAGGCCGGCAGCAAAGTACTTCAGAGGAGTTCTCCACGAGCCTCGTGGAAATGCCTTCGGCACAGTGGGAGGTAGCGCTCGTTGCCACCGATCTCGACCTGCTCACCGTCTACCTCGACGCTGCCATCGGGCCGCGTGCGCACCACCATGGTCGCCTTGCGGCCGCAGTGACAGATGGTCTTGAGCTCCACCAGGTTGTCGGCGATGGCCAGTAGCCGGGCGCTGCCCGGAAAGAGCTGGCCCTGGAAATCCGTGCGCAGCCCGTAACAGAGAACGGGCACGCCAAGCTGGTCGACCACCCCGGCCAGTTGCCGGACCTGTGCAGGCTCCAGGAACTGGGCTTCGTCGACCAATACGCAGCCCACGGAATCGTGGGCATGCTCCTGAGCCACCTCAGCAAACAGGTCGGCACCGGACGCGAAATGCCTGGCCTCCGCAGCGAGCCCGATCCTCGAGTGGACCTTGCCTTGACCACGGTCATCTACAGCAGCCGTATAAACAAGGGTGCGCATGCCGCGCTCCTGATAATTGTGACTCGATTGCAGCAACGAGGTCGACTTCCCTGCATTCATGGTCGAATAATAAAAGTAGAGCTTTGCCATCAGCCCGCCACGATCGCAACCACAGACCCCGCCATGCAGGTGCCTAAGGTCGCTGCCAGCAGCGCCTTTGGCGCCAGTTCGCCAAGTTCAAGCTTGCGTTCCGGACAGATGGCTCCGATGCCGGCGATGAGTATCCCCATGCTGCTGATGTTGGCGAATCCGCACAAACCGTAGGTTGCGATGAGCTGCGAGCGCGGGGATAGCGCCCCTTCCGGCAACCCAGACAGCTCGATGAAGGCGATGAACTCGTTCAGGATGGTCTTGATGCCGAGCAGGGACCCTACCAGGGGGGCTTCCGACCACGGCACTCCCATGCACCATGCGATAGGCGCAAAGACCCAACCAGCGATCCTCTCCAGGGACAGGGCGGCCCCGCCGACCTCCCCCAGCAGGCCAATGAAGGAATTGCAGATTGCCACCAAGGTGATCAGCACCAGCAGCATGGCCAGGATGCCCAGATACACGTTGAGGCCGTCGGTCGTGCCCTGGGTCAGGGCATCCATGCTGCCGCCGTAAATCCGCGGTGGACGTGCGTCGGATTCGGCTGCCGGCAGTTCAGGAAGGAGCAGGTGGGAAAAAAGGATGGCAGCAGGCACGGACATCAGCGACTTGGTCAGCAGATGACCCAACGCACCTTCCATGATTCCGCCGAGCATCGAGGCATAGATCACCATTACTGATCCGGCGATGGTAGCCATACCAGCGGTCATCAGCAGCAGAAGTTCGTAACGGGTCATGCTCGCTATATAGGGCTTGACCAGCAGCGGTGCCTCGACCTGACCTACGAAAACGTTAGCCGCTGCCGCGAGGCCGGCAGGCCCGCGGGTGCCCAGGGTTTTTTCAAAGACCCGGGAGATGGCCCGGACGATCAGAGGCAGGATCCCCCAGTACCACAGCAACGCCGAGATTGCGGACATTACGATCACCAACGGCAGCAACTGGAAGGCAAAGGTGATCACCGCATTCGGGTTGGACACCTCGAAGGGCGTCGGTCCGCCGCCAAGGTAACCGAAGATGAAGGTGGTGCCCTGCTGGGTTGCCCGGGACAAGGCATTGACCGCCTGGGTTAGGTAGGCAAATCCCGCACTGATCACTGGCACTTTGAGGAGCAGGAAGCAGATTGCGAGCTGCAGCAGCACGGCGATCCCCACCAGGCGCCATTGAATGCGCCGGGGCGCGGCACTGAAGGGCAGCGCCAACAGCACGAACACGACAAGCCCTAGGCTCGCCTGCATGATAAGCATCCGGTCCATCTCTTCTCCCTTCTCCCAAGGCGCCTACAGCAGGCGTATCTCCCGCAAGCGTTCTTGCAGGTACTCATTGGCAGTGATCGACTTCTGATAGCGATCCGGTCTCGACTCGCTAACGCAACCCGGCAGGCTGCGAATCTCGAAATCCGGGTTGAAATGCAGAAAAAACGGCATGGAGAAACGCGCGTGTGAAGCACGCTCCGGCGTTGGATTGACCACACGGTGCGTCGTCGATGGGAGCACGTGGTTGGTCAGCCGCTGCAGCATGTCGCCGATATTGCAGACCAGTGCCCCGGGCGGCGGGTTGATATCCAGCCATTGCCCGTCGCGGTCCAGCACCTGCAGGCCAGCCTCCTCCGCTCCAAGCAGCAAGGTGATGGCATTGATGTCTTCGTGAGCACCGGCCCTGACGCCGACTGCCCCGGCGGCCACGGGGGGATAATGGATCACCCGCAGGATGCTGTTGCCACGAACGGTGGCAGTGTCAAACCATCTGGCCGGCAATCCGAGGTGCAGGGCGATCGCCGAGAGCAGCTCCCGACCCAGGTGATCAAACGACTCCCATAAACCCAGCAGGTCCTCCCTGAAGCCGGGCAGCCCGTCCGGCCAGAGGTTATCGGGCATCCATGCCCGATAACGATCGCCAGCCGGCAACTCGCGACCAACGTGCCAGAATTCCTTCAGGTCATGCAACTCGGCGCCCTTGGCCGCCTCGACACCAAACGGGGTGTAGCCTCTGGCTCCGCCACCTCCGGGTACGCGGTAGCGCAATTTGTCGGACTCCGGCCTGGAAAAAAAAGCCTTGAAGCCGTCAAGGCAGGAGCGGATCAGTGCATCGGGCAAGGAGTGATGGTCAACAACCGCAAAACCATAGCGCTGAAAACTTGCCCCCAGGCGTGACGCGAACCCACCGGGGTCTGACTGCCACAGACGGTAATCGACCGCTTCGATGACTTGGCTCATGGGCGTCTATTATCCTCCATCCAAGGGCCGAATTGGCTCGTACTGGAGGGGCTGTGGACCAGCACGACTGGTGCCTGGTGGTTAATCCCAAGGCGGCGAACGGGGCCAGCGGCCGGCGCTGGTCAGCCCTGGAGCCACGCCTGCGGGCGGCGGGCTGTCGCTTCGAGGCCTCGGTCACCCCTACGCCCCGTGACGTCGAGGAGGTCGTGGCCGGGGCGCTGACCAGGGGATGTCGGCGTTTCCTCGCGGCAGGGGGTGACGGGACCCTGAATCAACTGGCCCAGGCTTTGCTCACCCAAACACCGGATCGTTTGGCCGGCCTCGCGATCGGGGCACTGCCGCTGGGGTCGGGCAATGACTGGGCCGCCTGGCATGGCATGGCCATCGAGAGCGCGCCCCGTGACCTGGCCCGATCGACCCTCACGCCAATTGATGTCGGCCGAGTGGAATTCCAGGGCGGCATGCCGCCGAGGTATTTCCTGAACGTGGCCGGTGCCGGCCTGGACGGCTGGCTCCTGGCGAGGATGGAAGGGAAGCCTCACGGTCACTGGCGCTATCTCGGGGAAGCGGTACGCGGCCTGTTCCGCTTTGCCCCGGCCCGGTTCAGGCTCAAGACGCCGGATGAAAGTATCGAGGAGAGCGGACTGACCACGGTGGTTGCGCTGGGCCCGCGCTGCGGTGGCGGAATGCGATTGGCTCCGGGCCAACGACAGCAAGGGGATGCGATGGAATGCCTGTTGGTACGTCCCATCAAGCTGCCCGTCGACCTTGGGGTGCTTGGCTACCTGCACAACGGGTGTCTGGCCCGCAGTCAGTACGCACGGACCCTGCGGTGTCACTCGCTCTCGATTGAGACTGATCGCCCCGTCCCGGTCCAGGTCGACGGCGAACCAGTCGGCCACACGCCATGCCGGATCACGCTGCTACCAGGGGCCCTACAGGGACTTATGCCTGCGGAAAAAGACTAGCGATAGCGCTTGATAATCGAGCCGAGCCTGTCGCTGCCCGGGCACAACATTTCGTAGGGCAGCGAATTGAGCGGCTGTTGGGGCGTCTGGTGCCGCTCGTGAAAGTTGCGTCGACCTTCCCCGAGGTAAATCAGGCCGGTGACGTGCTCGCCACGGGCAATGTGTTCCTGCACATAACCCAGGGCGCGGGCACGATCGGTCGGGTCATAGTCATGATCGAGCTTCTTCAAAACCACCTGGTGGCCGTCGTGCATGTCGACGGTGACCGCCTCGCCCGGGCCGTAATCCACCTTGATCTCTCCTCGCGTCTCGATGTAATCGGCTGCCACCGGCGTATGCAGGTGCTCACGGACGTAAGCGTAGCTCTTGGTGGATCCCTCATGGTCATTGAAAGTCACGCAGGGAGACAGGATGTCAATCAGCGCAAAGCCCCGATGCATCAACCCGGCCTTGAGCAGTGGCACCAGCTGCTCCTTGTCGCCGGAAAAGCTCCTGGCTACGAAGGTCGCGCCAATCGAAAGCGCCAGCAGGACCGGATCGATGGGCTCATGGTCGTTTTTCTCGCCTTTTTTGGACTGACTGCCCAACTCTGCCGAGGCCGAGAATTGCCCCTTCGTAAGGCCATAGACGCCGTTGTTCTCCAGCAGGTAGAGCATGTCGACGTTGCGGCGGATGGCGTGCCCCAATTGCCCAAGTCCGATCGACAGTGAATCGCCATCGCCGGACACTCCGATGTAATGCAGGGTACGGTTAGCGGCGCTGGCTCCCGCAGCAATGGCCGGCATGCGACCATGCACCGAGTTAAAGCCGTGGGCTCCAGAAACGAAATAAGCGGTGGTCTTGGAAGAACACCCGATGCCGGAGAGCTTTGCCACGCTTTGCGGGGGCAGCGAGAGCTCGAAGCAGGCCTGGACTATGGCAGCCGTAATGGAGTCATGCCCGCATCCCGCGCACAGGGTGGACATGCCGCCCTCGTAATCACGGCGGGTCAGTCCCTGCGAGTTACGTGGCAGGTTCGGCCGGGAGATTTTCGGCTTGGCGATACTCATGCAGCCTCCCCTTTCGACATGGCCCGGTTGATACCCTCCACGATGAAGCTCGAAGTCACGGGCAGCCCACTGTAGTGAAGGATCGAGTGCAACTTGCGCTTCTCAACCGCCGTTTCCAGCGTCAGGAGCGATTTCAGCTGGGCATCACGATTCTGCTCGACCACGAACAGCTGCTCGTGGCTGGCCAGGAACTCCTCGACTTCCTCACCGAAGGGGAAGCCCCGTACGCGCAGGTAATCGAGCTTGATACCCTGGCGGGTCAGTACTGCCAACGCCTCGAGAACCGCCCCATCGCATGAGCCGAGGCTGACTATGCCAGCACCGGCGCCGCTTCCCTTTATGATGGCCTTTGGAACCATTCCAGCCGCCGTCTTGAACTTACGCACCAGGCGGTCAACGACTTCCTGATACTCCACAGAATCTTCCGTGTAGCCGCCGAAGCGATTGTGACCGGATCCCCGGGTGAAATAGGCGCCCTTTTCGCCCGTGCCGGGCACGGTCCGCCACGGTATGCCGTCGCCATCCACATCCAGATAGCGGTGGAATTTCTCGATCTTCTGGATGGTTTGGGCATCGAGCACCTTGCCGCGATCGGGGCGGTAGGCGTCGTCCCATTGCAAGTCCGGAACCATCCAGTCGTTCATGCCGATATCGAGGTCAAGCATCACGAAAACCGGCGTCTGCAGGCGTTCAGCCAGGTCGAAGGCCTGCACCGACAGGTAGAACGCTTCCTCTGGGTTGGCAGGGAACAGCAGGACATGCCGGGTGTCACCGTGAGAGGCATAAGCGCAGGACAGCAGGTCACATTGCTGGGTCCGGGTCGGCATGCCCGTAGACGGCCCGACGCGCTGGACGTCGAACAGGACCGTGGGAATCTCCGCGTAGTAGGCCAAACCAATGAACTCATTCATGAGCGAAATACCCGGACCACTGGTTGGCGTGAACGAACGGGCACCGTTCCAGGCAGCGCCAATAACGGCTCCAATCGCCGCTAATTCGTCCTCCGCCTGCACGATCAGGAAATTACGCTGACCGGTCTCAGGATCGACCCGGTGTTTCATACAGAATGACTTGAAGGCATCCATCAGCGAGGTAGACGGAGTGATCGGATACCAGGCACCCACGGTGGCTCCAGCATAGAGGCAGCCGAGCGCAGCGGCAGTATTGCCATCCATGACGAAGTGCCCTGCAGTGCGCTGCAGCGGCTCAACCCGCATGGGCAGCGGAGTCTGGAAATTTGCCTTGGCATAGTCGTAACCCAACTGGATCGCCTTCATGTTGGCGTCGACCAACGCCGGCTTGCGGGCATAGGATTCAGTCAACAGCGATCGCATCACCTCGAGATCCAGTTCAAACAACGCGGCCATTACCCCCGCGTACATGATGTTCTTCATCAGGATCCGGGCCCGCGCACCCTCGAAATTCTCGGCACAGAGCTCCGACAGGGGCACACCCATGACGGTCACGTCCTCCCGGCTCAGCAGGACGGGGTGCGCCCAGGAAGAGTCGTGCAGAAGGTAGCCGCCAGGCGAGACCTCCTTGAGGTCGCGCACGTAGGTCTCGGAGTTCATGGCCACCATCACGTCGACCCGCCCGGAGCGTGCCGACCAGCCCTCGCCCGTCACCCGGATCTCATACCAGGTAGGCAAGCCCTGGATGTTTGACGGGAAGAAGTTCTTGCCGACCACCGGCACGCCCATCCTGAAGACGGTCTTCATGATCAAGCCGTTGGCACTGGCCGATCCGGTGCCGTTGACGTTGGCAAACTTCACCACGAAGTCGTTGACGCCAGCCACGGGGCGATTCACTTCGCGCATCTTGGGACGTCCTCCGCATGAGGCGTGTCGATCCAGGACTTCTGCATGTCCCAGGCGTTGGTGGGACAGCGCTCGGCGCACAGGCCACAATGCACGCAGACGTCCTCGTCCTTCACCATGACCCGCCCGGTCTGCTTGAGCGGTGCCGACACGTAGAGACCCTGTTCACGGGTTCGCCTCGGAGCGCGCAGGCGCGACTCAATTTCCTCCTCCGTGCCGGTCGGGACGATACTGAGGCAATCGGTCGGGCAGATATCGAGGCAGGCATCGCACTCGATGCACAGCGGCGCGTAGAACACGGTCTGGATGTCGCAGTTGAGACAGCGCTGGACCTCCGCAGCGGCCCGCTCAGCGTCAAATCCCAGCTCGACCTCGATGTTCAGCTGCTTGAACCTTTCCTTGAGGCTGACGTGCGGCACCAGCCTGCGCTCAAGCGGGTTGTAATCGTTACGGTAGGACCATTCCTTGAGTCCCATCTTCCTGCTCTGCATCCGCATTGCTGGGGACGGACGCTGACCGACGTCACCGCCCTGGCAATACAGGTCGATGGAGATGGCTGCCTGATGACCCTGCTCCACCGCCCAGATGATGTTCTTGGGACCCAGCGCCGCATCACCGCCAAAAAACACGCCGGGCCGAGTCGACTGGAACGTGGCGGGGTCGACCTTGGGCACGTCCCACTTGTCGAACTCGATGCCGAGGTCGCGCTCGATCCAGGGGAAGGCATTGTCCTGCCCGATGGCGAGAATGACGTCGTCACAGGGGATCAGCACTTCCTCCGCTACCCGTTCAGAGACGATCCGACCTCCCTCGATCTGATACTCCATGACCTCGAAGCGCATGCCCACCAGCTTGCCATCCACCACTTCGAAGGCCTTCGGCGCGTGGTTGATGACAATCTCGACGTTCTCCTCCTCGGCATCCTCGAGTTCCCACTCGGAAGCCTTGAAGAACTGGCGCGGCTTGCGGGCCATCACCTTAACGTTGCTGGCCCCCAGCCTGAGCGAGCTGCGGCAGCAATCCATGGCCGTGTTGCCAACGCCAATAATGAGCACGTTCTCGCCGATGGTTTCCGTGTGACCGAAAGCCACCGACTCGAGCCAGGCAATCCCGATGTGGATGCGCGGATGATCACGGCCCGGCAGTCGGAGGTCCTTACCCTTGGGCGCCCCGGTACCAACGAATACCGCGTCGAAGCCCTCTTTCGCGAGCATTGCCGCGAGGCTCCTCACCGGAGTACCGAGCCGAAGGTCCACCCCCATCCCGGTCACGTAGCCGATTTCCTCGTCGAGCACTTCGGCAGGCAGGCGGAACGAGGGAATATTGGTCCGCATGAGACCGCCCGCCTTGGCGAACTGCTCAAAGATCACCACCTCGTAACCCAGTGGCGCGAGGTCGTTGGCGACCGTCAGCGAGGCCGGCCCGGCGCCTATGCAGGCGACCCGCTTGCCGTTACGGACCTCGGGGGGTTGCGGCAACCGGTCGGTAATGTCATCGCGCAGGTCAGCGGCCACCCGCTTGAGGCGACAGATCGCCACCGGCTTTTCCTCGACTCGTCCACGTCGGCAGGCCGGCTCGCACGGCCGGTCGCAGACCCGGCCCAGAATGCCCGGGAACACGTTGGAAGCACGGTTGACCATGTAGGCGTCGGAGTACCGACCCTGGGCGATCAAGCGTATGTATTCGGGTACATCGGTATGAGCCGGGCAGGCCCACTGGCAATCCACGACCCGGTGGAAATAGTCCGGGTCACGAGTATCAGTCTCGTGCATGACTCTTGAGTGACCTCTCTGCCGTTCTTCTATGACGCCTTTCCTCGTGGGAAGGTGCCGACTGCATGGAGGAAAGAGTAGCAGGATCAGGGCCCTGGTACATAATGACTGCATGCAAGCCGTGAACTTCAATCAGCGCCTGCTGACCTCGGCCGGTGCCCTGCTGGCGGCCACCGGCATGGGGCTGGCTGCGGTGGGATCTCACCTGCTCGCCACGCAGCTGGAACCCGCAGCCTTGCGCTCGTTCGAGGCAGGGGTTCAGTTTCAGTGCCTGAATGCCCTCGGCACGCTGGTCATGGCCTGGTGGGCAGGTCGGACTGGATCGGGCCGGATCCTGGCGCTGACCGGTTGGGGGCTGGTGTCGGGCGTCATGCTGTTCAGCGGCAGCATCTACGCGACTCACGCCGGTTGGCTGGAATCTGCCGGCCCACTTGCCCCGATCGGCGGCACGTTGGTGATCGTGAGCTGGCTGGCCTTCGCCTTCGCCTGCCTCAGGCCGCGCCCAGCAGGCGGGTGATCCGCTCGGCCGTCTCCAGCGCACGCAGACCGTCTTCACCCGTCACCGGTGGCGGCAGACCCTCCTCTATGCATCGAACGAAGGCCTTGATCTCCTCCAGCAGGGCGTCACCCTGGTCGAAGCGGCTTTCCTGCAGATCCACCCGGGGCGTACCGTCCGACTCGGACACCCCTGCCTTGCGCACCTCGGTCAGAAGCTTCTGCTGGAGGTCGATGGACAGGTAGGCATCCGCCTGGAAAACCCTGAGCTTGCGCTCGGCTTTCATGCTGATGCGGCTCGCGGTGACGTCCGCGACACAGCCATTGGCAAACCTCAGGCGGGCATTGGCGATGTCGGATTCGGCAGTGAACACCGGCGCACCGACGGCATCGATCGACTCCAACGGAGAGCGGACCATGTCGAGGACCAGGTCGATGTCGTGGATCATCAGGTCGAGGATTACGCTGACGTCCGTCCCGCGTGCCTTGAAGGGCGCCAGGCGGGTGGACTCGATGAAGCGCGGCGCCTGCAGACGCTCGCGGGCTGCAAGCATGGCGGGGTTGAAACGCTCGAGATGCCCAACCTGCAGGACTCGGCCATGATTGGCAGCCAGGTCGATCAGCTCACGCGCCTCCTGAACAGTAACCGTGATGGGCTTTTCGACCAGCACATGCGCACCGGCTTCGAGCAAGTCGCCGGCAACCCGGCGGTGATGCGGCGTGGGCGTGACCACACTGACGGCATCGACTCGGCCCAGGAGGTCGCGGTGATCGGCAAGCGCCTCACAACCGAGCTCTGCGGCCACGGCGTCTCGCGCCCGCGGATCGGGATCAACTACCCCGATAAGCTGCACACCCTGCAGGGAGGCGTACTTCTGGGCATGAAACTTCCCCAGATACCCGGCCCCGATCACTGCGACCCGTAGCATCGCGCTAGTATAGAGAGGTCATGACAGCCGAACAGGTCAAAACGGGCCGTCGCCTGCCCTTGCCCAAGGGCGAATGGCGCTGGGTGGTGGTGTTCGCGGCAGGCGGCGTGCTGATCCTTCCCACGCTGGTGTACTTAGCGGGACTGGCTACCCTTGGCCCCTATGACGGCGGGCTGCCGGCGTTCTGGGGCTCCTTTTATCTGGCGCTTCTGACCCTCAAACCCACGGCCTGGCTGCTGGTCACGGGCCCCTACGGCCTGTTCTGGCTGCTTCGGCTGGCCCGCCGGGCTCTCGCCAGCGGCCAGCCCTCAGCCTAGGGCTGGCGCTGCCCGGCGCTCTGATCGCGAGCCGCCCGGAATTCGTTGTC
>Ga0222713_10006633_pt1 | contig 10958 bp, 9 predicted proteins | sample C33_649DmetaG_FD_165061 | JGI IMG/M metagenome (GOLD analysis project Ga0222713, IMG submission 165061) | Estuarine water microbial communities from San Francisco Bay, California, United States - C33_649D | ecosystem: Environmental > Aquatic > Marine > Unclassified | place: USA: California... | reverse complement strand
GTACAACCACAAAAATTAGTTGTAGATTATAATGACACATCAACAGAGCCAATAAAATTAGATTCTATTTTACCATTTACAATTTTTGAAAATGTTGATGTATCATCAAATAATCCAGGTTATATTAAAATCGGAACAGAAATAATTAAGTATACTGGATATGATCTTAATACAAATACTCTTACGGGAATTACAAGAAATATTGATTCTACAACTGTAGATATTTTCCCAAATCTCACAATAGGTAAACATTTATCCGGATCTCCAGTATTTAAATATGAATTTAATGGAATTTCGTTGAGAAGAATTAATAAAACACATATACTATCAGATGCAGATAATATAACATATCCAAATGGATTAGATTATTATCATATTAAGGTAAACATGGGAAGTGCAAATAATAATATTGATAGGGGATTTGGAAATCCAAGTGGTTATCCACAATTATTCTTTAGAGAGACAAAAACAGGGGGATCTTATAACTCCAACCTGGTAAGTACAAACTCAATTTATGGACCAAAAGCTTCTCAAAATATACTTTTTAACATTTTAAGACCAAATGTTCAAACATTATTACCAGAAACAACTTCTATTGATGCTAGAGTAAGAACATTTACAAGTTCAAGTATAAATGGATCAGAAACACCATTTATGAATCAAGGATTTGAGAGTATTTCTTTAAATTCTGATAATTCATTTGGATCAATGAGAGCAATATACTCAAGAGTTAATGAATTGAATAATTTACAATCATACCCTGGATACAAATCATTAACTATGGAATTGCTGCTATCAACAAGAGATACAAAAGTATCTCCAATGATTGATTTGGATAGAGTAAATCTCGTAGCATCCATGAATAGAATAGATAAACCAATTAATAATTTAATTACAGATTCAAGAGTGAATAGTCTTTATGATGATCCACAGGCTGCAATTTACATATCAAAAGTTGTTAGACTTGAAAAAAATTCCGATTCTTTAAAAGTTATTTTTGATGCATTTAGAGATGAATCTAATGATATTAGAGTAATGTACAGACTATTGAGAAATGACACCCCCGATAACCAGCAATTATATGAATTTTTCCCAGGTTATGACAATTTAGACTCTGATGGAAATGTCATAGATTCTAAAAATAATAGTGGAAGATCTGACAAATTTATACAAGCATCAACTTTATCATCCGATTATAGTCAATATGAATTTAGTGCAAAGAATCTTCCACTTTTCAATGGATTCCAAATTAAAATTATAATGACAGGAACAAATCAAGCAGTTGTTCCAAAAATCAAAGACTTGAGGGTTATTGCAGCGATATGATACCAGTAGAAGGACATAGAGGTCTATATAGAGACCAAAAAACAAACGCTATTGTGAACACTAATGAAAATGAATATGAAGAATATCTTAAATTAAAACAATCAAAAATTGCCGAAAAAACAGAAATTGATGCAATTAAAGATGAAATATCTGAAATTAAATCACTTTTAATTGATTTATTAAATAGAAAAAATTAAATATACGTTCACACATAAATAAGAAAGAATATATTGTATGACTTTGCAAAGCACTTTTAGAATATAAGAATAATGTCTCAACCAGCATCTCGTCAAGAATTAATTGATTATTGCTTAAGAAGGCTTGGTTATCCTGTTTTGGAAATCAACGTTGATGATGATCAAATTGGAGATCTGGTTGATGATGCTTTGCAATATTTTCATGAGAGACATTTCGATGGAATAGAAAGAGTATATTTAAAGCATAAGTTAACTGATTCCGAGAAAAATATTCTTACCTCTGGAATTACTACTACAACTGCATCATCTGGTATAGGAATAACTAATCCTTCTTTTACGGAGGCACAGAATTTTATAAAACTTCCTGATACAATAATAGGAGTAAATAACGTATTTAAGGTAGACTCCAGTACCATTTCCAGTGGATTATTTAATATAAAATATCAAATATTTTTAAACGATTTATATTATTATGGTGCTCTTGATCTATTAAACTATGCGATGGTAAAAACATATCTAGAAGATATTAGTAGAATAATTACTCCAGATGTCCAGTTAAGATTTAATAAAAAGCAACAAAGATTATATTTGGATATTGATTGGAAACAAGTTGGATCTGATCAATATTTAATTTTAGATTGTTTTAGGATTGTAGATCCATCTGATTTTCCAAAAATATATAATGATTTTTGGTTGAAAAAATATCTTACCTCATTAATTAAAAAACAATGGGGACAGAACATGATAAAATTTGATGGTGTTCAACTTCCTGGTGGAGTAACTCTAAATGGAAGACAAATTTATGATGACGCTGTTAGAGAGTTGGAAGAAATAGAACAAAAACTCAAGGACGAATATGAATTACCTCCAATGGATTTGATAGGATAATATGACTCCACTTAATCCCTTTTTTCTCCAAGGTTCATCTTCAGAACAGAGACTTGTTCAAGATTTAATTAATGAACAATTGAGGATGTATGGGCAAGATGTTGTCTATATGCCTAGAAATATCATAGCAGAAAAAACTATCATAAAAGAAGCAATTTTATCAAAATTTGATGATAGTTTTAGGATAGAAGCATATTTATCAAATTTTAATGGATTTGGAGGACAAGGAGATATATTAAGTAAGTTTGGAGTGAGATCCACGGACGAAATAACGTTAATAATATCAAAAGAAAGATATACCGATTTTATTAGTCCTTTTATTTTTTCTAAACAAGGAATAAAGGTTTCATCTAGACCACAAGAAGGTGACTTAATTTACTTTCCTCTCGATAACTCTTTATTTGAAGTTAAGTACGTTGAAGGGAAATCTCCATTTTATCAATTGAACAACTTATATGTCTATGAATTGAGATGTGAACTATTTGAATATGAGGATGAAATAATAGATACTAACGTCGAAGAAGTGGATGAAAATATTAAAGATTTTGGATATATTGCTACATTACAAATGGCCACAGAAAATGTAGTTGGTGCTTCCGCCACTGTTAGATTGTCCGAGAGACAAATTGCATCTCCTTTTGGAAAATCTGTCAAAAAAATTGATTTAATTCAAGATGGAACCGGATATATTGATACTCCAACTATTTCAATAACATCCCCATCACCATCCGGAAGAACTGCAACTGCTGTTGCTATTATGACTAGTAAATATGGACAGCAGGGAAAATCGATAGAAAAAATATTGATAACAAATCCTGGAATTGGGTATACACAAATTCCACAAGTAAGAATAATAAGTTCTTCTGGATCTGGAGCAATAGCAACTGCCATTCTTGGAGATAAAGTTCTTGGACCTATTGGTATAATTACTAGTGGTTTTGGATATATTAATCCTCCAATTGTAACTATCTCTACCGCCTCAACCACCGGAGATAACGCAATAATTCAATCATTTATAAACAGCTCTGGATCTGTAACCTCTGCAGCTTACGTAAATGCAGGTTCTGGTTATACATCTGGAGTATCAATTACTTTCCAAAATCCAGTAGGAGTAGCAACTGGATCATATCTTTATAATGAAGTAGTGAGAGGAGCGACTTCAGGAACAACTGCGTATGTTAAAGATTGGAATAAACCATCAAGAATACTAAAAGTTTCTATAATTGATGGTAACTTTATTCCGGGCGAAACAATAGTTGGGATGGGAACAACTGCAAATGGTTCTAATGCGAGTTATAAATTATTTTCAGTAAATAAGGATGATTTGTATGATCCATATGCTGAAAATATACAAATAGAGGAAGAGGCAGATGATATAATTGATTTTACGCAATCAAATCCATTTGGCGACTTCTAAATAGTAAATAAACCTTTAATATTATGTTGGGAACATATTTTTACCACGAAATAATAAGAAAGACGATAATTGCATTTGGAACATTATTTAATAACATTTATATTAAACACAATGACGAACAAGATAATACTGACAGTATAATTAAAGTTCCCATTGCATATGGACCAATACAAAAGTTTTTAGCGAGAATTGAGCAAAAACCAGATTTAAGAAAAAGGCAAGCAATAACTTTGCCCAGAATGTCTTTTGAGTTGACCAGTATACAATATGATACGAGTAGAAAAGTTTCTACAATGCAAACTTTTACTGCTGTTAGATCCGATGGCGGAAATCCAGTAAAAGTATTCATGCCTGTTCCCTATAATTTGGGAATACAATTGAGTATTATAACAAAATATAATGATGATATGCTTCAAATTGTAGAGCAAATTCTACCATTTTTTCAACCACAGTTCAATTTAACAATTGATTTGGTTTCAAGTATTGGAGAGAAAAGAGATATTCCAATGATACTTGAAAACATACAAATGAATGATAATTATGAAGGAGATTTTAGCGAGAGAAGAAATTTAATATACACTTTAAATTTTACAGCAAAAACCTATATGTTTGGTCCAATTGCTGACAATACTGAAGGACTTATTAAAAAGGTACAAGTTGATTACTATAGCGATACAAATAGAAAAAATGCTTCTAGACAACTTCGTTACACGGTAACACCAAGAGCAATACAAGATTACGATAGTGATCGATCTTCTTTATTGGCAGAAGATGTAAATCCAGAAGATACTATTATAAAAGTATCAAATACAACTCTTTTATCATCAAATAGCTATATTATGATAAATGATGAAGAAATGTTCATTAAAAATATTTCTTCCAATGAGATAACAGTCAATAGAGCTCAAGATAATACGATAGCATCAAAACATGATGCGGGTTCTTATATTAATGTATTAAATGATATTGATAATGAATTGATTGAAGTTGATGATGATTTTGGATTTAATGAAGAACGCTTTGATTTTGGAGATGGAAAAATTTGGTCAACAACTAAAAATATGGATGTTCAATTATGAGTAAAAAATTTGAAAAAATAGACGAATCTTTGGATATTGAGGCAACCAATGTTGATAGAGAAATAATAGAAAAGGATAAATCAATAATTCCCACACAGAGAAATGATATCGATCCTGTAAAAGATTATGAATATACTAGAGGTAATCTTTATAGTTTAATACAAAAAGGACAAGAAGCAATAGATGGAATTTTAGAAATCGCACAACAAAGTGATCAACCAAGAGCATATGAAGTTGCTGGACAGTTAATTAAAAATGTTGGAGATGTTGCAGATAAATTAATAGATCTGCAACAAAAAATGAAAAAATTGGAGGAGGAAGATCCCAAATCCCCCAAATCAATTACTACCAACAATACAATGTTTATTGGTTCAACAGCAGAACTTCAGAAGATGCTCAAAAAAGGATTTAAATAATAATCCATTATCTAAATATTTAAAAAACCAATGAAAACTTTTTCACAATTTCTTCTAGAAGCAACTGACCCAAAGGGACCTATTAAAAAGTATATGTCCCCAGAGGAAATTGCGAAAAAGCATAAACTTTCACTAGATGTTATTAATTCCCAACTAGAGATGGGAATTAAAGTTGAAAGTGAGCATACTGGAAGTAAGCAAATGGCAAGAATGATTGCTTTACAACATTTGGAAGAATTGCCAGATTATTATACAAGATTAAAGAAAGCAGAAAAAATAAAAGAAGAAAGGAAGTCTGGAGATTACTCTTTGCGTGATTGGTTTTCCAAAAGCAAATCATCTGATGGAAAGCCAGGATGGGTTCAGTTGGGTGGACCTTATGCGGGCAAACCTTGTGCTCGTCAACCAGGACAAACTTCTACACCAAAATGTGGAAGCTCTAAAATGGCAGCAAACCTATCAGATGAAGAAGAGGAAAGAGCATTTAGAAGAAAAAATAGAAAAGATCCCAATCAACCAAAAAAGTCAGGTGCAGCAAAACCAACTAATGTTGCGACAGAAGAGACTATTATAGAGAAAAAAGACGCTTGCTATAATAAAGTCAAGTCTCGTTATAGAGTATGGCCAAGTGCTTATGCATCTGGTGCTTTAGTTAAGTGCCGTAAAGTTGGTGCTAAAAATTGGGGAAATAAAACAGAATCTTTAAATTATGATTGGGATACCCCTATTCGTGAAAGACCAGATAGATATTGCCCAAAATGTGAAAGATTGGAATTGAGAACTGAATGTGAATTTGGAGCAAGATATTGGGATATGTTTTCATTACCAGCGGAATTGATCGCGTCAAAAAAAGAATATAATATAATTATGCCATATGCAGGAAATGTAAAAGAAAAATATGAGTTCTCAAATTGGAGAGAAGATTTTTCTCCAGTTGAATATGAATTTACGGATATAATTGCTGCAGATCCTATAAAGACATTAAAAAATCCACTTATACAAGAAGATATTGCATCTTTAAATTCTCGTGGAGCAACATATCTTGTCTTTTTATTATGGAGAGGACAAAATATATCAGTTCAAATGTTTTTCCCTCAAATAAAAAGACCAACAAAGAATGATGTAGAATTTGAAATTAAAAAAATATATCCTTTAGCGAAAGTATTAAAATTTGAACCGATTAAAATTGATACCTCAAAAGCATTGATATTTGCAGGAGTACAAAAATGAACCCAGACAAAATTGAATTAGATAGTTTAAATAAAAATTTTGAATATGAAAGAATCTCTAGAGAAATAGATTCTTGCGAAAATATTGAACAGGTAAAAAATATAGCTAAATCATACGTAAAATTACACTTAAAATTTCAAGAGACGATAACTAATTTAAATTTTAACAATTTATGATTGATAAACATTATAAGGGCAATCCAAACCTAAAAGCAGAGAATGTCCAAATTGAATTTACTACAGACCAAGTAAAGGAATATCTTCTTTGTAAAGAGGATCCTGTATATTTTGCAATGAATTACGTAAAAATTGTATCTCTCGATGAGGGATTAGTTCCATTTGAGATGTATGATTTCCAAAAGGAATTAATTTTAAATTTTCACAATAACCGATTCAATATTGCAAAACTTCCTAGACAGACAGGAAAATCTACTACTGTAGTTTCGTATCTTCTTCATTATGCTTTGTTTAATGATAACATAAGAATTGCAATTCTTGCAAACAAAGCAGAGACTGCTAGAGAACTTTTGGGCAGATTGCAACTGTCTTATGAAAATTTACCAAAGTGGCTGCAACAGGGTGTTGGTTCTTGGAATAAAGGTTCACTTGAACTTGAAAATGGCAGTAAAATTGTAGCAGCATCTACTTCATCATCTGCTGTTCGAGGAAATTCTTTCAACATCATCTTCTTGGACGAATTTGCGTTCATCCCAAATCACATTGCAGAACAGTTTTTCAGTTCTGTATATCCCACCATTTCATCTGGTAAATCTACCAAAGTTATTATCATCTCAACTCCAAACGGGATGAATATGTTCTACAAACTCTGGCACGATGCCGAGAGGGGAAAGAATGGTTATATTCCCCTGGAAGTTCATTGGTCAGCAGTTCCAGGACGTGATGTTGAGTGGAAAAGACAAACTATAGCAAATACTTCAGAGAGGCAATTTACACAAGAGTTTGAGTGCGAATTTTTAGGATCAGTAGATACCTTAATTACACCAGCAAAATTAAGGACTATGGTATATGATGATCCTTTAGAAAAAAGTAAGGGATTGGATGTATACGAAAAACCCCTAAAAGATCACAGTTACTTGATGACTGTCGATGTATCAAGAGGGACTAGTAATGACTATTCAGCATTTGTTGTTTTTGATATTACAACAATACCTTATAAAGTAGTAGCAAAATATAAAAATAATGAAATAAAGCCAATGCTTTTTCCAAATATTATAAATGATGTGGCAAAAGCTTATAATAAATCATTTGTTTTAGTCGAAGTTAATGATATTGGTGAGCAAGTTTCTAGTATTTTACATTTTGATTTGGAATACGATAATATTCTTATGTGTTCTATGCGAGGAAGAGCAGGGCAATTAGTAGGACAAGGATTTTCTGGAAAAAAATCACAGCTTGGCGTAAAAATGTCCAGAACTGTAAAGAAGATTGGTTGTTCAAATTTAAAAGCAATAATAGAAGATGATAAATTAATAGTAAATGATTATGATATTATCAGCGAATTAACTACTTTTATTCAAAGAAATCAATCTTTTGAAGCGGAGGATGGATGTACAGATGACCTTGCAATGTGTCTGGTTATATTTTCTTGGCTAGTGGTTCAAGACTATTTCCGAGAAATGACAGATAATGATGTTAGGAAAAGAATTTACGAAGAACAAAAAGATCAAATTGAACAGGATATGTCACCATTTGGATTTATATCTACTGGTTTAGACGAAGAAACTACTTTTGTTGATGCCGATGGCGATAGATGGTTTACTGATGAATATGGAGATGTTTCATATATGTGGGAATATAAGTAGTTTAATAGCATTAGTAATTTATAAATACTTCTAGGAAAATGAACTTCTTTAAGAGAGGAATCAAATGGCGTTAAATTTAGTATCACCTGGAGTTAAGGTTAGAGAAGTAGACTTGACCAATGGAAGAATCGATACATCATCCCAACAAGTTGGCGCTATAGTAGGACCTTTTGAAAAAGGTCCTATTGGAGAACCAATTTTAATTGAATCTGAAAAAGATTTAATTGAAGTTTTTGGAAAACCAAGAACAGAGAATGGACAAAGAGAATATTGGATGAGTGCTTCTCAATATCTTTCCTATGGTGGTGTTCTAAGAGTAGTAAGAGTTGGTCAATCAGAGACACAGCAAACATTAAATTGTGCCAACGCTGGCGTTTCAGTAGCATCAACTATTGTTAGAATTAATAATTATGAAGATTATGTGAACAATCACGCTTCAGATACTACTTGGCACTATTCCTCCAGAAATTCCGGATCTTGGGCAAATAATCTAAAAGTTTGTACAATTGATGCCTTTGCCGATCAAATAATTACTGGAATAACTACTACTGCATCTTCCGTAACTGGATTTACAACATCAACCACAAAAACATCCGTAGTAGTTGGTGTAAATACTACATTATTTACAGGCATATCAACTACTGGACTTGCAGTTGGACAGTATATTAATCAAGTAGGTGGAATTATTGGTGCTGCTACAAGTATTTCTCAAATAACAGGAGAAGATGGTGGTACTGTTACCATATCATATCCTACTTTAAACTCCACTCAAGTTACTTTAGATCTTGTCTTTGGTACTTTAACAACAACACAGACTGGACCAGCAATTCAAGTTGGATATGCTGTAACTCAAGCTTTAAATAAAACTTCTGTTAGTGGAACCAAAGTAATTACTTACACTGGATTCTTAAGAGGTATTATTACAGGAATTGGACGTAGTGAAGTTTATGTTAAAGTAACTGATCGTGTTGACAAAGCAGGGGTTTCATATCCAGTATCATATAAAAATCCTGGAAATGCAGGCTCAAACGCAGATGCGTTTTCTTTTGATGCTACAGGAAGATTAGAACCAGTATACATTAGTGCCAGTAATGGAAGTGCCATTACATCTACTCCAGATATGGAAGTTGTCACTATTACTGATTGGTATGATCAACAAACTCTTGGTCTTGAAAATTCAACAGTTTATTGGAAAAATATTGCACCAAAACCTGGCACAACAGAATATGCCGCCAATAGAAACGGAAAAAATGATGAAATTCATGTAGTTGTTGTTGATGATACTGGAGCAATAACTGGAATCAATGGGAACATAATTGAGAAATTTGCAAACTTATCCAAAGCTTTGGATGGAAAAATATCTCCTGCTGAACAAATTTATTATAAAGATTATATTTCACGCAATTCTCAATATATTTTTGCAGGAGCAGCTCCATCTGGATCAGCGTCAGGTTTAACCGCAGTTTCTGGATCAACTACATCATTTACTCCATCTAGCGGTTCTTGGGGGGTAAATGCTCAAGGAGTAACATTTAATTGTTCTGGAGCATCAGTATATTCTCTGACAGGAGGAACTGATTACAACAATGCAATTAATAATTTCTCCCTAACAGTTGGAGAAGTTATTAATGCACATGTAGCTTTCAATAATCCAGCAGAATATAAAATTGATTATTTGATTTCTGGTCCTTCTTCTGGAGCAAATATTTATGAAGCTCAAGCAAAAGCAAATGCAATTATTGCAATTGTGGAGGAAAGAAAAGATTGTATCGCAGTAATTTCTCCATACAAACCAGATATTGTCAATGTTACAAACACTGATACACAAACTAATAACATTATTAGATTTTTCGACTCATTGACATCAAGTTCTTATGCCATATTTGATAGTGGATACAAGTATACTTACGATAGATTTAATAATGATTTTATATATTTACCTTGCAATCCAGATATTGCTGGATTGATGGCTAGAACTTCCGAAAGATCATATCCTTGGTACTCTCCCGCTGGTTCTTCAAGGGGGTCTCTCAATAACGTAGTTAAACTAGCATATAATCCATCTCAAGCACAAAGAGATGAACTATATTCAAGGAGAATTAATCCAATTATTGCTTCTCCTGGAGCAGGATTCATCCTATTTGGCGATAAGACTGCTCTTGGATTTGCTTCTGCATTTGATAGAATTAACGTTCGTCGTCTATTCTTAACTGTAGAAAGAGCAATTGAAAGTGCTGCAAGAGCACAGTTATTTGAATTTAATGATCTTATTACCAGAACAAACTTTGTAAATATAGTTGAACCATATCTTCGTGACATAAAAGCGAAGAGGGGTATTACAGAGTTTATAGTAATTTGTGATGAAACTAATAATACTCCAGATGTAATTGATTCCAATCAATTAAGAGCGGATATCTTTATTAAACCTGCAAGATCAATTAACTTCATTGGATTAACTTTTGTTGCCACCAGAACTGGTGTCTCATTTGAAGAAGTTGTGGGTACAGTTTAATTAATTTAAAGGAGACTAACAACAATGGCATTAGACATACCAAACTATTCAGAAAGAACTATTAGCGAGTT
>Ga0222713_10006631_pt1 | contig 10960 bp, 6 predicted proteins | sample C33_649DmetaG_FD_165061 | JGI IMG/M metagenome (GOLD analysis project Ga0222713, IMG submission 165061) | Estuarine water microbial communities from San Francisco Bay, California, United States - C33_649D | ecosystem: Environmental > Aquatic > Marine > Unclassified | place: USA: California... | reverse complement strand
CTGCTCGTCGGGGCTTGGTATGGCGCGGTCGGACGTAGCTTCGCGCAGGCCTCCTCCCCAGAAGTCCTCGGCCAAGGCGACTTCAGGTATCGGGTCGTCCCGGGCTGGGGCGTGCTCGACGCACAGACGCCGGTCAATGACTGCCACGGCCTCGCCCGCACGGCCGACGGCCACATCGTCCTGCTGACCAACCACCTCGCCAACAACGTCATCTTCTACGACGAACGCGGTAAGCTGGCGCATAAGTGGACCGGGCTGAAGTTCCCGGGCGCACACGGACTCTCGCTCGTCCGCAGCCCGAAGTCCGAAGCCCTCTTCGTCACCGACCTCAACCTCCACACGGTCACCAAGCTCTCCCTCGCGGGCGAGATGCTCGGTGAATGGCGACTCCCCGCCGGCACGGGCAAATACGCCAAGGAGTCGGATTACCGTCCCTCGTGGACGCTGCACCGGGCCGACGGCGAGTTCTACGTCCTCGACGGTTACGGCAAGGACTACTTCCTGCACTACGCCGCCGACGGCACGTTCAAGCGCCTGCTCGGCGGACCTGAAGGCGGCATCGTCCACTGGGGCCCGCACGGCGGCATGATCGACACCGATCTTCGTCCGGAGATCGACAGCGCGGAGACGATGCTCATCGCGATGAGCGACCAGCAGCATCTCCTACGTCTCGACCTAGACGGCAAGAAGCTCGGACAGACCGACCTCCCCGGAGGCAACCCGCGCCAGATCCGTCGCTTCGGCGATCATTACGTCGTCGCGCACCTCGCCGACAACTGGCCCAAGGACCGGAACAGCCGAGGCTTCCTCTCGGTCCTGGACCGGAATCTACGCGTGGTTTCCAATATCGCTGGCTCCGCGCCCGTCTATGATTCCGCCGGCAAGCTCCAGCCGATGAAGCACACTTCCGACGTCTTCACGCACCCGCACGACGTCCTGGCGAACCCCGATGGTTCGCTGGTCGTCGCGCAGTTCGCGTCCGGTAAGACGTACCCGCTCAAGCTCGAGCGGATCTGAGTCCGCTCAGTGCTTCCAGTTGAGGCTGAAGCCCACGGAGTCCTGATCCATGCGGAAAGAGATCGGGTACGGCGAGCTGCCGGAGACGGTCTCGTCGAACGCGTGGGCGTAGAAGAAAGAGACTTCGGTCGAAGGGGTCGCCTGCCAGGTCGCGCCGAGGGTGGCATGATGACGGACCACGCCAGGAGCGAGCTGGTTGAAGTAGACTTCCGAGGCGCCGATCGGCTGCGTGGTGTGATTGTAACCGAGACGCACGGTCAGGGTCGGCGAGACTTCGTAGGCCAGGCCGGTCTTGATGACCGTGACGTCCTTCCAGCCGAAGCCGGGCCCGTTGGCGGCGCCAAGCGGGGCGACGGGAGCGCCCGGATTGCCGACCGAGTTCACTTCGCTGTAGTGGATACGCTCGACGTCGAAGGCCCAGGTCAGGGAGGGGTCGATCTTGTAGGCGAAGCCGACGGCATAATTGGAAGGGATGTCGAAACCGCCGCGCTCGGCGAAGAGGCCGTCATACTTGTCGAACTTGGTCATCCACAGGCGCGACTGGTAGGTGGCGCCGACCTTGAGGTTCTGACTGGCCTGCCAGGTCCAGCCGAGGCGGGCGCCGCCGCCGAACGAAGAATCGTAGCCGGAGTTGGCGATGCCGAAATCTTCCAGACCCGTGGCCTTGAAACGCTGGCCCGCCAGGATCGCGGAGACGCCGAAAGCATGGCCGCCGTCGACGCGCCAGGACCAGGTCGGCGCGATGAACAGCTGCGAAAGATCCATGGAAGTATTGGAAGCGCTGCCAGGCTGGGGCGTCTCGAACAGCGGAGCCTGATAGCCCGTGTTCATTCCACCATTACCGAAGATGGCCAGGCCGAAGGCGACGCCGTTCGCGAGCGTCGTCTTGTAGCTGAAGTCCGGGATGTAGAAACTGCCGTCGTCATTGCCGTCGAAGGTATTGCCGTTGGCGGTGACGCTGCGATCGGGGGAGAACCAAGTCAGGCCGACCTGATGGCTGTCGGCGACATCGACCAAGCCGGCCGGATTGGTGGCCACGACCAAAGAGTCCTGAGCGAAGGCCACGCCCGCGCCGCCGAGGCCCTTGGCCTTCACGCCGTAGCCGTGGTCGAAGTACCCATCCGTCGCGAGGGCGGTGGAGGCAGTGAGGAGAACGATGAGCGGGAGGTTGTGTCGCATATTTAGCAGGGAGGTTTCGGATAACATTACATCCTTGGTAATGAAGTAAAGTATTAAATATGCTCCATTTCCTTTATCCCACACCGCTCGCGACCTAAAAACACCCTACCCCCTATGATCAGACTGGCCCTGCTGCTTATTTCCGTCGCGTGCCTTGGCGCCGAACGGCCCCCGAACGTCGTCCTGATTCTGGTCGATGACCTTGGCTACGGAGACCTCGGCTGCTTCGGCGCCAAGGACATCCGGACGCCGCACCTCGACGCCCTAGCTAAGCAAGGGACGCGCTTCACGGATTTCTATGTCGCCCAAGCGGTCTGCACGGCCAGCCGTGCCGCGCTCCTGACCGGATGCTATCCTAATCGCGTCGGGATGCAGGGCGCGCTCAATCACACCAGCCGATTCGGACTCAATCCCTCCGAGTGGACGCTGCCGAAGATGCTCAAGGACCGAGGCTATGCGACGGCCTGCTTCGGGAAGTGGCACCTCGGCACGGTGCCGGAACTTTCCGCTCCGCGCCAGGGCTTCGACGAATTCTTCGGACTGCCCTATTCTAACGATAACTCGAAATACCACCCGACGCTCGCGCCGGAGATGCCGGCGCTGCCCCTGCTCGATGGCGAAAAAGTCACCGAACTCGACCCGGACCAGTCGACTTTCACGGCCCGCTTCACGGCCAAAAGCATCGACTTCATCGAACGACACAAAGATCGGCCCTTCTTCCTTTACCTGCCCCACGTGATGCCGCACGTGCCGATCTTCGCCTCGGAAAAGTTCAAGGGTCGCTCCGCCCGTGGCCTTTACGGAGACGTGGTGGAAGAACTGGATGACGCGGTCGGCACGCTCCTCGCCAAACTGCAGGCAACCGGACTGGACCGGGACACGCTGGTGATCTTCTTCTCTGACAACGGAGCCTGGACGAGCTACGGCGAACACGCCGGCTCCAACGGCGCCTTCCGCGAAGGCAAGCTGACCTGCTTCGAAGGCGGCATGCGCTCGCCGCTCATCGTCCGCTGGCCCGACCAGGTGCCAGCCGGCCGCGTCAATGCGACGCCGTTCATGTCCATCGACCTCCTGCCGACGCTGGTCGAAGTCGTCGGAGGCAAGGCACCGACGCTCAAGATCGACGGCCGCTCCGCCTTGCCGCTCCTCCGGGGGACCTCAGAGGCCTCGCCGCATGAGGCGTTGTTCTACTTCGCCGGCGAAGAATTCCACGCGGTCCGCGCGGGCAAATGGAAACTGCATTTCACCCACCCTTACCTCACGAATCGTGGCGCACCCGGCCAAGGCGGCAAGCCGTCCGGCTTCGGCACTTACGAACCCCTGCCGATCAAGGATTCCTCGATGGACGCCATCGCCAGCCGCCACGGCCAGAAGGTGGCCACCCAACCGCTCGCGCTGTACGACCTGACCGCCGATCCTGGCGAGACTCGGGACGTATCTGCCGAACACCCGGAAGTCGTCCGCCGGCTCTCCGCCTTGGCTGACCCCGCCCGCCGTGCCCTCGGGGACAAACTGACGGGGGTCGCCGGTGACGAACGCCGCCCCGCCGGCTTCGTCCCCCTGAAGTAAGCTTGGATTGGGATGGTAAGCCTTCGGAGGCCGTTTTCATTAAGTCCATGCTCACCCCTGGCATGACCTCCGGCCTCTTGGCCGCACTCCTCGCCGCGGCACTGCCAGCCGCCGAGCCGCTGCGCGTCGAGGTCAGCCGCGACGCCTGGATCTCCTCCTATCCATCCGAGCAGGAAGGCAACAACGGCGGCGCTTCGAAACTGAAACTCAAGGGAACGCAGGAATTCTTCCTCATCGATTTCGACCCGGCCAAGCTCAAGGGCCGTCGCGTCGTCCGCGCGACGCTGCACGTGAAGCTCGAAGCCACCTTCCCGCTCGGCCGCACGACGGTCTCGACGATCGCCCAGGAATGGGTCGAAGGCAAAGGTTCGAGCTACGCCAAGGAACCCGGCGCCACGAGCTTCCGCTGGGCGCGTAACGGCGAGCAGCGCTGGCACGGCGACGGCAAGGACATCACGGCGGTGACACTCGGACTTGGCGGGTCGATCTGGGGCTTCGGCGACCCGACTCCGCCCGACGCCGACCGCTGGCAGGCCATCCCGATCGACCCCGCGGTCGTCCAAGCCCGCATCGATGGCCGCAGCTATGGCTTCCTGGTGATGGATGATGTCGGCAGCGAATATCAGCGCGAGGGCGACAAGTTCACCTACACGCTCTTCCCGAACCGCTACGTCGCCAGCAAGGACAGCAATCGTAAGTTGGCGCCCTACTTCACCCTCTGGCTCGAAGTCGGACCTGCCGCCCCCACGCCGGCGCCCGCTGATCCGACGCTGCCGGTCGCCAAGCCCGGCGAACTGCCGACCGTACCGCCAGTCGCCTCGGCCGACAGGGCGATCTTTGCGACCGACGCGCTCGGCCTGCCGATCCCGGGACTGAAGCTTTTCGCCGCCAAGGGCGAGGCGGTCACGATGCTGCTGGATGAGGCGCCTAAAGCCGTGAAGATCGACCTGCCCGTCCGGCGGTTCGACGTCCTGAAGGTCGGCCCGCACGCCGACCCGCTCTCGCCTTCCGAGAACGGGCGTCTCCTCGAATTCCAGATCCCCAAGGACGCCAAGCCCGGCGAATACCGCGGACTGTTGCACGTTGAGGGCCAGGACGTGCCGTTCTTCATCCACGTCTGGAACTTCACCCTGCCCGACCAGCTCTCGTTCATCGCCCAGATGAATGGCTACGGCCTGCATGACACATCCCGGGACTGGTTCCGGCTGGCGCACGAACATCGCCTGACGCTCAACCGGCTGCCCTATGGATGGACGGGCCGGGTCAGCGCCGCCCCGAAGCTCCGACCCGACGGCTCCTTCGACTGGCAGGAGTGGGATGCTCGCTTCGGTCCGCTCCTCGACGGCTCGGCCTTCGCCGACCTGCCCCGCGGCGCCGTACCGACCGAAGCCCTGTATCTTCCTCTCAACGAGAACTGGCCGATGAACCATGAGCAGCACTTCAAAGGCGGCTACTGGATCGAAGACGCCTATGACCCCGCTTATTGGCAGGGCTTCCGCAACGCCGCCGACGGCTTCGCGAAGCATTTCGCCGAGCGTGGCTGGAAGGAGACGATGTTCGAGTTCTACCTGAACAACAAAGTCTATTTCAAGAACGGCAAGAACGGCCAGCCCGGCAACTGGAAGGCCTGCTCGGCTCCGTGGATCTTCGACGAACCCCAGCATACCCAGGACTTCTGGGCCATCCGCCGTTTCGGCCAGGAGTTCTGGCAGGCCGTGGCGCCCTACCAGGACGTGCGCACCGCCTACCGCATCGATATCTCGCGTCCGGAATGGCAACGCGACCTGCTCGACGGCGTCTCGAACGTCGACGTGGTCTCGGGGATCCTCCGCCAATATCCCGCTCGCGTCATCGGCCGCAACCGCCGCGACGGCAAGCTGACCTACATGTACGGAGGCCCCAGCAAGCTCGGCCAGCCGCTGGTCAGCAACGTGGCTTGGTGCGCCGAGACCTGGGCGCTCGGCGCCGACGGCGTGGTGCCGTGGCAGACCATCGGCGACAAGGATTCGCTCAACAAGCCGGATGAACTCGCCGTGCTCTACCCCGGACCCGACGGCCCCCTCCCGAGCCTGCGCCTCAAGGCCTTCCGCGCCGGCCAGCAGCTCGCGGAATACCTGACGATTTACTCACAGGCCTCCGGCCAGGATCGTGACGCCGTCGGCGCCGCCGTGCTCGACCTGCCCGGCCTGCGCGCCGGGACAATCAAGACCTATGCCGACGATGCCGGCAGCTCGGCCTTCGGCGACGGCGCGGCCCGCTCGGTCGCCGAACTCCGACTGCGCCTCGGCGCCTGGCTCGACGCCCAAGCCCCCGCCCCGCGCGCCCGCTGGCACGACCCGCGACCCCGCGCCCAAGATCCGGGTCGCATCAAGCCCATCAACGCCCTACCTTCACCCCCAGACCGTTGATTCTCCTATGAACCTGCTCCGGCTTTTCTCGCTCACCTGCATCGCCGGACTCGCCTACGCCGCGCCGGCGAAGACGAACGTGGTGTTCATCCTGATCGACGACTTCGGCTACGAGTGCGTCACGGCCAACGGCGGCGAAAGCTACCGCACCCCGATCATGGATAAGCTCGCCGCGACGGGTGTCCGCCTCGAACAAGCGCATGCCCAACCGCTCTGCACGCCGACCCGCGTGGCGCTGATGACCGGTCTGAACAACAAGCGCAACTACACCCGCTTCGGACACCTCGATCCCAAGCAACGGACGTTCGGCCACTTCTTCAAGGACGCCGGCTACGCCACCTGCGTGGTCGGCAAATGGCAGCTCTCGAACGGCCTCGAGGGTCCGCGGCTTTTCGGCTTCGATGAGAACTGCCTCTGGCAGCTGGTGCGACGCCCCGGCCGCTACCGCAACCCGGGGCTCGAGATCAACGGCAAGGAGGTCGACTTCAAACAGGACGAGTACGGACCCGACATCGTCAACGACTACGCCCTCGACTTCATCACGCGTAAGAAGGACCAGCCTTTCTTCCTCTATTACCCGATGATGCTGACGCACTCACCGTACGACGCGACGCCCGATAGCCCCGACTACCTGACGGCCAAGTCCGAAGACGGCACGAAGAAAGTCGGCCACTTCCCCGACATGGTGGCCTACACGGACAAGCTCATCGGCAAGCTCGTCGCCAAACTCGAGGAACTGAAGCTTCGGGAGAACACGCTCATCGTCATCATGGGCGACAACGGAACCGGGGCCGGCACCCCCTCGCGCTTCAAGGGACGCGACGTCACCGGCGGCAAGGGCAGCAGCCTCGTCTGGGGTACCCACGTCCCCGGTATCGCCAACTGGCCCGGGCAGGTGGCCTCGGGCAAGGTCTGCGCCGACATGATCGAAGCCGCCGACATGCTCCCGACGATCTGCGAGGCCGCCCAGGTCCCGGTCCCGACCGACCTCAATCTCGATGGTCGCAGCTTCCTGCCGCAGCTCCGGGGCGAGAAAGGCAATCCGAAGGACGCCCTCTACGTCTGGTATAACCCTTCCGGCGGAGCCAAGGCCCAATACGAGTTCGCGCACGAAGCCCGCTATAAACTCTACGCCGACGGACGCCTCTTCGACACCGTCGCCGACGATCGCGAGAATACGCCGCTGAAGGGCACGGACCTCTCCGCCGAAGCCAAGGCCGCCCGCACGAAGCTCCAGGCTGTGCTCGATGCAAACAAAGGGCCCCGCGACGAATACTTCGTCAAGCAGACCGAAGCTTTCGGCGGCGAGGCCGGCGGAAAGAAAGGCAAGGCCGGTAAGAAAGCATCACCTCCCGGCGCCAAGACCGCCGAGACCGACCCCAAGGCCGCCCGTTTCAATGAGCGCGACGCCGACCACGACGGCAAGATCACCTACGAAGAATTCCAATCCAGCATGCCCGACAAGAAGATCGCCAAGGAACGCTTCGAGTCCCGCGACCTCAACAAGGACGGCAATCTGACTCTCGAGGAATTTTTGGCCACCTTCCCCAAGACGAAGTGAAATGATCGGATTAAGTTTATCTTCCCAAGGCCTGCAGCTTCGACAGAGATAGGAGACATGCTTCGCCCGATCATCATCGCGCTACACGCTTCCCTCACCCTCTCCGCCGCTGAGTCCGTCCAAGAACGCGTCGCCGCGGTGACGAATACTCCCGGCTTGGTCGCCTTCTGGGACTTCACGAAGCGCGAGGCCCCGGGCAAGCGCTTCACGGCCCACGTGCCGGCCGGAGCGACCAATGACTACGCGCTCGATGCGGGCAATTACATCAAGGACCTCTGGAATGCCGGACCGGCGGCCAGCTACGATGACTTCCCTCTCCTCGGTTCGGGTCCGTTCGGCCAGGCGATCCGCATCAAGGCCGAAACGAATCCGGATTTCCGCCCCCTTCTCTTCGTCCCGCGTACCCGCCTGCATGACTCGCCCCTCGACATCAAGGGCGCCAACAAGGCCGTCACGGTCGTCGTCTGGGCCATCCGCGAAAGCGGCAACCACGCCCTCGCCGGCATCTGGCACGAAGGCACCGACCTGAAGGAAAAGACCACCGAGTCCATCGCCAAGGTCGAACGCGGCCAGCGCCAATACGCGCTCTTCGCCGGCCTGAACAAGGAAGGCGCCGCCTGCGGTCACGTCTCCGAGAACGGCGCGAGCTCCTTCACGAACAAATACGCGCTGCACAAGTGCAACTCCGCCGCCCAGTCGCCGAAGGTGCCGCACGACTCCGCCCCGGAAGTGCTCGCCAAGTCCTGGCAGACCTTCGCGATGACCTTCGACAGCAAGACGCAACAGCTCACCGGCTGGCTCGACGGCCAGAGCGGCGACCGCTGGCTCGACAACCCCCAGAAGGACCGACTGCTCTCCTACGCCGCCAACGCCTGGCTGCAGGGACGACTCGCCAAGATTCCCGGCCAGCAGGAAGGCGAAGACCCCAAGTTCCCGGCCGACCAGTATTACAATCCGCCCGAAGACAAGGCCGTCAGCGTGAAGGTGCTCAGCGAGAAGGATAACACCCGCGTCGAGCTCCGCGAATACGCCTACACCAAGGTGAAGGTCACGCTCGTCGCCGGACAGGAGACCGCCTGCGAACTCGTCTCCCTTCGCCTCAACCCCTGGTGGTATCCGCACGGTATCTACCAGCCGAAGAACGACGGCACCGGCGGCCCCTTCACCATCGGACGCGTCATCCACAGCTCCCGCAGCGTCGGCTTCACCGGCTGGATCGGCGGCGTCGCCGTCTTCGACCGCGCGCTGACGGCCGAAGAACTCGCCAAGTTCCACAGCCTCGCGAGGTAGGGGCAGCACCGCGTGCTGCCCTAGCTGCCTTCGAGGTAGGGTTGAGCGCCCTCGCTCAACCGCGGCTGACTGAGCCGGTCAGCCCTAACCAATGCATCAAAGGTAGGGGCGTGGCTACGCCGCGCCCTCCTAAGTTATATCCTTTTCAACCGTCATACCGCCCCCAACCTAATCGGGTCGCCCGCTCATGCGTTCAGCCTTCGCCCTATTCCTCGGATTGATCACGTTTTCCGCCGAGTTAACGGCGGCACCCGGAAACTACGATGTGATCACCTACGGCGGAACGCCCGCAGGTATCGCCGCCTCGATTCATGCCGCCAGAGATGGAGCCCGCACCCTGCTGATCGAACCGACCAAGCATGTCGGCGGCCTGAGCACGAGCGGCATCAACACGGCCGAAAGCGAGCACATGCTGGCTTGGACGATCGGCGGCTTCGCGGACGAATTCTACCGTCGGATGGGCCGACACTATGAACAGAACAAGGAGCGCCTGACCTACCCCCACAAAGACAAGCGCCTGGATACCCTCTATTTCTTCGAGTCCAGCGTCGCGGAGAAGACCTACCTGGAGATGCTCAAGGAAGCCGGGGTCGAGGTCCGCTACGGAGCCAGCGTGGATACCGTCAGGAAAGACGGCCTCAAGATCGTCGCCATCACCCTGACCGACGGCACCGAACTCAGCGCCAAGGCTTTCGTCGATGCCAGCTATGAGGGCGACCTCATGGCCAGGGCAGGAGTCCGCTATGCCGTCGGACGCGAGGCCGGGGCCGAGTTCGGCGAAGAAGCCGCCGGCATCCGCTTTGACAAGACCCCTCGAATAGCCCGCACGGTAGATGCCCAGGGCAACCTGCTTCCCGGCATCAGCGCCTGGGCGAAGGACCTCAAGGAAGGCGAAGCCCATCGCGCGCCGATGAACTACAACTTCCGCCTGACCGTAGCCAAAGACCCTCAGCTGCAGGTGCCGATTCCTTCGCCCAAGAATTACGATGCGTCACGCTACGCCCTGCTCGCCGGCTGGCTGCGCGACCAGGCGGCCCAGAAGAAGCCGGTCAAACTCGCCGACCTCATCGACCTCTACGAACGACGGAACGGGAAATTCGAACTCAACAACAAGCAGTCGGCGATCATCTCACTCGGTCACTTCGGAGGACAGTTCGACTGGCCTGACGCCGGCTACGCGCAGCGGGCGCAGATCTACGAAGACCACCTCAACTACACCCTAGGCCTGCTGCATTTCCTCGCGAACGACGCTGCGGTTCCGGCCAATGTCCGCTCCGAGATGAAATCGCTCGGCCTGCATAAGGACGAGTTCACGGACAACGGCCACCTGCCCTACCAGCTCTATGTCCGCGAGGCGCGCCGCATGCGCGGGGCTTACGTGATGCGCCAGCAGGACGTACAGACCGAACGACGCAAGCCGGACAGTATCGGCATGAGCAGCCATTTCATCGATTGCCATCACGTGCAGAGGGTGGCCGTGAGCCCCGACGCATTCGTGAACGAGGGCCGCATCTGGCGCATGGGCTTCGCCAACCAGATCCCCTATCGGGCCATCACCCCGAAAGCCGAAGAATGCGCCAACCTGCTCGTGCCGGGCGCTGCCAGCTACACCCATGTGGCCTTCTGCACGCTGAGGCTGGAAAGCACCTGGATGATCGTAGGCCATGCGGCCGGACTTGCCGCCGCTGAAATCGCCCGGAAAGGAATTCCCGCCCAGTCGGTGGACGTCCCTGCCCTGCAAAAGAAACTCCAAGCACAAGGCCAAGTGGTTGATTTCCTTCCGGGGAAGCCTGAGAAGTGCGAACTCCTCAACGGCCCACCCGAATTCTAAGCCCATGCGCCTCCTCGCCCTTCTTCTCCTCACCTCAACCCTCTCGGCCCAGACGATCACCATCGCGCCGGCGCCGGTCGATCGGGCCGCGCTGACGGCTGAGTT
>Ga0222713_10006630_pt1 | contig 10960 bp, 10 predicted proteins | sample C33_649DmetaG_FD_165061 | JGI IMG/M metagenome (GOLD analysis project Ga0222713, IMG submission 165061) | Estuarine water microbial communities from San Francisco Bay, California, United States - C33_649D | ecosystem: Environmental > Aquatic > Marine > Unclassified | place: USA: California... | reverse complement strand
AACCAGACCGTGCCCACGTTGGTGTTCACCGACGGCACGGCCATGACCAACCCGTCGCTTGCCAAAGTGAAGGAGAAGCTGGCAGCCCTCGCCGGCTGACCCTGGTACGTTGCGCCGCGAAGGCGCTGGCCCCAGAGCAGGCGGCTCGCGAGCCTCATAATTCACCTTCCGTTTACCTTTGCGCCAGCACGGCGCTAGGCGATACGGCGAGAGTAGTGGGCTGTGACCACCGTGGAGACCCCTGCACCCCGCGAGATGACGGTCATCTACAACCGAGAGGACAAGATCTTTCGCGGTGTCGTCACTGGTGGCGCATTGACTTCGCTGTTGGTGCTCGGCGCCATCGGCATCTTCTTGTTTCTTCGTGGCGTAGAAATCTTCCGAGACAATGGCCTCAGGTTCATCACCGGTACCAATTGGACGGTCGGTAGCGGAGACGGCATCATCCCCGATGACTTCTCCATTGGTGCGATGTTGGCCGGGACCGTGATCGTCTCGTTGATCGCTCTGATCATCGCATTTCCTCTCGCCATCGGCGGAGCGCTCTACCTCGAGTTCTACGCACCACGGTCACTGCGCAAACCCCTGGTCACCATGCTGGATCTTGCGGCCTCGATTCCGTCGCTGATCTTCGGACTCTGGGGTATTCAGGTGTTCACCAGTTTCGGCGAGCGGTGGGCGATTCTCATCAACAACTGGCTGGGCTTCATTCCCATCTTTGACGTGCAATTCGAGAACTTCGGAAGGAGTCCGTTCATCGCCGGTTGCGTTCTTGGATCCCTGATCATTCCAATAACGACATCGGTGGCACGTGAGGTGTATTCGCGCACCCCTCGGGACTTGATCGATACCTGCTACGCACTCGGCGGCACCAAGTGGGGCGCGATTCGATCGGTGGTGATTCCGTACGGAAAGAGCGGTGTCATTGGTGGCGCGATGCTTGGTCTCGGACGTGCGCTCGGCGAGACGGTGGCGGTGTACCTCCTGTTGAACCTGGTTTTCCGTTACAACTTCCGCATTCTCGAGTCCGAGGGCGGCAACGTTGCATCCTTGATCGCAACCAAGTTCGGTGAGGCCACCGATTACGAAATCAAAGCGTTGGTTGCGGCTGGATTCGTGCTGTTCCTCCTCACATTGGTCGTGAACATGACCGCCACCACCATCGTGCAGCGGAGCACTCCTCGAGCATGAGCACTACCACTGCCGTCCCGTCGCCATCCACTGTGGAACCGAAGACTCCGTGGTCGACATCGCGTACATCGCAAGTTCGCGTTGCTGGCACGTTGGTGCTCGCTGCGTTGGCTGCCGTCGGTGTGGTGCAGTTCACTGGTGTTGCAGGTATAGATGGCTGGGCAGTGACGTTCTTCGGACTGTCCTTGGTGCTGGCAGTGATTCGAACCTCGCGTGTCGGCGCAAAGGAGCGAAAAGACTCCCTGATGAAGGTGATCATCACTGCAGCAGCGGTCACGGCCTTCGCCCCGTGGCTTTCGATCTTCGGATCGGTCTTGCTGAAGGGATATCCGGGACTTCGCCCTAACTATTTCACCCAGGACATGAGCTTGACCGTCCCGGATGACTTTCTCGAGTACGGAGGCGCGATTCACGCCATCGTCGGGTCGTTTCTGATGGTGATCATTGCGACGGTGGTCACCCTGCCACTCGGCATTCTGAGCGGCATCTACCTCACCGAGGTGAGGGGTCGGTTGACCCTCCTCGTTCGTTTCGTCGTGCAGTCGATGAGTGGTGTTCCTTCGATCGTGGCGGGCTTGTTCATCTACACCACTTTGGTGTTCGCTACCAATACCTACAGCGCATTTGCAGGTGCAATGGCATTGGCGGTGCTCATGCTTCCAACCGTTGCTCGCACTGCCGAGGAGGTTCTGAAACTCGTACCCGAAGACTTGCGCTCCGCCGGGTACGCCTTGGGCGCGCGCCAATGGCGGACTGCGTTCATGGTGGTGATTCCCACCGTGCGGAGTGGATTGACGACCGCAGCCATCCTTGGAGTGGCTCGCGTGGTGGGTGAGACCGCTCCACTTTTGCTCACTTCGTTGTCAAATTCATCGCTCAAGTTCAATCCGTTCGACGGCCCGATTGGTTCATTGCCCACCTACGTGTTTGGCTACCTACAGATTGGAACCGAATACGCCGTAGCGCGAGCCTGGACCGGGTCGCTTGTACTCCTGGTAATCGTCTTCATTCTCTTCACTTTGGCACGCCGCCTCGGTGGAAAGGACAAGCGCTAACCCGTGAACGACGCACTGCACCTAACATCGGCGAAAGGAAACACGATGACCAACACTTCCTCCGACACCGCAACGGCGACGGTCGAGCCATCGAAGTTCGCAGGACTCGAGACGCGAGGTGTCCATGCGTGGTTTGGCAAGCATCATGCGTTGTCGAACGTCTCATTGAAGTTCCCCGTTCGAACCGTGACGGGTCTTATCGGTCCTTCGGGTTGTGGAAAGTCGACGTTCATCCGACTGCTCAACCGAATGCACGAGTTCATCCCTGGCGCAGCCATGGCAGGGGAAGTGCTGCACAACGGTGGTGACATTTACGCACCAAACGTCGATGCGGCGGAAGTGCGATTGAAGATCGGAATGGTGTTCCAGAAGCCCAATCCGTTTCCAGCGATGACCATTCGCGAGAACGTGCTGTCCGGAATAAAGTTGGCGCACCTCAAGCGTTCCAATCACGACGAAATCGTGGAAATGTGTCTCACTCGAGCGGGACTGTGGAAGGAAGTCAAGGACCGATTGGATGCCTCGGGTGGTTCACTTTCGGGTGGACAGCAGCAGCGCTTGTGCATTGCGCGGTCACTGGCCGTGGAGCCGGAAGTACTGCTGATGGACGAGCCTTGCTCGGCTCTGGATCCTGGAAGCACGTTGCGCATCGAAGAGACAATCAAGGAACTCGCCGAAAAAATCACGGTTGTCATCGTCACGCACAACATGCAACAGGCGAGTCGTGTCAGTGACTTCTGTGCGTTCTTCCTCACCGAGGGAGGCCCGGGATACCTCGTCGAAGCCGATGCCACCCGAAAGATCTTCACCAATCCGGCGGATTCACGTACTGCGGACTACGTACAGGGCAAATTCGGCTGACCCGGTCCGGTGTGTCTGTGATCGTTGCGCAAGGCCACCCAGATTGAGTCTCCTACTCTGGCAGTGATGCGCATCCTTCGTCAGCCCATTGTGGTGTTGTTGGCGGTGTGCGCAGTTCTGACTGCGTGCGTACAGTCCGCCGATGCAATCACCGGCTCGGGCGCCACGTTTCCTCAGCAGTTTCAGGCGTGGGCAAGTACCACGTTCAGCCGTGAACGTGGAACCGTGGTGCTGTATGCAAACCCTGGCGGTGGATCCTCGAAAGGCAAGTCTGATTTCAAGGCTGGTCTCAATGACTTCGGGGGGACGGATTCAGCGGTTTCGGAATCGCAGGCGGCAGATTTCGACTGGGTATACGTTCCTTACGTCGGTGGTGCTATCGCCTTGGCGTACCGACTCGATGAACTGAACGGCGCATCGCTTTCGTTGAGCCCGCGGACTCTCGGCGGAATTCTCTCGGGTGACATTCAATCCTGGGATGACCAACAAATCGCCGATGACATGCAACGAGCTGCACCTTGGTCGAATCTGCAACGTATTGGCGAAGTGAAGGGTGTGGTGGCTCTCATCCAGAATGTTTCGACGTCACTCGCCGAAGTGGCAGTCCTCGTCGATCCGAGTGCTCTACGGAACCTTCGAGGCGAGTCCATCTCCATTACCGACATTGCAACCGGAGTCACGGTGGAGAGGTTGCTCGAAACTGGTGAATCGGTGGTGCCCTTGAGCGTCTCCTCGAGTTCGAAGTTCGAAGTTCGCCTCGGATCCAAGTCGGTTGCCGAATTCGTTCGAACTCCCGTCAGGCTCCCGAGCCTAGGAATCACGGTGGTTTACCGACAGGATGGATCGGGAACTACCAATAATCTGTGCAAGTTTCTGGGTGCAGTGGTTGGTGACGGTTGGCAGGTTAATGACACGTTCACCAGCTGTATCTCTGGTGGCTCCTCACGAGTTTCGGCATTTGGGGCTCGATTCCAAGGACAAAGTGGATCGGCGAATCTTTCCAATTATGTCTCCAATACGAATGGGGCGATCGGTTACATGGAGTTGTCGTATGCATTGGATCGCAATCGGCGCAAACAGGGTCTTGATGTTGCAGCCATCATGAATCAGGCCCAGAAATTCGTGTTGCCGACGGCTCGCGGTGCCTCGCAATTGCTGGCCGGCTCGGAAATGGATGACCGAGGATTTGTGACGTTCAACTATGAACAATCAGACAAGAAGGACGCATACCCGGTTGTTGCCGTGACCTACGCACTTGCAAGGACGGAAAGAACTCCTCGAAACCGGTTGGTGGGTGAGTATCTCCGGTGGATTCTTAACGAATTTGCGCCTTCCCAGGCATCCGCTCTGGGCTATTCGGCTTTGAGCGGTTCGTTGTTGGAGCAGGCGTTGAAACAGGCTGAAAAAGCCGGCTCGCTCTAGCAACTCGTTCACGCTGAATTCACCTGACTGTCTCCTGCAGGAAAGTATCTCGCCACCGTCGCGCAAGCATGCGTGCTTAGTTTCTGACGCGTCAGATCACCTCACACAAAAAGGACCATCCATGAAATCATCATTGTTCAAGTCGCTCGCCCTCGGAGTCGCGGGCACTCTGGCATTCGGCACGGCCGCTCTAGCCGTCGACGTCAAGGGTTCCGGCGCAACCTTCCCCCAGAGCTTCTTGGCTGAGGCAACCGTTGCCTTCAAGGCGACTCCGCAAGGTGCGGCCCACAACGTGAACTATGCCATTCCCGGCGGTGGTTCGGGAGCAGGTCAAACCGCGTTCAAGAACAGCACGGCAACCGGCGGTCAGGTTGACTTCGCGGGTACCGACTCGGCGGTGACCTCGGCCAACACGCCGAGTTTCGACTGGGTCTACGTTCCGTACGTTGCCGGCCCGATTGCCGTGGGGTATCGCCTCGATGAACTTGGTGGTGCCACGTTGGGACTCACTCCATCGACGGTCGCGGGAATCTACGACGGTTCAATCACCAAGTGGAATCATCCTTCAATCGTCAATGACCTGAAGTCCAGCCCGGCGTGGACCAACTCAAAGAAGAAGTCCGACCTCAAGGGTGCGACGGCACTGATTGCCAACAACGTGCCAGGTTCTGCGAACATCACCGTGACGGCATTGCCGAAAGTTTTCAAGAGCGTGAAGGGCAAGAAGGTGGAGTTGATCGATGTGAAGACCAAGAAGTCGATCAAGAAGGCGACCTTCAGCAAGGCCGAGGTCACCTTGACGTTTCGCTCCACGGAGAACGTCAAGTATTCGGTCCGACTCAACGGCAAGGAATTGGCGGTCTTCGAGATGAGCAAGATCACCATGCCGGACAAGGACATCATCGTTGCGTACCGATCCGACGGCTCCGGTACCACCAACAACTTCTGCAGCTTCCTTCGCAATACTGCCAACACGAACTGGGTGGCGAACAACAGCTTTACTTCGTGCATCCCCGGTGGATCGTCGAAGATTTCAGCGCTAGGTGCTCGCTTCCAAGGTCAGAATGGTTCCGCAAACGTGATGAACTATGTGGCGAAAACCAACGGATCCATCGGCTACGCCGAAGTGTCGTTCATGAACGCCCGCGCAGCAGAGGGCGTTAAGTCGGCCAACATTCGAAATGCGGCGGGTCGATACGTCGGACCAACCTCGGCGAATGCAAGCTCCTTCCTAGGCGGCTCCAGGTGGGATCTCGACAAGGGTTTTGCCACCTTCGACTTCAAGCAGACCAGCAATGCCACCGCGTATCCGATCGTTGCGGTCACCTACCTGCTCGCCAAGACGGCAAAGGCGGAGAGCAATGCAGTGGTCCAGGCATTCGCCAAGTGGGTACTCGAGGACTTTGGCCCGAACAACGCCGAAGGTCTCGGTTACGCACCGCTCAGCGGTAAGGCAAAGGACATCGGTTTGGCGCAGGTCGCCAAGATCAACTCGAAGTAAGTCAAACCACCTCGGTTTACGAGGTAATGAAGGGTCCCGGGCGAATGCCTGGGACCCTTCTCATTGCAGTGTCGCGTGCGGTGTGGAAGGTCGAGTGCGGTATGGGTTGTCCATTGCCATGGGGGTGTAGGGTGCCGCTTCAGTTGCGCAAGAACTTGAGGAGTGGTAGCGCCAACAAGAGACCGATGAGTTGCATCACGATGAACATCGGTACCGACTCGGGGGCGATTCCCGCAAACGAGTCGCTGAATGCTCGGGCGATGGTGACCGAAGGATTGGCCAGCGAGGTGGACGACGTAAACCAATAAGCACCACCAATCCACACGCCAACGGCAAGTGGAACGGACTCGGCTCGATGTTTACCGATGAGGAAGATGACCAGCAATAGGCCGAGAGTTGCCATGGCTTCGCCCAGCCAGATACCGGCGCCATCTCGCACTTTGTTTGATGGTCCGAGAATGTCGAGATCGAACATCAGGTTGGCAATTGCAGCGCCGATGACGCCACCGAAGGTCTGGGCGGCGAAGTACGGCACCACATCGCGCCACGTTCGTCTATTGAGTACGCAATCAGCGATCGTGACCACGGGGTTGAAATGTGCCCCGGAAATCGGGCCGAACATCATGATGAGCGCAATGAGAGCACCGACGGTGGCGCCAGCGTTGGCCAGAAGTTGCAATGCCACATCGTCGGTGAGATTCGTAGCCATGATGCCCGAACCGACCACCGAGACGATGAGAAGACCCGTTCCGACGCTTTCGGCGATGAGTCGCCGTGAGAGAGTTGGGGTCATCGGATGCTGACTCCGAGGTCGGAGATGAGGCTCTCAACACGTCGACGAATCTCGTCTCGAATCGGACGCACCGCCTCCACGCCCAGGCCCGCCGGATCGTCGAGCGCCCAATCTTCGTAGCGCTTGCCGGGGAAGATTGGACACGTGTCGCCGCAACCCATGGTGATGACCACATCGGCCGCCTGCACGATCTCCACCGCGAATGGTTTGGGGAACTCGTTGGCGATGTCGATGCCGACCTCCTGCATGGCTGCAACGGCGGCCACGTTGAGGTCCTTACCCGGTAGTGAGCCGCCCGAATACACCTCGATCTTGCCCTTGGAGAGATGACGCACCCATCCAGCTGCCATCTGAGAGCGTCCGGCGTTGTGCACACATACGAACAGCACCGATGGTGGCGCGTCGGTGATGAGACCGCGAACCTTGGCCATGGCACGCAAACGATCGTCGGCGTAACGAGTGGTGAAAACTGCGAGGAATCTGCGAACCTTTGCGTCCGAAAAACTCTCGTACGACTCCCGAACGATGGGTCGAATCTCCGCCTCGTCGAACTTTCCCGCGTACTTGCGTGCGAGTTGACTCACGGCGTGCACGATGACCTCGTTTTCCTCGGTGGGGGTGTAGAGGCTCATTGGCTAAGCCTTTCTTGGATGGGTTGGTGTTGAAAACATCGTGATGCGTTCGTGCAGGGTGGTGAAGGTGTCGTTGAAGGCCCGCATGGTGCCCACCTCGGCGGGGTCGGCAACCGACCAGTGCAGGCGACGCAGCGATGCCGGCAGCTCGTCGTGTGCTTGGTCGCACACGGTGATGATGGTGGTCGACGGTTTGATCCTGCCCAGTCGGCGTGGTCGGGTGGTTCGCAGATCAAGCCCGTGGTGCTCGGCCACTTCGATGGCCGATGGGTGCACTCGATCAGCCGGCCGTGTACCCGCCGAACTGGCCTTGCGCCCGGTGAGGTGACGCCACAGGGCCGCGGCGAGTTGTGAGCGGGCCGAGTTGTGCGTGCACACGAAAGTGACTTCGCGTGGAACCTCGTGAGCGGCGAGCATCGTGCGATGTTGCGGTAGGAGTCGGACGAATCGTTTGCGCCCATCCGCGTGCGAATTGGTTCGCTCGATGAGACCTGCATGTTCCAACACGTCGAGGTGATGAGCCAAGAGTGCAGATGACAGCTCGAATTTTTCGATGAGCTCTCCGGGTGTCCGATCTGAACGCGAGAGCTCTTCGGCAATCTCTAACCGGCGAGGGTCGCCTAGGGCGGCAAAGACGTTGGCACGACGCTGGAGACTGCTTCGCGGTGTGGTCATGCTCCTACCTTAGGTCTCTCAAACAATGTTGAGAGACTTTATGCGGTGAATTTCAGGTGAACTCGGAGGTGGCTATGCTCGTGGCCGCGCCCTGGCTCGTGGCCGTGCTCGTGGGTGAACCTATTCGTCCTCTTGCTCTCGCAGGAACTGTTCGAACGCATTCCCGAGATCGTCGGCCGAAGGAAGCACGGTCTCATTTCGCCGGTCGTACTCGGCTTCGAGCATCTGCACGTACTGGACGGTTTGTTCGTCATCCTCGACCGCTGCGTCGTGCAACTCGGTCCAGCGCTGGATGTCTTCGTAAAGCCCGGCGTGTTGTGTGGGGACCCCGAGCACGCGTTCGAGATGTCGCAGGAGAGCAGCCGACGACTTGGGATGTTCCGACGACGCCAGGTAGTGGGGTACTCCGACTCGAAGTGATACCGCCGGAATTTGTTGGTGTTCCAGCCGCTCCTGCAACACGCCAATGACCCCGGTGGGGCCTTGGTACCCGGGTCGCGAGAGACCAAGTTTGCTTGCCAAGGCATTGCTGGTGGTGCTGCCGGTAACGACCGGGGTACGGGTGTGGGGAACCGCGTCCAGCATGGCTCCGACGGTGACCACTGCGGCACAGTCCAGGTCCTTGGCGCATTTCACGATGCAAGCGACGAAGGTTGGCCAGTGGAGATGCGGCTCCACCCCGGAAATGATCACCAGATCGCGACCATCGGCGGCGTTCTGCACCGCGACCACCTCGTTCTCGGGCCAGCGAATGTGGCGCTCTTCGTCCTCGTCCATCCACACCTCGGGCCGAGCCTGAGTGAAGTCGAAGAACGGGTCGGATTCGATACTCGCCACCGTGACGCAGTTTCGACCATCCATCAACCAATCCAGTGCTCCCGTGGCGGCTTTGGCGGCATCGAACCAGCCCTGCAGGGCAACCAGCATCACCGGTCGGTGCAACTGCGACATCTCGTCGGCGTGCGAGTCGAGCACTTCGTCGACGGTGGGGTAGGAATCCGAGAAACGTTGCATAAGTTACGCACACAGACGATCGACCACGTAGTCGATGCACTCGGTGAGAGCTGCAACATCGCTCGGTTCGACCGCGGGGAACATCCCGACTCGCAGTTGATTGCGACCGAGCTTGCGGTAGCCGTCGGTATCGACGATGCCGTTGTGACGAAGAATCGCGTTCACATCGGTGGCAGCAACTCCCTCGAGATCAATGGTTGCCACCACGTTCGAACGCTGTTCGGGTTTACCCACGAATGGCGCGGCGTAGCTGCTGCGTTCAGCCCAACGGTAGATGATCGATGCCGATTCCGCGGTGCGTCGAGCACACCACTGCAGGCCGCCTTGCTGCAACATCCATTGCACTTGTTGGTCGAGTAGGAACAGCGTGGCGATTGCTGGCGTGTTGTAGGTCTGGTTGGCGCGGGAGTTGTCGAGTGCAATCTTGAGATCGAGCGATGCAGGCGTCCAGCGATGTGATGCTGCAATCGACTCGATTCGCTCGATGGCGCGAGGTGAACAACACGCAATCCAGAGTCCACCATCGCTGGCGAACGACTTTTGCGGAGCAAAGTAATAGACATCGACCCCGCTCGGCGACCACGCGAGACCCCCGGCGGCCGATGTGGCATCCACGAGAACCAGCGCATCACTCGTTCCGTTGCGGCGAACCGCACTCGCTGCGTGGTTGTCCGTGAGTTGCATGGCGACGCCGGTGGAGGTTTCGTTGTGGGTGAGACACAATGCGTCGGCTTCACTTTGCCGTGGTTCGGGATGTGCACCCGGATCGCAACCAACGACGATCGGCTCGCCGAGATGCGGGGCGGCCGCAACGGCATCGGCGAACTTCTGTGAGAACTCTCCGAACACCAAGTGCTGGCTACATTGTCGAATGAGCCCGAACGTTGCAACGTCCCAGAACACCGTGGAACCGCCATTGCCCATCACCACTTCCCAGCCGTCGGGTAGGGAGAGCAGCTCTCGCAGCCCCGCACGCACCGAGCCCACGAGTTTCTTGACGGGTGCCTGACGATGTGAGGTACCCATGAGGTGGCGACCTTCACCCGCCAGCGCGTCGAGTTGTGCGTCACGCACCTTGGATGGTCCGCAGCCGAAGCGTCCATCGGCCGGCAACATCGCGGCCGGAATCGCGAACGGAGTAGTGGGCTGCTTCGTCACCGTCTTAGCATGGCAGGGATGTCCACGAGTTCAACACCCACGAACAAGAAGTCAAGGGTGTCGTCTCGCCTCGCCGCAATTGCCGAGTCGGCGACGCTGGCGGTGGACGCCAAGGCGAAGGCCTTGCAGGCAAAGGGTGAACATGTCATTGGCTTTGGTGCCGGTGAACCGGACTTCCCCACACCGGAACACATCGTGGAAGCCGCAGTGAAGGCGGCTCGCGATCCGAAGGCCCACCGCTACACACCCGCTGCGGGTTTGCCGGCCTTGCGCGACGCGATCGTTGCCAAGACGAAGCGCGACAGTGGTTTTGAGTGTGCGTCGTCGCAAGTACTGGTGACCGTCGGCGGCAAGTACGCGGTGTTCGTGGCATTTGCGGCTTTGTGCGATCCCGGCGATGAGGTGATTTGCCCTGCGCCGTATTGGACCACGTATCCCGAGGCCATCGCACTCGCGGGCGGCGTGCCAAAAGTAGTCGACACCACCGAGGAGACCGAATTCAAGGTGACCATCGAACAACTGGAACGTGCAAAAACACCGCGAACCAAGGTGCTGTTGTTCGTTTCCCCCGACAACCCGAGTGGTGCGGTGTACTCCCGCGAGGAAACCATCGCCATCGGCAAGTGGGCTGCCGAGAACGACGTTTGGGTGGTGACCG
>Ga0222713_10006626_pt1 | contig 10964 bp, 11 predicted proteins | sample C33_649DmetaG_FD_165061 | JGI IMG/M metagenome (GOLD analysis project Ga0222713, IMG submission 165061) | Estuarine water microbial communities from San Francisco Bay, California, United States - C33_649D | ecosystem: Environmental > Aquatic > Marine > Unclassified | place: USA: California... | reverse complement strand
GATGCTGGACTAGTAAACCAACTAATGTCTTTAGAGTTGGTTTCTGGTCTAGCGTTCATGCTTCAAAAACAAATACATGTAATAAAACCTTATTACAAAACTAATCAACCAGTATGTTTATCTGGAAATCAGTATAAAATATTATTAGACGTTGAATTAAGCGAACGACATCCCATAATACTTGACCTTATTGATTATGATTTTGAATGTCTAAGATTTACTAAAAGCATAGATTCAGAAATAGTATTTGATAAAACTTTGATTAGTAATTGGTATAGTTGCAAAGAAAGACTTTTTGATCAAGATGAAATTGATTTTGCTGATGGTCGTGAACATTTGGATTTTGTTGAAGATAAGAATTATGGGTTTGCAAAATTTAATTTTGGATTTTATTCTAGATTTTTTCATGCTAGAACTCAAAAGTTAGACAATTTTTTAAATAGAATTGATTTTAAAAAAGAATACTGGGATTTAGCGGAAAAAATTGCCAATAGTTTAGGTTCATTTGCAGGAATTCATCTTAGGGGTAGTGACCACAGAAAAAACTTTAATATTAAAAATGAAGAATTGGAATTCTACATTCAAAATTATCATAATTCTAATAAAAAAGTTGTTTTATGTACTGATGAAGATATTGAACAAATTCCTAATACAATCTTATTACATGAATACATAGTAGAAAATTTTTGGGATGAATTTGTTAAACTTGAATATGATAGTATTCTTGTTTTTTCTTTAATAAATTTATTGGTAATGACATATAGTGATTATTTTATAGGCACGCCAGGATCTACATATACTGCTTATATTCATAGAAAATTATATCAAAAAATAAATCATAATTTTGAAATGATGGATTGTGGAAGATACCACAGCAGTTGGAATCAGTCTGGCAAATATTCATGGAATGGAATGCCGATGCATACAGAGATGAAATCATGGTGGAGAGAATGGCCAGAGTGCAAATTAAATGTCGTATCCTAAATTTGTAAACAAATTATAAAATACAATATCTTTTGAAATAAACTTTGAATATTTTTCTGTGTTTATAAATTTTGGATTTACCCACCAATCTTCAAAAAGATATTCTGGCTTATCTCCGATATTCTCAACAACAAGCTCATATCCTTTATTTTTTAAAAGTTCTATTTGTGGTTCTTTTTCTGATTCAATATACCCCTTATAGGAATCATGTTCTATACAAATAATTTTGAATTCATACCCAGTACTCAATATTTTTTTTAGACATTCATATCTACTTCCATTACCTTCTATGTCTATACTAAGAAAGCCTATTGGAGATTTGTATTTTTGCCATTCAAGTAGTGCTTTAAAATTTGTTTTAAGTGCATCAGAGCAAACGAATTTATTTTTTCTAGATTTCCAATTATCAGAATAGTTGATAATATCAATACTTATTCCAGTCCAGCCTTTTTGTTCAAGCAAGTATGTATTATTAATTATTTTTGAATCTTGACATCCAACTTCAAGATAAGTGCTTGATTCATTTATGAGATCTAGTACAAAAATATCTTGTCCTAGTTGAGAAAAATATTCAAGTTTCATAATTTAAATGATTGTTTCACCTCTTTATTTAGTATAGAATACTATGATAAATTGAGTAGAATTCAAGGGGCAAAAATGGCTGGATCATGGGAATTAATAAATCAAAACCGTTGTCTTACAGTTATTTTAACACGAGAAATTGTTACAACAACTTGGGCTTTAGGATTTAAAAATCTTCAAATCCCAGGAACTTGGTGTACACTTTCTGGCATGCCTTTTGATCATGCAAGAAATACAGGATGTCAAAAACTATTAGAATTAGATTGGGAATGGCTATTCTTTTTAGATGATGATATAGTTTGTCCTCCTGATACTATACAAAGATTAATGCGACACAATGTTCCAATAGTAAGCGGTCTTTACTATCGTAGAAACCCTCCTCTTGTACCTGTTATGCTTAGGGGTGGTATGAAAGATGGAGTAAAAGGATACAACTGGGTAACGGAATATCAAATGGATAGTTTAATTGAAGTTGACCTAGTAGGTGCTGGATGTCTTTTAATCCGTAAAGATGTTATAGAGACTTTGCAGCCTATGAGCAACCGTTGTAGATGGTTTGAGTGGAGATGTGATCGTACAGATTTGCCAGATGTTGAGAAGACTAGTGAAGATTTCTCTTTCTGCACACATGCTCAAAAAGCTGGATATAAAATAATGGTTGATACTTCAATTGGCTGCCGTCATATCGGTCACGCAGAAAGTAGGACCGATGGCAAGTTCATTCCTCTAGAACAAAAAGCATAATCAGGAGTTTTGTAATGGCTAAGAAATTGAAAGTTTGTGTTATTTCTACAAATGTTATTCCATGTCCTCCTCCCGGTTATGCAGGACTTGAGATGATCACATGGCAGCTTGCCAACGGGCTAGCAGACAAAGGACATGAAGTATTGCTTGTTGCTCCGAGAGGCTCTAAATCAAAGGCGGAAATTCATGAAACAACTTTGATGGAACCTGAAAAGCAGGCATGGGGCGGATATAAAGAAAGACTAAATAAATATGATGTAATTGTTGACCATAGCTGGGAAAAGTGGTCCTATATTTCTAAAATGAATGGTGAATATAATAAACCGATTCTTGGAGTTCTTCATGCTCCTGTTCATACTATGTACAATTCACCTCCTCCAGTAGACAAGCCTTGCTTCGTCACTATCAGTAAAGACCAAGGCTTAGGATGCAAGGAACATCTTAAATGTGATAGCAGAACTTGTTACAATGGTGTAGATATAGATTTCTACAAGCCATCAAATATGCAAAGAAATGATCGGTATTTATTTCTTGCTAGAATTAGTACAATTAAAGGCCCTCATATTGCTGTAAATGCAGCTTTGGCAACTGGAGCCAAGCTTGATTTGGTTGGCGATGACACGATTACGGGAGAGCCGCAATTAACAAACCATATTAAGAATGCTTGCTATCTAAACCCAAGCTTAAATTATGTAGGACCGCAGTCTAGAGAAGAATGTGTTTTCTGGTTCAATAGAAACAAAGCTCTTTTACATCCAAACGAATTATTTAGGGAGCCTTTTGGATTGGCTCCAGTAGAAGCACAGTTGTGTGGCATGCCTGTTATTGCTTGGAAGAATGGTGCTATGCCAGAAACTGTAAAACATGGCGAGACTGGTTTTATTGTTAGTTCTCAGGGCGAGATTGAAAATTTGATCAGATCAGATGCTGTAAGCACTCTAAAATCAAATAATTGTAGAGAATGGGCTTCTCAGTTTTCATATGATCGAATGGTTAGTAGGTATGAAGAACTTTGCCTAGAAGCAATTGATTCAGGAGGATGGTAATGAGAATTTCCAAGGAATTGTTGAGCACTTACAAAACTTTTGATCCCGAAAGTGATTTATTTTTTGAAATTTTTGATGAGCCTGTTAGTTCAAAAATTTTAGAAGTAGGGGCGCAGCATAGTCCAATCAGTAGTTTGCTTGCTAAATCTGGATTTAAAGTATGGGGAGTAGATTTGCGAGACTCTGATCAGGAGTCTCATGAAAACTATACTCATATTACTGGCGATTTCTGTAAATTACCTAATCAGTTTTACAAAGATCACTTTGGCACTTTTGATTGTGTTGTTGCTGTATCTTCTATTGAACATTTTGGGCTAAAGACATACGGAGAACAATTTGGCAGAGAATATTATGACGTTACGGCTATGAGATATATTTATGATTTATTGAAAACAGGTGGGGTTTGTTATCTTGTGGTTCCTTATGGCGGCAAGCATGTCGAGGTAATTCCGCATTGGAGAGTTTATAGTTGGGCATCTTTTACAGACAGATTGGTACAGGATTTTATTATAGAAGACTTTAATTTAAAATGTACCGAAAAAATGTCTGCACCGGACAGGATTATAGAACCAGGTGAATCTATTGATTGGGGCACTGCAAATATGAACACTCTAGGTTTCCCCCCATATTGGGGCTATTTGCAAGTTAAGAAAGTGAGAGGCTGATTATGTTTCTTTTTATAACGGCTGATAAGATTGGCAGCAATACAGGTGGAGGTTCTGTTACTGCACACGAATTGTCTGCACTTTCAAAACTTGATGATGTCAAGGTAATCAATCCTGAGCCTCAGCAAAATCCTTTTGACACTGAGAAACAAGTTCTCAAAGAAATAAAAAATCTTGATTTTTCTAAAGTTAAATTAGCTCATTTCTATTCTGCGACATATCCAGAAACCGTAAAACTACTTAAGGAAAAAGGCGTTAAAGTAACTTATACTGTAGCTGCTCATGATAATATTGAAAGTAAAAAAGAATTTGAACTTTTGAATATTCCTTATAATTATCCTCATATGACAGATCCAGATCTGTTTGAGAAGCATAATATTTCTTACACTCATGCTGATTGTGTTATTTGTCCATCTACTGCTGCAAAAAAAATAATGGAAAGAATTGGTTGTAAAAATGTGGAGGTAATACCACATGGTTGCGATGAGTTTAGAACTTCTCCGCTTCCTAAGAACTTTGTAGTAGGCTATCTTGGTCAGGTTGGGCCAGACAAGGGTGTAAAATATCTTTTGGAGGCATGGTCTAATCTTAATTATTCAGATGCAGTTTTGAATATAGCTGGATCGCAATCTGTGCATTTGCTTGGTTTGGTTAGGTCTTATCAAAAAGGCAATTTCAATATCATGGGATATATGAAATCAGTAGAAGATTTTTATCATTCCTTGAGTTTGTATGTACAACCATCAGTGACTGAGGGATTCGGAATTGAAGTAATAGAAGCTTTATCTTGTGGCAGACCTTGTATTGTTTCAGATGGGGCAGGGTCTTCTGATTGTATCACAGATAAATGCGGCGATATTTTTGAAAAGAGAAATGTAGAACAATTGATGAAGCTTATTGATAAATATAAAACTAATTATGATAACTGCAAGAAAATGCAAGAGGCATGTGCAGAAAAAGGCAAAGAATATTTATGGAAGAGTGTTGAAAAGATGTATGTTGATTTCTGGTCTAATTTACTAAAATAGGTTTTAACCACTTTATAGTTTTTTCTAAACCTTGATCAAGAGAATGTTTTGGTTTCCAGCCAATTAATTTTTCTACTAATTTGTTATCAGAGTTTCTGCCATTTACTCCAACTGGGCCAGAAATATTTCTGATCTCCAAATTTTTGTTAGTTATTTTCATAATTTTAGTTGCTAAGCCATTTATTGTTATCATTTCTTCTGAGCCTATATTTAATGGTTGTTGAACTTCAGAATTCATCAATCCTCTAACACCATCTAGACAATCATCTATATAAAGAAATGATCTTGTCTGATTTCCTCTTCCCCAGACTTCAATATGATCTGCTGCTTGTAGTACTTTTCTGCATAATGCTAATACAGCTTTTTCTTTTCCACCTTGATAGGTACATTCTGGGCCATAAATGTTATGGAATCTAGCAACAGCAATTTTTAATCCAAAGTTTTTTGCAAAAGCGGCATAAAGTCTTTCGCTAAAAAGTTTCTCCCAGCCATATTCTGAGTCGGGTGCTGCTGGGTAGGCACTATCTTCTGAGCATTTAGGGTTCAGAGGATCTTCTTGATTATATTTAGGATAAATGCAAGCACTAGAGCTATAGAATATTTTCTCTATTTTGTTAACACATGAATTTAAAACTTGAATATTTATTTGTGCTGAGTGAGACATGACTGCGGCATCGTTTTCTCCGGTAAATATGTAGCCAGCACCGCCCATATCTGCTGCAAGTTGATATACTTCATCTATGTTGTTATTATTTACAAATTCGCTTATACCTGTACTACAGTCATGAATATGGAATTCATCCCAAATATTATTATAAGTAAATTCTGGGGATTTAATGTCCAGAGAAATTACATAGCATCCTTCATCTTTTAATCTTTTGCACAGGTGATGTCCTATGAATCCTGCCCCACCACAAACTATTACTTTTTTCATTGATTCCTCGATTATTTTCTGAACGCATAATTATCATTATCGAAAAATCCAACTTGTTTATATCCGAGGCAGTCCATATAGTCTATACATTCTTTTACGGTTCTGTTCCTCTTTTTCAATGCGTAATTTAGTTCAACAACAACAAGAGGGCTTTGTGTTTTTAGAGTATTTTCGCTACTAATTAGTGCTTCGTAGTCATATGAGTCTACGTCAATTTTAATAAGATCTATTATAATGTTATTTTGTTCTATAAAATCATCAATTTTAATAAAATCAAATTCTTTATCTTCTATCACTTGTTGAGACCATATTTTATAAACTTTGTCTTGAAATTTGCCTGTTCTATCTGATATTGCTTTTTGAAATGTTTGAACATTATTACAGTTGTGATATTCCAAATTTTTATTTAATAAATTTATTGTATCTGTTGGCTCAAAACTGTAGACATTTCCTTTTGTGAGGCGGGAAAACAATACTGAGTACATTCCAATTTGTGCTCCAGCATCGATGATATTCCAAGTAGGCTGGATGTTTTCAAGATAGAATTTTTTGGTTTGCATTTCTGCGTGTGAATACCATCCAAGGTCACAAGCATAAAAGTTTGGAAATTCTAGTGTAAAATCGCCATAAGATGATGTTAGCATTTTAACCCTTTGTGTTAGTTGGTAAGAAGATGCCTGTGCCAGCATTTATATCAGTGTTTTCTAAACAGTAATGCTTATATTGGCCGCCATATATGTTCTCTATTTCTTTTTGAACATAATTAAAATTTAAAGGTTGGCCTCGAAATGAATCATATCCGAATTTTGCTTTACCATTTTCATCTGGGACAAAAAAGTCGTGAATAAGAATGACGGGAGTAAGTTGAAATGAACCGATAATTTTAAGTTCGTCTAAAATGGGCCAATAATTTCGGAAATGAGCATCTAGAAAAAACATATAGTTATTATTTTTGTTCAAAATTGATTGCAAAATATCAGAACTATTTCCAAAGTACAATTCAACATTTTTATTTTGTGAATTTTTTTCTTTTGCTTCATTATATTTTTTAGAATTTATTTCTATAGTTTTTAGATTATCGAAGTGTTTTGCCAATTCTGAGATTGTTGTACCATTCCATGTGCCAGTCTCTATAAAAACATTACAATTAAATTCATTTTTAAGATTCAATATTTCATCGTATAAGTATTTGTCAGTTATTGCTGGCTGCATATCAAAATCCTATTTTGTAATATTTTTCTTTGATTTCTTGTTCGTCATCAACCAATATAATATTTTTAATATTTTGTATATTTGAATTTTCTAAAATAATATTTTTATTATTAATTAAATATATTTTTTTATTCTGAAGCAAAAGATATTTTAAAAGTTCTAATCTTTGACTTTCTGTGAGTATGTCGGTGCCATTTTTATAGGTAATATATTCAAAATAATATGGTAAGTCATCAATATTTTCTTTTATAAAATAGTCTTTTAAAAAGTCTAAATGTATTTTATTTAACTTATCAGTTGCTTCACCGATGTGATTTTGTAATTTCATTTTTTTGCTGAAATGAGAAAATGCTCTATTGTCTCTTGGGAAGCATGGCCCACCAAATCCGAAGTCATAATTCAAATATTTGTTTCCAATTCTTGGGTCATTTCCCAAACATGATAAGACAGATTTTGTTTCTTTATGGATATTACACTTGTGGAGTAGTTCTCCTATGAAATTTGCGAAACTAATTTTTGTTGTCAAGAAACAATTTATAGCTATTTTTGTTATTTCAGCGGCCATAGGGGATAAAAATACTGCAGGAGTTTTGTTTATATTTATTGAATGATATAGTTTCTCAACTTCTATCATATCTGCTTGTTCATGTCCTCCAATAATTAAATTTGTAGAATTTAAAATATCTTTTATTATTGTGCCTTGTGCAATAAATTCTGGGCTGTATAAAATTTTATTTGATTGGCATTTTAGTTTCTTTTGCATTAAATTACAATCGCCTGGATTTATAGTTGAAACAATTATAAGTTTTTTATTTTTTATTTCGTTAGTATTTAATTCTGCTATAACTTCATCTATGGCTCTTATATCATATTCACCAGATTCTAAAGATGGAGTGGCGACTACAATAAAAATATAATCTGTTTTTTGAAAAACTTGATTATTTTTTTCCCACACGAGCAAATTTGATGATTCAAGCAGTTTTTCAACACTTGGTTCTGAGGTTTTCAATTTCTTATTTTTGATCTTATAAATTAAATTTTTATCTTTATCAGAAACATGTACAATATGACCAGCCTGATCATAAAGCAAAGCAAGACAAATGCCTAGTTTACCAGACCCTATTATTCCAATTTCCATTTAATTATACTAGTATTTTTTTATTTTTTCATATGTGAAATAAGTGCATTAATGTCGTTTTCAATATTTGGTCCTGCATCGTAAGCAAGTTGTTTACAATTTTTACTGTATGCGTCTCTGCCTTCTTCATATATTTTGTCAGGCATATTTTGGGATACTTCTGCCACAACTACTTTTTCAACATAGATGGCTGCATCAATTGGTGCCATGACTTTGTAGATATAATCATCTGAAAAGAAACCATTTGAAAAATGACCAAGTATTTCATAAGTAGTTCTTTTTAATATAGGAAATATAAATGATGCATTTCTATTTTCAACAGATGGAGAAAAAAGACAAATATCTTTAGTTCCTTTCCAGCCTTTTACTTCAAATGGATTTATATTTAAAAATATTTCATCCCAATTTCCAGTTAGCATCCTGCCGTCATCGTTGAATAAGAACAGCCAATCGCCAGTAGAAATTTCGCAGCATTTATTGAAAAATTTGTATAAATCTGCATATCCTCCTTCTCTAGGACTTATATCATATTTAATATTGATAAACTTTGATAATTTTTTTATATAGTCTATTGTTTCATGATCGTCATCGTCCATTTTTATGCAAAACTCGACTTTTTCTTTATATTTTGCGTTAGAATATAAGCTATGGATTGCGTCAGTTAGTTTGTCTACTCGATTGCGTGTAGGCAAAAGTATTGAGAAATTTATATTGGTTTGACCTTGAGGCATTTTACGATCCTTGAGACAAGAAAGCTCCCGGCTTCAGCCGGGGGATGAATTGGCTCTTAAGTTAATTTAAAATATTTTAGTAAATTTTCAAACATTTTTCAAGCCCAAGCGTATATAATTTATTACGCTAGGAGAATGAGCATAAAAAATGTTAGTGACTGAGTTTAAACTATACGGAACGCAAGATCAATTCAAAAGAATTGATGAATGCATTCGTACAACTCAGTTTATAAGAAATAAGTGTATCCGTCTTTGGATGGACGAAGGCGCAAAACCGAAAGATAAAAGAGCCAAAATTGGCAAATATGAGTTTTCTGCACAAGCTGCTGTATTGGCTGAACAATATGATTTTGCAGCCAAACTAAATTCAACCGGAAGGCAAGCAGCAACTGAAAGAGCTTGGGCTTCAATTGCTAGATTCTACGATAATTGCAAGAAGAAAGTTAAAGGCAAGAAAGGTTATCCTAAATTCAAACATAATGTTAGAAGTTTTGAATTAAAACAATCAGGCTGGCTGTTGAGTGATGATAATAAAAGAATATGTTTTGGCAAACGCAAACCTAAAGATCATGAAATAGGTTGGTTGAAACTCAAAGGTGGAAGACCATTAATCCAAGAACATATCGATAATACAAATAGAGTCAGAGTTGTTAAACGAGCAACTGGATACTTTGTTCAATTTATTATTGATGTTCCGAACACAGAATATGTAGCACCAACAGGCAAAACCATAGGACTAGATGTTGGACTGGAAAGTTTCTATGTTGATAGTAATGCAGAAATAGTTGAGAACCCAAGACATTTAAGCAAGTCAGAGAAGCGATTAAAGTTATTGCAACGAAGGGTTTCTAGGAAGAAGAAAAGGAGTGCTAATAGAAGAAAAGCAATTGCTAGGTTAGGAAGAAAGCACTTTAAGGTAAGTTGCCAGCGTAAAGACTTTGCTGTCAAAACAGCAAGGTGCGTGGTGAAATCAAACGATTTCGTGGCTATCGAAGACCTTAGAGTGAAGAATATGTTGAAGAACCATTGTTTGGCAAAAGCAATCTCCGATGTAAGTTGGGGAATGTTTAAAACATATTTAGAATACTTTGGAAGTAAGTTTGGAAGAACTGTTATCAAGGTTAATCCAAGCAATACTAGCCAAAGGTGTTCTAATTGTGGTAAATTGCCAACTGTAAAAAAGACTTTAGATGTTAGAGTGCATGATTGTGAATTCTGTAAGTTTAGCACTTGCAGAGATCATAATGCTGCAATTAACATACTTCAGTTAGGATTGAGTACCGCAGGGCATGCGGGAATTCACGCTTGGGGAGATTCGACCTCTACTGGTTTAAATGAAAGTTTAAATCAGCAAGTTGAATCATTGAACCAAGAACCTCTCGTTCCTATCGGAGCGGGAATCTCCCGGCTTTAGCCGGGGGAGGATGTCAAACCGTAAGTTTTTTGGCTTCAACAAAATCAAAAAAGTCTGGAAAAGAGTCGAATATCTCTCTTTCAAAGCATTTAAAATTTGTTTCATTAAATGGTTTTTTTTCTATTTTTAAAAATTGTGATTGTTCTAGCATATTTTTAACATCATCGAAATTGACGATATTTTTATTATCAGATATTAAATATTGATATATTCCATTTGGAATATTATTTTTATATAAATATTTATATAATTTATTAAAATTCAAATATCCTAGTCTAATCGCACCTCCAGGCATAATTTTTTGCCAACAATATTCCAAAAAATACATACAATCTTCTGCCTCTAGCCTGTTCAACATATTTTGTGAATATACTGCCATGCAACTATTTTTAGCATGTAAATTACAAAGTTCATTATCGGATAGTTTGTTGATATTTTTGTAAATATATCCATTTGAATTAGCTATGCTGTTTAATGAATCTTCAA
>Ga0222713_10006622_pt1 | contig 10968 bp, 13 predicted proteins | sample C33_649DmetaG_FD_165061 | JGI IMG/M metagenome (GOLD analysis project Ga0222713, IMG submission 165061) | Estuarine water microbial communities from San Francisco Bay, California, United States - C33_649D | ecosystem: Environmental > Aquatic > Marine > Unclassified | place: USA: California... | reverse complement strand
GTGTAAGTGCTAGGAATAGACGAGAAGTCAATAGATGCCGCCCCACCAGCCCCAACGGTTACGGTGCTTCCAATTTGGATATAAGTTGCCATTATGCCGCCTTAATTCCGTATAGGGTAAAGGTTGTACCGATCGAGAAAGTGTCGGAAGTTTGCGACCCGATCAAAATAGAGTTAATGGCGGCAGTTGAACGCCATAAGTGGACGGTTGCTCCCATAACTCCTGAGGCATCATTCTTACGAGATAAGGCAGTTTTATTTGTTGTTGTGTTGCTGTAGTTCATAAAGTGCATTATGAAATTGACTCGTGAAGCGGTTATTTGATTACCAAAGACGGTCATATAACTCTCAGTATTGCGGCTACTGCTTGCACTACTACCGTCACCGTTTATATATGTACGAGAATAATTAGATGCTGTATCGCCGTTTAGTCTTACGCTTGGATAGTTTGCAGATCCACCTGTAGACATATCGGCTACTAGGATTAAGTCGGTGTAAGTGCTTGGAATAGATGTAAAGGTGTAAGAAGCCTGCGCGCTTGGTACGGTGTAAGTCGCTATCGGTTCATAAGTTTTTGGCATTATTTGACTCCGTAAAGCGCGAATTGAGTGTATTGAGCAAAAGTACCACCGTACGGAGTTAAGGTTATGCTAGTAATTGCAGAAGTATTCATCCATAATCCTGAACCTAATAAAGCAACTCCAGCGCCGTTAGTATCGTAACCTGCTAAAACTCTTAAAGTTTTATATTTGTTAGCATTTGAAAAATCCAAAAGGTCGATGATATTGGCTGCGGTCATTGAAGTGGTGCTAGGAGCAAGCGAGCCACCAGTAATACCTACTAAAGTTTGATTTGCCACAGCACCAGCAGTAGAACCATCACCGTAAAGCAAGTGTCTAGAATAATAATTAGCGTTATTGGTATCGCCGTTAAAAGTCATAGACCAGTTTGTCGCCACGCCACTTCCCTGAGCAATAGCCCTAATCTGCAAGTGTTTGTAAGTTCCACTAATTGAGGAAAAGACGATAGATGATGAGCCACCAGCGCCTACGGTTGTAGTAGCAATAGACTCAAAATCGCCAACCTCAGGCGGCGCACCGCCCCCTAGCAGAGCGACCGTATTATTAAGCATTAGGCAATAGCCCCAACGACATACCAGTTATTTGCAGAAGTCTGGATTAGTGCGCATGACTTATATTGGTTCAGGACTGGGCTTGCCGCTGTTGCTCCAGCAGATAGAACGGTTACGCCTACTGCGCCTGAGATCGTTACTGCGCCTGCGCCTTTGTTGAGAACTGTGATTACTGTGCCCACTGGAAAGGCTACGCTTGCGTTTGTAGGGATCGTCATGGTTGAAGCACCGGCATTAGATCGGGTGACTAGCACCTGATACTGATCGGTGAGGACAGGGGTGTAAGTTGTGCCTGTCTGATCGTTTAGCGTAAAAGTCACTAAACCGTTATACATAGCGGCTGAGAGAACATCTCCAGTTGCTGAGGGAAAGCCTGTTGCCATTTATATCTCCTAATACGCCATTATGTTAGTGCCGATTATACCTGATATTGCCGAGCCGATGATGAACCCTTCAACGATCGGTTCGAGTGTGGTCACAGTTACGCTCATGGCATTTGGCGTGATGTTCCATGAGAGTCCTTGCGCTTGCAAAGTCTTAACGATAGTTGAGCCATCAGGCTGAACATTGGTTATCTTTAAGTTTGAGAAGTAGTCCAGACCAAGCATTGTGGCAGTAGGGACATCTGGATCGAGTAGATCAACCGTCATGGCATCTATGCGGATCGTAGTCTCTTTGCGAGTTGCCACATATATCTTTGCCACGTTAAGTGCATCTGCATCTGTCTGGAGAACTAGGTTGTTCTCGTTGATTTGGTGAGGGAAATACTTGGCAATACTGGCTGAGTCCTCTGATACTTGCTGAGTTCCGCCGTAGCGAGTCATACCTGCGCTGTTGATAATGAGCTTATCATCGAAGGCGAAGGTAAGGTTTCGATAAGGGATACCAGTAGTTTGGTTAAACTCGATCGGTGTCTCACCGTATTTTTTAATTACATTTGTGCGGTTAATAAATACCGCGGTTCCCTCTGTGTCGATATAGAACGCGCCTTGCTCGGAGAACTCTGCGTTCTTGAGAGCATCTAGAGCTGTACGAGAAGTGCCAGGATCGGCAATACAGGTGGTGTTACCTGTGTCGATCGTACGCATCGAAGTAGGAAATGAGACCTGATCCAGGATCTTATTTATGCGAGTTCCAGTATCTTGCCCTGCGGTAGCCGAAGCCACAGTTGTGATACCTGCCTGCTGCATTAGTCGGAAGGCATCTGAGCAGGTGATATCGACATAGCCAATATTCTCTGCTTGATCATACGAATATTTATAATCGGTTGTATAGCCTGAAAATAGGAAGTAACCCACTCCGCCTACTGTTGCCGATACGCGCAGCTTACGAAGCGGAGTAAGAAAACCATAATACGGAGAATTGACGTTCTGAGGGTTCCAGGATCCATCTTCGTCATAGACTCGAACGGTGCAAGATCCTGCTTCGTAGGTATCTCGCATTATGTTACGCCCACGCTTAATAGTTATTTGACGCACATTAGGCGTAAGATCGACTGTAGGCTCTGGGGTAGTGCTAGAAGCTAAAGTACCTGTGCCTAGTTTTCCGTATTTAGGATCGCCGATAGTAAAGGGATACCCGAAGGTAGCACCGCTAGTAAAGTCGAACGATACGGATATCTGAGCAGGTAGCGTCATTGAGGCAGTCCGAACGATCCGCCTTGACGATAGATCGCAGCGAACTTGGCAGATAGTGAAGCATCGAGCAAAGTATCGCGTAGAACATCTTGCAGACCTTCTTGGGCGATAATTGAGCCAGCATTTACATTTACTGTAAACTCAACCCCTGCTGCGCTGGTTTGTGTTGATCCGTTAGGCAGTGAGTATTGAGTGCCAGTTACGCCATAACCTGAAGCCATAGAGGTAACAGGTGCTGGGCTTGCTGTTGAGATGCGGCGTACCTGTGCCTCGATCATGTCGAGATAAGACTTCCATGCTGTAAATGGGTTCTTAGCATCTGGAAGGCTTGCTAGGTAGGCTGCTAGTTGCTGTGATAGCCCTTGAGACTTGGCAAGTTCTCCAGCGAGTTTAGATGCCTCGGAAGTATTGCCAGTAAGGATCGCTAGTTGCAGTTCTAGGCGCTTGCGTTCCTCGGCCGAGATATCACCCTTGAGTGCAGCGATAATCTGAGTCTGCTGAATATCAAATAGAGTGCCAGCCTTAGTAAGCGCTGTCTGTTCTTTAATCGCCTTGGTTTGCTCTTTAGTTGTTTTGAGTAAAGCGGTGCGGTTCTTGGCTGCTGCTTTTTCGGCTGCTGCCTTAGTTAACTCTGCTCTGATCGCTGGAGTGATACCAGACATGTCTCGACCGCGGTTCATCTCGGCCTCGCCTATGGCTCTGAAGGCTTTTAAGTCTCCACGCGCTAGGGCTGCTAACTGACCAACTCCAACGCCAAAGCGGCGCACGAATGTAGCAAGGGCAGTTGAAGTCTTTTCAATAAGGTTGAGTGTGTTAGTTAGTCCACCTTCTCCACCGCCACCAAGTGCTGCAAGGGCATCAAGCAAGCCACCGCCAATGATCTCTTTAGCGTTATTGGCCGCTACAGATAGGCGCTGCAAAGATCCTGCGTAGGTATCGACAGAGATTTGAGCCTGTCCGCCGAATAGATCGTTGATGCGTGTTTGGACTTCCTCGAACTCCATAGCCTTAAGTTCAGCCTGAGTTAAGCCTATGCCGTACTTAGCAAGGGATCGAGTCTGCCCTACATAGGCTTTAGATAAGTCACCAGCTACTGATACAACATCTGCGCCGCTTGCCGCGCTTAGATCAAGGGCTGTGCGGAGCAACTGCTGGCTCTTAGCAACATCTCCAGTAGTAGTTAATAAACGCTGGAAGGCTGGGCGCAGTTGGTCATCGAGTACGCCAAACTGCTTTTCAAGATCAGCGATGAAGTTCTTGACCGAAGGATCAGCAAAGGCTAAACCTAAGTTATCTAAAGACTGGGTTAATACTCTGGCTGCTTTGTCATCGGCTGCAAAGGCTTTAGCGGCGTTAAAGCCAGCGCGACCCAGGCGTTGAACTGTGAACAGACCTACATAAGATTTAGCGAGTGTCTTAACCTGAGAGTTAAGTCCGATAGTCGATTTAACTGCATCGTTAAAGGCTTTACGGCCAACGAACTCCGCGGCAATATCTACTTTTACATTAGTTGCCATTAGTTATATCTGCCTGTCTTAGCGTTGAACTTAGCGGCTGCGCCTTCAAGGGCTTTAATAACTGCGCCCTGAGTCTTGCCTTGATCTTCATTCCAAGCGCGGAAAATACCGCGACCTTGCATCTTGCCCTGACCTTTAGGGTCGCCGCCTAAGCGTGGCGAGAAGTTACCGCCTGGGTTCTTACGACCTGCTGTCTCGTAGATAGCACCAGCGGCGGACTTATTAAGCAAAGATACTAGCGAACGCCAGCCACGATAATTAGGGCGGCTTGGAGATGTTTTGTAAGTAATACCGCGCTTAGCGATAGTTGGATTATAAGTAGGAAACTTGCCTTTACCGTCTGCGCGTTCTGCCCAGCCGCTTAAAGGTGACTCGGCTGGCATGTAGCCGCGAGCTTTAGCAGCAATAGGCTTTAGCAAATTGCCAAGTTCTTTAGTTGTTGCTTTAGCTAGATCGGGTTCGTATTGCTTTAGGGCTTTGCGGAGTTTATCTGCGCCTTTTACTTCTGTTGGCATCCGCTTGCTCCTTTGCTCTGTCCTTTAGGGCTTGTAATAAAGTCCTAAACATTGTGTGATCTAGTTCAATTAAAGTTTGGGGCGAGAGTCCTGTCTCGAGCGATAGCCTCGCTACAAGATAGGTGAAGGACTCTCGCGTTACTCCAAAGGGTCGTCATCGAGAACTTCAACCTTAGTCAAAGTTTCCAAGAACGCTTCTCCGAAGGGTTTGACGGTCTCACCAGACCTACGGATCGCTTCCCAGCAAAGCCAGTAAACATCGCTTTGCTTTTCATCATCTCTAAAGGCTTTGTGAAAACCCTTCTTCGCATATTGCTCGAAGGCATACTCGATCGCTGGTGTGATCTGGTACTCGTTAACGCTTCCGTCAGCCCTTGTTACCTTTAGTTTTGCCATGCTTTTGCCCCTTAGTTAGTTATTACGCTGTTGTTACTGCAACAGTACCGTTTACTGTCCAGGTTACGCTCTGTGTGCCAAGATCGCCAACTGCGCCGTTAATATCGGTTAGGTTATTGACTAGGCAAGACATTGTGTAAAGAGGGTTAGTAGCTGAGACCGCTGCTGAAGTCTGCTTTGCTGTGACTGTTACTGATGTTCCGTAAGCTGCTTGCAAAGTTGCTAGAACTTCGCCTGCTGCTGTGTCGTTTAGGAAATCGATAGTAACTGATGATGCTTCCAAGCCTTTAACAAACTTGTGACCTGTATCACCCATAGCGGTTACTTCAAGTTCATCAAAGGTACGGTTGATCGTGATGCTTGTAACATGATCTGAGAGATCCACCGAATTAACAGTAAGAACCACTCCATTGTTTAGAAATACTGCCATTTGGTTTATTCCTCGTCTTTCTTAGTTGCTGGTTTAGGTGCTGGTGCTGCTGGTGCTACCTGCCCGATTTTTTTCAGGAAGGCTGCGTTTTCTTTTTCCCATTCGGACATGGTTTAACTCCAACTCGTTAGGACTGAGACCTGCATTGAGCAAGTCAAGAGATCGCCTGATGCAGCATTTAGAACGCTAGGCGCGCTCACATCTCCTACATTATAGACGATAGAAGAAGCTGATAACTTGTTAAACATGGCTACCAGCATTTCTTCAATTCCATTTAGATTACCCTCGTTATCGAGCAAAGGTACGAATACATTGAGATTAAAATTGGCAGTTGGCGCGATCGTGTTGTAACTGTTGTTGTTAGGGGCTACATAAGGATCGGCAGGACTTACCACGATGCTGTTAGCGATAGGCGTAGCTGGTGGAAAAGAAAAGACAGACCAGAGAGCGTTATCAACTAAGGCTGCTGCGATAGTTGCGCGAAGGGTTGATATGGCGGCAGTCATAATTAGCCAACCATGCTGCGCGGATCGAGAAATGGAGAAAGCAAGCCACGAACGCGAGCAAGCAAAGTGTTACCCATGCGATAAGGGCTTGGAGCGTAGCCGTCAACTGTAACGCCACCGCTTGAAGGCGCTTGGCGGCTTTGCCAGATATCGATAGCAACCATAAGGCTGGCTTCTTGAATTGAAGGAATAGTGGAAGGATCTAAATATGTTTCCGCTGCGACTGTGCCCAGAGGATTAACTGGGTGATAAGGAGCTGGAGTGTTGTTATTGCCTGTGATCGCGTAAGTTATTGAATCTTCGCCAACTGCGGTAATTGTCTTGTTACCGTTATGTTTTGAACCGTTACCGCTGATAACTACGGTCTGTCCAATATAAAATGTCTCTTGAACATTCTCATCAAAATACAAAGTGCCTGTAGTGGCAGTATTGCTGTGCGCTACATTAAAACTATTGTTATTCCAGATAAAAGGAAGCAAAACATTATCTGAGGCATCACAGACAGACTGAAGGGTCGCGTCTGAATAAAGTGTGCCAACACCGAGTGCGGCTCTTAATTCGCTGACGGTCGTGAGTGCCATGATTTCCTTTCTAAAGACTGGTGGGGTAGAAGGGCACTACCCCACCAGCGACTTAGGTTTCTCTAATTAAGAGAGGTTGAAGCGGCGGATACCAGCTCCTGCTGCCTTCGCGTGAATTGCGAGGTAGCCGTACATGTTAATTTCGATCTCGCCTGAAGTTAGTACATTTAGACGAAGATTTGTAACGGGTGATTCCCAAACATAGACTGAGTTTGGAGCGACCAAGAACGCTGACTCATCAACGATTCCTGATACTGAGATGTTGTGATCTACTACGAGATCTGCACCAAGTACGCGACCAACAACAGAGTTGATAGAAGCGTTACCCTGAGCGTTCATTGGAGCTTCAGCAGTGAATAGCGCACGACCTGTTGTGTCTGCGTATCCGAGAATCGCAGCCCACTGGTCAGTAGATGCTACGAGCTTGTTAGCGTAATCTCCGCCTGTTGCCTTGTAAGCTGCTGGAGCTTGTGTTGCAACGAATGACTGGAGACCTGCTGCTGTTGCTGCTACACCTGTTGCCTGAGTTCCAGCAGAAGTGAAGTATGCAAGAAGAGCGTTATCTGTTGCCTTCTCGTAGCCTTTGCGCATTTCGTCAAGAAGCAAAGTTTCGAACGCAGGATTTGAAAAATCAAGAAGTTCGAAAGATACGCGGTTTAGTGTTGAGTACTTAGCCGCTGTAATTGTGTCGTAAGTTGAGGTCATTCCTGTTTCTGATGGTGCAGCGCCTTCAGCTGTAACAGCCGTAGTTGGTGCAGTTCCCATCTTAGGAATGGTGAAGCTGAGTTGAGGAACAACACCTGCGCGTGTTACTGCATCAAATGCAGGGCGACCTGAGAATGTTGTAGTGTCGAACATGTTTAGGTGAGCTGGCAAAGTTAGACCAGTATTGGTTGCAGTCGAATCATCTGCTGCCAAAACTGTGCGGCGTGCCTGATCGTCACCCATAGCCGCTTTAATCTGCGCGCCGAGATATTGTGCTGATGTGATAGGAGCTGTGCGCTCTTTCACTTGGAGATTTGCTACTACAGTTGGGCGTGCGGCTTCAACAGCCGTTGCCTCAACTTCTGGTGCTGCTACGGTGTCTGGAGTATTTTCCACGACCGCCTCGCTTTCTGTTTGTGTGTTAGGTTCAACAGGGAGTTCTACTTCCTCTGCTGCGATCTCTAGAACCTGAGCAGACTTAAAGGCTGGTTCAGTTACTAAAGAAACTTCTTTTAAGCGCGCTGATGAAACTACTGTGTGTCCATCGCGTGATGGCTTTGATGCGATAACTTCTGCGCCTACAGACAGCCCAGAAACTAGCCCTTCCTGTGCAAGGATCAAACTTTCTGTACCTGCGGCGCTGCGACTCAACTTAAAGGTTGCGTAGATTCCATCTGGTCGGACTGTTGCTGTGACCATGCGACCGATAGGTTTCTTAACATCATGTTGAGATAACAATTTGATCTTTGATGGATCGTTAATTTCAATAGATCCAGCTTCGAAGACTACGCCACCTATATTGGTGTGACCGATCTCGCCAGTTCCCATCGGAACGATCTTGCCTGAGATCTCGCGGCGTTCTTCGCTGCACTCGATCGAAGAGGCTTCTATGATTAGTTGGTGCATTAGCTTATTCCTTCACTTCCGTTTGGAGTTAAGTCAGACATTTCCATCGCTTGCTCAGTTGTAATAAGACCAAGTGAAAGCAATTTTTCTAGAACTTGTAATTCGACTAGCGGATCTTGTTTCAGGAAGGTGTCGTGCACCGCAAAGCGAACTTCATGTCCGCTAGTCGAAATATCATCCATTGAAAGACGAGTCTGTATAGCCTGAATGTAAGGCTCGATGGAAAGCGAGTAAAATTGTTTTCTTTCGTCTTGAACATTGCTATAAGTCATCGTGTTATCTTCGCTCGAAAGCAGATACGCAGGAACATTCATCATTCTAGCGACCTGAGTAGATAATGAGCGAATTGCATCCTGATACATCATGTCTTTAGGTGAGAATGAAACTGGAGAATAATCTAAAGTGCTAGTGAGATACGCGGTCGAATTATTTTGGCGAGCGCGTTTGAAAGCTGCTAATAATCCTTGAACTTCTGATGGTGGTAGATCTGCGCCAGAGTTCTTTAAATAACCTGCTGGTTGTGGTTGTGCAGAGTTAAGAGCTGCTGCGCGTTCTACATCTACTGCGGCTTGGATAGTACGAGCGCCGCGCTCTAGTACGCCTTCATCGAATCCCTGAATTGTAACTATGTCGTTCATGTCGATCGGCGCAGCATCTAAGTAATACTGCTTAATCATTATGCCCTCAACATCAGTTGTGAAGGTAACGCGGTTATTAGCGATCCATTCAAATGATGCTGGTCTTCCATCCTCGGAATAGCGCTCAGTAATAAGAAGATATGCGACACCATAGAAGGCGAGGCTGTCCACGAGCCAAGTCAGGGTAACAAATGAAGGCTGAGTCTTTGAAAGTTGCTTAATCCAACGAGGTGGAGCAATAACTTCACCAGTAGAAATTTTATAGTATTCAAGTGGAATAGAAGCAACAGTTCCACAGATCAAGTTACGAGCGCGCGCAACGCTTGGAACGGACATAGCTTCTTTACGAGTAATGCGCGGCATGATCGCCGAATTAAGGGAGAAGATATTCTCACCCATGACCTGCGGCGCGTATTGCGCTTCGATTACTTGCGGCTTACGCGAGAAGATACCCATAGGGGTTAATTATACACTACATGTAGGTCATTCTACATAGATAGCCGCTACCTGTTGTGGTTTCGTTAATTTGCTAACGATCATGGCAATAGAGATCGGCGCGCTGATATCGCCAGCCGATTTTCTTTTGATAATGCGCCAGGCGCTATCCGATACCTTTGCAGCTACATTCTCAAATTGTTCTATAAGCGATCTCTGCCCATTATGAACCATGCGTAGATTAACTACAGCATCGAGTAAGTCACCGCACGCCTGGTAGAACTGCTGACCAGAGCAGTCCTCGACCACGCATCCAGCCTGCGATAAGCGATCGGCGATACTTTGCGTGGCGTAACGGTCAAACATTATCTGCTTCGGTCTGTAAAGGTCATTCCAGTCTTTTATAGCCACCGCTATCTCTAAATCATTAACTGCGGTCTGAGACTCCCAAGTCTGCAAGATACCGACACCGATGCGACCGTCAGGAAGGATCTGACCAGCACAAAGGCTGGCATTTCGTTTACTAGGGCTAACATCGAAGCCGAATACTGTATAAGCCCCAGGAGACATCTCCAGCGTTGCATCGGAACAGTCCTCGATGCTACCTGGTGGAAATGGTGACTGTAATGAAGAAACCCAGAGACAGAGAAGCTCGGTCATAATGCTTTCGTGGCTTGAAGTAGAGATGCTCTCGGCAATCGCTTCGCGGCTTACTGTTATGCCAAGTGCAGGGTTCGCATGAGCTACACCTTCCCAGAAGGCTTTAGAGTTTAAGTCGATCTTTAGGAATGTCGGTGCGCTGTACTCATAATAGCCAAATGTCTTAGGCGGATTCTCCATCGCTCTACTTTTAAGCTCGTTGAGCGGAGTGCTGAAAGCATCGCCAGCGTTGCTAGTCCAGAAGGTCTGCCCATCAGTTGCTCTGGTTGTAGGTGTGATCGCGGTAAATGCTTCGTCTGACCATTCGCGTAATTCATCGCCCCAAGTAAAGTGTGAGGTTCGACCGCGAGAGCCATCTCTAGTAGCTGCTACAACATCTAAGCGACCACCACCGAACTCTGGTAATAGCTCGATCGACTCTGTGCCATTGGCGTATCTGATCGCTTTAACTTGGCAGTTAAGGAAATCTTGGCTTTCGATCATATAAGCCATCTCTCGGAAAGAGACCAGAGCCATAGCTCTATTGGATGAGGCTATTAGCACTCTTGGGCTTTTAAAGAGGAAGAGGTGGGCTAAACACATAATGCGCCCTAAATGTGACTTTCCAGACTGGCGAGCTACGAGTAATAGCCCAGTTCTACGGATGAACTTATCTTTCTTATCTACAGCAAAGAAGTCTTTAACTATTAGTTCTTGCCAGGGCATAAGAGGTTGTCCAAGCTTCTTAGCGAACTCTATTACCTCATCGCCTTTAGTTTTGCCTTTGAGAAGTGGACTGTGAACCCTCGGCTTGGTTGCCCCTCGTATGGATCGGATCGTTTTGGCTGGCATTAGATCTGATCTGGTTTAGGTCGGACTGTAAACGGACTGTCCTGGACTGGTTCGGAGCGTGTCGGGGAGAGGAAGCCAGG
>Ga0222713_10006621_pt1 | contig 10969 bp, 13 predicted proteins | sample C33_649DmetaG_FD_165061 | JGI IMG/M metagenome (GOLD analysis project Ga0222713, IMG submission 165061) | Estuarine water microbial communities from San Francisco Bay, California, United States - C33_649D | ecosystem: Environmental > Aquatic > Marine > Unclassified | place: USA: California... | reverse complement strand
ACCCGGCGAAAGTCTTGAGGCGACAAGCGTGGACCTAATTTAGCCGATCGTTCTGGCTTTGGCTAGCCATTTTGTAAGGTCTTTCCCAGCAGCCTTTGTCTGCTCTGGTAGCCTAACCTGGCATTGAGGCCTTACTCTTCTTTGATCAACCCTGGGATTCACATGAACTCTAACCGCGCCGTCCAGGCAAGAAAAAAACTGTCACAACATTCTCAGTACTTACAGTGTTGTTTATCCTCATTTTTGGCGGGCTAACGCTGTTTGCATTTTTCCTCTCGCGTTTGAACTTCTGAGGGTTTTGGGCGCCCCTGAGTGGCTGGGTTGCTCAGGATGCGCTTAAATGACCAGTCTTTACCCATATTAGGGCGCCGTCCTCAAGCGTAAAGGGTTGATGTTGACTTAGGTGGGGGCTTCGAATCCACGACCCTGTGGGGTAGCTTCCATACTCATCGTAAAAGGTTCCTTCAAGCACAAAAATTTCCTCGCCGCCCCAATGTTGGTGTCGATTAAATTGAGTGTTGGCAGCCCAGCGAACCAATGCCGCATGTTCTGTTCCATACTCATGCAAGGGAAGCACCTTCAGGCCAGGCACCATGCCTTGAAACCAAGTGGCGTCTTTTGTTTGAATAAGCTGGCGCCTGGTGTCGCCTGCGGCCATTTGCCAGAGCTTTACAAAAAGAAGTGCGCCCTCTGTGCCCATTTGAGGAGAGTGACTGCTACCTATTGGGTTCCGAATGTAGCTTCCTGCGGGGTAGTGGCCATACTCGTCTGAAAACATACCCGATAGCACCAGAATCTCTTCGCCCCCTCCGTGCGTGTGTTTCGGAAAGTGAGATAACGGCGCGTAGTCAACAAGGCTTGTTGCCCGGGCAACCTCTTCACCGTCGCGGTCGAGCATCATTCGTCGAACGCCCTCGGCGGGGGAGTCAACCCAGCTGTAGTCGTCGGGTCGAATAACCACGCGTTGGGTTAAATTGGCATTAAGCTGAAGCTCGGGCATGGGTTTTAGCATCTTCACAGGGAGACTCATTGAGCCGGTGCAGTACCGGTGCAGTACTTTCCTAAAGAATACCCCAGGCTTGGCGACTGAGCCTGCAGTTGCTACGCCATGCCGGTTTGGTGCTCATTTCACTTTATACTTTCGTCATGGAGTCCTTTGTGCGCATCATGCGCAGCCTTTTTATTTGTATCAACGTGGTCTGCGTTGCATGGGTAGGCCTGCAGGCCTCTGTAAAAACCGACATGCATATTACTAGCAGCCATCAAATGGCTGTCGACCACCATCACCATAATCTTTTCGATGCACACCCCGATCACGAGGGTAGCTCTGCGGCGCATGCTCATGCTGCCGATAGCGTTCAGACGAATGCGCTTGTCTCCGATAAAGGGCAATGGGTTTACGCTGCGGCAGCCATTACCCCTCTTGGCCTTCACCCTCATTTGCCTCCAGACGTTTTTTAGAAGGCCTACTAAGGCCACCTCAAAAATACTCTTTGATACGGATTCGCCAAGACTTTTTTTAAGGGAAGTCTTGAAATCTCTACGTTATCAAGGAGTCATTATGAGATCTGCTTGGGCTTCTCGGCTCGGGCTTGTTCTTTTTATGCTGCTTCCAGTCATTGCGCTTGCGCATGGAATAAGCGAAGAGGACAAGCAACGCATGCTTGATGGTGGTTATCTGCAGTACATCGGCCTAGGGGCAAGCCATATGCTCACCGGCTACGATCACCTGCTCTTTCTATTTGGTGTTGTATTTTTCTTAACGACCTTTAGGGATATCGTTAAGTTCGTAAGCATCTTTACCGTTGGCCATTGCATTACGCTAATTTTCGCGACGTTTTTCAAAATCACTTGGAACTACTGGCTGGTGGATGCCATTATTGCCATCAGCGTAATTTACAAGGGCTTTGACAATAACGGTGGCTTTCAGAGGCACCTCAATATGGCCTCGCCGAGCCTTGTGAAGATGGTCTTCCTCTTCGGTCTTCTGCACGGTTTTGGACTCTCTACTCGCTTGCAGCAACTCCCTCTTGGTGAAGACCCCTGGCAGATGTTGCTGCGAATTCTTAGCTTTAACGTTGGAGTCGAACTTGGGCAAATTGCTGCCTTGGTTCTAATGGTGGCCGTACTTACTATTTGGAGAAAGGGTGAATCGTTCGCAAGGTTCAGTTACGTTTCAAACCTTGGCCTTATAGCAGCGGGCGTCTACCTTCTCTTTGCCCAACTGCATGGCTATCAACATGATGTTAACGGCGAGACTTTTCGATTTCCCGTAGAAGAGCATCGACATCTCCACGAAGACATGGAGATTGAAAAGACATCGGATACAAACCGAAATGAACTTTAAACGTCCAAAGGAACTTTCATGAGAAAACTTTTCGTAGTCGTCCACCTATTGTCTGCTTTAGTCCTTTCAAAGGCTGCTCTCGCTGGCCCCGGAGATAGCTGCCACTTCCATGGCTCGAAGACCGCTTCTGAGCCCGTTGTAATTAAGTGTGCCGATCAGCGTAAAGAAACGCTTATTAAGCGTGGAAAACTGGAGAAAGGTTGGTCGGACACCAAGCATCATTCAATTGATCTGGTTGATGGCAAAAAGGGTAAAGAGTGGCGCGTTATTTACAAGAACACCGCAGCCTCAGACCCCACAAAGGCAAGCCTCTTTATGTTCTTTACACCGGTCGGTAACTTTATTGCCGCGAATCACTCCGGGCAGTAGGCTAACACTTAATGGGTAGAAAAAATGCCTCGTACCAAGATACCTGCTGGGTCTCGGTACGAGGCGACTCCTTAGGGCTCTTCAAGGCTCCTTAGGGCCCCCTAGGACTTCTTAGGGCTCAATAGGGCTTGAGGCCTTGTGCATCTCCTTTTAGCCGAATCTCTGTAACCATAAACTTCTTGCCTTCTTCAACAACCTTAAATTCAATGGCGTCGGCAACCTTAAGTTTGCTTAGCACCTCGGGGTTGGTAACGTAGAAGACCATGGTCATTGGGGGCATATCAAGCGACTTAATCTCTCCATGTTTAATGGTGAGCCTTTTGTTTTCAAGATCAAGGCGTCGAATTTCCCCCGATGCCCAGTCCGCATAGGCAGCGGAACTGAAAACGGAGCAGAGCGTGATAAGTACCAGGTGTTTAAGTGAGCTCATTGCATCCCCCTTTATTGGCTTACTAGAATTGTGCCGCGCATTCCAGCGTCGTAGTGGCCAGCAACGAGGCAGGCAAATTCAAAGCTTCCTTTGCGGTTAAAAAGCCAGACAATATCGCCGGTTTTCTGTGGGTCCACGTGCGCCATGTAGGCCTCGTCATGCTCCATGTTTGGGTATTTCTTCATCATGGCGGCATGTGAATCAAGTTCTTCGCGAGTACCTATAACCATCTCGTGAAGAACCTTTCCGGCGTTCTTAACTTGGAAGCGAATCGTTTCGCCCTCTTTCACTTGTAGGCTGTTGGGTGAGAAGCGCATGGTGTCGGACATTTCAACGGCGATAACGCGTGTAACCTTCGCGGGGTCTCCGGCAATCCCCCATGACTTCTGTTCGGCGGGCGTGGCCTTACTCTCTCCCATGTGAGCCTTCCCGTGGCTGTTGCCGTGAGCCAAAAGGGGCGTTAGTGGTGCAGCTAAGGTTAGGGCCACTAGGACTGCTAAGGGAACTTGAAGCTTAGGTCTGTTCATTTGTATTTCCTTTATGTGGATTTTGAGGGGTGATAGCGCTAGTGGTCATGCCCACCGGCCTTCTTCCCGGGCTTTTGCACCTTAACTGCAATCTCTTGGCTCGATTGCCTGGGCATGGCGCTTGGACCGGCGCTCGAGCTGCGTGCAGGCATGGCAAGTGATGGTCCAGTCCATTCATAGGCAACTGTTCCTTTGGGATGCTTGTACCAACCCGGGTTTGAATAGTCCCCAGGTTTTTGGTCTCTGCGAACCTTCACCACACTGAACATACCGCCCATTTCCACCGAGCCGAACGGGCCCTCACCTGTCATCATCGGTGCAGTGTTTTCGGGTAACGGCATTTCCATTTCAGCCATATCCGCCATGCCACGCTCACCCATCACCATGTAGTCCGGAATGATCTTCCCAATGCGCTTCGCTAGACCTGTGTGGTCAACCCCAATAAGGGTAGGAACTTCATGGCCCATGGCGTTCATTGTGTGGTGAGACTTATGGCAGTGAAATGCCCAGTCGCCCTCCTCATCGGCTTTGAACTCAAGCTGACGCATCTGACCCACAGCAATGTCCTGGGTAACCTCGTATCGGCGGGTCGATTTTGGAGTGGGCCCACCATCTGTACCGGTGACCAGGAATTCATGGCCGTGTAAATGAATAGGATGGTTTGTCATTGTTAAATTCCCAATGCGCAGCCTTACCTTGTCGTTGAGTCGAACGTTCAGTGAGTCAATGCCAGGAAAGACACGGCTGTTCCATGACCAGATATTGAAGTCCAGCATGGTCATAATCTTAGGCGTGTAACTACCGGGGTCAATGTCATAGCCGCTAAGCAGAAAGCAAAAGTCCCGATCAACAGGGTCAATTGCGGGATGCTTACCTTTGGGATGCGTTACCCAAAAGCCCATCATGCCCATGGCCATCTGGGTCATTTCATCGGCATGTGGATGGTACATAAAGGTGCCGGGCCTGCGGGCTGTGAACTCGTAAACAAATGTCTTTCCCGCCGGAATGCCGGGCTGGTTTAAGCCTGTAACGCCATCCATTCCATTTGGTAAGCGTTGCCCATGCCAGTGAATAGAGGTGTGTTCAGGCAGACGGTTTGTCACGAATATACGAACCTTGTCACCCTCAACAACTTCTATGGTTGGACCAGGTGACTGACCGTTATAGCCCCACAGGTGGGCCTTAAAGCCGGGCGCCATTTCACGCACAACCGGCTCAGCGACCAGGTGGAATTCCTTGACGTCGTTGTTCATTCGCCAGGGCAGTGTCCATCCATTGAGGGTGACCACCGGGTTATAAGGCCTGCCGGTGTCGGGTGTAAGGGGTGGCTGGGTGAGTGGGCTGCCCTGAAGTACGGGCTCTGGCAAGGCTGCCATGGCAACTTTACTGACCGAGCCTGCTGCAAGGCTTGCTGAGGCCAATGCCGCTCCTGAAAGAAATGCTCGACGTTTGTTCATTTCCATGCGTCTCTCCTTATCTCACTAAGTTGTTCGCGAAGGGCCGTGAGTTTTGGTAACAGGGCGGCATCGGCCTTCCAGTAAGCACCAAGAGCAGCAAGGTAGTCGTCAACAACTTTTGTTTGTTGCTTGGCATCCTTTAAAAGCTCAAAGATTCCAATAATCATCCCGTTGTAGTGCAAAAGATGCTCCTCAGAGATTCTTCGCTGCAAGGGAAGCACTTCGTTTTTGTAGTGACTCACCAAACGAAACGCCTCCTCACGCTCACGAATTGCGCGCCTTGTCTCACTCAGTAGCCTTAGCACCGCTGGATTGTTGGTCGCGGTCGAAAGAAGTGCAGAGTCAGTATTCGAAAGTTTCAGGCTCTCAAGTGAGCGAGGTGGCTCTGGAAGGCGGGAGGGCAGGCCGATTTGCATCGGATCGCCAGAGATCTGCAGTCGAAGAGCAAGCTTCTCCATGGCCTCTTCAAGCGCAAGCTGCGATCTTGCAAGGTCGTTCTTGGTCTTGGCGTATGACAACTGCTCCTCGGCCTGATGCAGTGCGTTGAGGTTTCCCACCTTTTGCATCCGGCCCGAAAGCTCGGAGGCAATCGAGGCAACTTCTGTAACCTGGGATTGCTGTGCGACATGCTCCTTGCCTGCTACTGCCTCATACCAAAGTGCCGCAACCTCCGCGATCAGATGAGCCTCCTGGGTGAGCGCCGCCTTTTGTTGGCTGCTAAGAAGCAAATAATGCGCTGGCTCCCTGGGAGTGGAGCTTAGTATTTGCTTAAGCGCGGGATTCAAGGCCAGAGCCTTGTCTATAGCCAACTGCAGTGACAGGGGTTCTGAACTAACAGATGGCTCGGGACGGTTTGAGGCTGCCTTATGTATCTCTCGCGCGTAGGCCTTCCAGCCCCCAGCCTCCTGAACGCGCTCGTTGGCTTGACGCCAGTCGCCTGGGCCTGGCGCATCCGCAAGTACGGACGCACCGAAACAGGCAAACAAAACTGCAAAAAGTGGTTTCATGACGGCTCCTAAAAAGTCTTACAAGGCCCCATACGATTGCTGGGACCAACGTAACAACGGACTTAGGAGCGTGGTGGCCTTAGTGGCCCTTCGAGAATGGCGTTTTTATAGTTCTGCAGGGGCGCTATGGAATTCAAAGAGACCTCGCCGGGAGGAAAAGCCGCCGCCGTTGGGCGGGAAGGCACATAAGCCATCGCACAGACGCTGGCGCAGTAGGAGCATTTGCTGTTGGAGGGAGAGCTTTCTTCTGGGGCGTCGTGGTGTGAGAGAGGTTCGAAGCCTTTCTCACCCAGTGGAGCATCAGTATTAAATCCATTAAGACCGTGGCCACTTGAAGCCATTAAGGCTGTGCCTTCAGCTCCAATTTCCTGCGTATGGTGTTCGTGGACCAAATGATTTGAGAGGTTTGAGACGACCTGACTGACGTTGCCCGCAGCATGACAAATTCTAGCAACCGCAGCCTGGCCTTGAACCGTGATGGTCATGGCCAGTATGCAAAGCGTCAGTTGATGAAAAAACCGTGTTGACGAAAAACTCTCCAGCCCCTGCTTACTCTCAAGAAAACGGCAGGGCGATTAACCTTAACCCAGAAACTATTTTGACTGAGATAAAGCCCACTTGGCAACCCGCTTGCTTAGGAGGTCTAGGGTTTTCTTTGCCTTGGTAGTGGGCGCTACGATTCTGCGACGGGCATCTTCCTTATCAGTAGTGAACTGCAAGAAACCCGTTCGATCAAGCGTAGCAAGGCATTTATGGATTGTGGCAGGCGAGGCAACGCGAGATTCTAATACGATGCCCTGAACGAAAAGAGGGCTTTTGGCGTCGTTATGTTGCATGACCCACTCGAGCACCTTTTGGCTCATGTCGTCTAAGGCACCGAAGTCGCTTTCGCTTTTGACAGTAGCGAGGAATTGCTGAAGGTTAAGCCAACTATTCATGCTCCCGAGTGTAGTCCCTGCGCTATCGAACCGCAAACAAAAAGGTGATTTGTATCTGGCAGTTATTCGCGCGAGTGTCTGAAAGTAGTGGCCCCCAACATTTTAATGAAGCCGGACCGGTCCTCGGGCCAAGTTTATTTTTTTAGTGAATAACACTTATAAATTCCATAACGTTTGAAAATGGCAACGTAATCAATGTGTTTTCGAGCTTAAGAAGCAGGGTCTTCCGTTGTGATGTCAAGGGCAACAAGGAATCTTGAAACCATGTTGTAGGTGGCAACAACCCCAACAAGCTCCACCGTCTGCCGAGTTCCAATTAGGCCGACCAATTGCACCTTAAGGCGTTCATCAACCCGAATCCGAAGGGTCATTTCACGTGCCAGGGCAATAACAGCCTGTTCGAGTTCCGGGTAAAGGTCCTCTTTAAAGCCCGGTTGAGCAAGATCTTTAAGTGCCTCGGCTTGAGCAAGTGTGCCCCCGTTTTTTACATACAAGGGGGCATGGTGCTCGTACTCGTAGGTTGCCTTGTTTAAAACAGCCACCACACACATGGCCAACTCGCGAAGCTGGGCGGGGACAAGAAGCTCTTCGCGGATCTTTCCCAGATAAACGTTCCAGCCCTGGGCTAATGGCGGACTATGAAGAAGCATTCGGTCAAGCTTAAGCAGCGCTCCCCCTCGTCGTGCGCGAATTGCGGCCACAAGCTCGGGAGGGTCCTGAATGTCTTGGTCGACGGGGCGAATAATTGGGATGGTGATTGGCTGGGTCATGATGAAGAGACGAGTTAACGAGAGAGCAATATCGCACGTTTGAGAGTAAGCTTTCTGAAAGATTCGATCAATATTCACGGAGAAAATTTTCTGGTGGTATCCCATGTTTTTCACCGCGACAGTCGGAAAATGTATCCCGAGGCGGTAGGGGGAAAGGGCTGTTGGCTTTTTGATCGCAGTGGTAAGCATTATCTTGATGCCTGTGGTGGCGCAGCGGTAAGCGCCCTTGGGCACCAGCACCCAAGCGTGCTTAAGGCCATGCATGCACAGATCGACACGCTTGCTTATGCCCACACCAGTTTCTTTTCGAGCGAGCCTGCTGAGCGTCTTGCCGATGTGCTCGTAGACAGCGCCCCCTTTTTTGGTCAAGACATCAATCAACGTTTAGATCGCGTCTATTTCGTTAGCAGTGGGTCAGAGAGCATTGAGGCAGCGCTTAAACTAGCTCGCCAGGTTGCCATTGAAAAGGGTGAGATTGAGCGAACCCTTTTCCTTGCGAGACGTCAGAGTTATCACGGTAATACCCTAGGGGCCCTAAGTGTCGGGGGCAATGCATGGAGACGGGAGCCGTTTAAAGAACTCTTGATGCCTGCAGAGCATGTGGACGCGTGTTACGAATACCGTGGACGCAGACAGGACGAGACGCTCGTCGATTATTCCGCCCGACTGGTTAAGCAGTTTGAGGAAAAGATCCTTGAGATCGGACCGTCTCGCTTGCTGGCTTTTGTCGTTGAACCGGTTGTTGGAGCCACCTTGGGTGCTGTTGCATCGACACCCAACTATTTTCGAGGCATTCGCGAAATCTGCAGTCGCTATGGGATCTTGCTTATTCTTGATGAGGTCATGTGCGGCATGGGTCGCACCGGAACTTTATTTGCCTATGAGCAAGAGGCTATTGATCCCGATATGGTGTGCATTGCAAAGGGTCTCGGTGGGGGTTATCAGCCAATTGCCGCCTTGATGGTAACTAAAGCTGTTCATGAAACCATCATGAAAGGCAGCGGCTTTTTTCAGCATGGCCATACCTATCTCGGACACCCTGTTGCCTGTGCCACTGCACTGGCTGTTCTGGGGGTTTTCTCAAAGGAAAATCTACTTACGCAATCAGGCGAGAGATCCAGGTATTTTTTTAATGCCCTTCACCAGGCCTTTGATAGTCACCCGAATGTCGGTGATATCCGTGGGCGGGGTTTGTTCCTTGGTATTGAGCTCGTTGCAGACAAGACGACAAAGTCCTCTTTTTCTCCAAGCTATAAACTCCACTCAGTACTCAAAGCCACTGCCCTGAGGCATGGCCTGATGTGCTATCCCATGGGTGGAACCATTGACGGACATCAAGGCGATCATGTGCTTTTGGCTCCTCCCTTTATTATTTCGAATCAAGAAATCGATCAGGCAGTGACGAGGCTTGCAGTTAGTTTGGATGAGGCTTTACGGGATAGTCAGGCTATCCAAGATACCTAGCCTGTGTTATTAGTAGAACTGATTTTTTCTTAGGAGGGAAACATGAAGGCACGCGTAATGAAGGTTTTTTTAACGACCGTGGCAGCCGCCATTTTTAGTCCGGTCGTATCAGCCCAGCAAACATTTATCACCATCGGAACGGGTGGGGTCACGGGGGTGTATTACCCAGCAGGCGGTGCAATTTGTCGTCTCATGAACAAAGATCGTAAGGAGCATGGCATTCGGTGCTCAGTTGAGTCTACGGGGGGGTCTGTATACAACGTAAACGCAGTTCGCTCTGGTGATCTTGAGTTTGGTGTCGCCCAGTCCGATTGGCAGTATCACGGAATGAAAGGGACGAAAGCCTTTGAAAAGCAAGGCCCCATGCCAGAATTACGGTCGGTATTTTCTTTACATCCCGAGCCCTTCACCATCCTTAGCCGCAAAGAAGCGAACATCCGTTCTTTCGATAACTTGAAGGGGAAGCGCTTCAACGTCGGTAATCCTGGCTCGGGCACGGCTGCCTCCATGGACGAGTTGCTGGCCGCAAAGGGTCTGTCACGGTCATTCTTTGGGCTTGCCAGTGAGCTAAAGCCTGACGAGCACGGGGCCGCCTTGTGCGACAACAAAATTGATGGCTTTTTCTACGGGGTGGGCCATCCAAGCGCGAATATTCAAGATCCCACAACCAGTTGCGGTGCAAAGCTTGTTCCCATTACCGGCAAAGCCATTGATAAGCTCGTCAAAGAGAATCCTTATTACGCTTACGCTGAAATTCCGGGCGGCTTATACGCAAGTAACCCTGATGTCGTTAAGACTTATGGGGTCAAGGCAACCTTAGTTACCAGTTCCAAGGTCTCAGAGAAAGTTGTCTACACCCTGGTGAAATCGGTCTTTGAGAATTTCGATGAGTTTAAAAAGTTGCACCCGGCATTTGCCAATTTAAAGCCTGAAGATATGGTGAAGGCTGGTAATTCCGCACCTTTGCATGCTGGCGCCGAGAAGTTTTTTCGTGAGAAAGGCCTCTTGAAATAATCAAGACATCTCAAGAAGTCCGAGCCCACGAGGCTGACTTAGGTGGCAGGGTGCCCGCAGGGGCCCCTGCCATTTTTATTCTTTGGACGTGCCTTGCCTGGGCATTCTTCCAACTCTGGGTCGCTTCGCCCTTTCCCTTCGTTGTTGGCTTCGGTATTTTTAATGACACCGAGGTTCGTTTTATTCACCTGTCGTTTGCCTTACTTCTTGGGTATTTAAGCTTTCCTGCTTTTCGTGCATCGCCACGAACCTTCATACCTGCCATCGATTGGCTCCTTGCGATTGTTGCGATGGGGTGTGTTGCTTATCTGTTCATTTTTTACGAGGCACTCTCCTCGCGGCCCGGTAACCCCATAACGGCAGACATCGTTGTAGCGTTGATTGGAGTTGCTCTCTTGTTGGAAATGACGCGCCGGTGCCTTGGTCTTCCTATGGTTATCCTGGCGATTTTTTTTCTTGCCTATTCCTTTTTAGGGCCCCATATGCCAGGCTTGCTTGCGCACAAGGGGGCTAGCTTATCGAAGGCAGCAAGCCATTATTGGCTAACGACCGAGGGCGTATTTGGGGTGGCGCTAGGGGTTAGTGCAAGTTTTATCTTCATGTTTGTTTTGTTTGGCGCATTGCTTGAGCGCGCAGGTGCAGGGAA
>Ga0222713_10006614_pt1 | contig 10977 bp, 5 predicted proteins | sample C33_649DmetaG_FD_165061 | JGI IMG/M metagenome (GOLD analysis project Ga0222713, IMG submission 165061) | Estuarine water microbial communities from San Francisco Bay, California, United States - C33_649D | ecosystem: Environmental > Aquatic > Marine > Unclassified | place: USA: California... | reverse complement strand
ATGAAGCTGTGTAATAAAATAATTTGGTATTATTTTTTGATTATGATTTCTTTTAGTATAATGTATATTACGTATATGGTTAGTGTTATATTTAATATCCGCAAATTCAGCTGTTTTTTTATTCATTTCTAATATTAGTTTTGTTTTTTCTTCAGGAGTATAATTTTTTGTATATAATTGGGCTACAAAATTAAGAGGATTTAATGTTTCAACTCTCATATTATTTATTTTTATAATGTAGTGTTTTTCCATTAAAACGTTATATAAAATTTCATTATTGTATTTTTTATAATAAACTCCTGGTAATCTACCTACAAATTTATTTGCTTGAATTAGTTTTCCATTATGTATAATGCCGTGATAATTACTTATATATGTTTTTTTATTTGGTATGTTATAACCTAATGAGTTTTTTTCAAAACAAACAATATTATTTTCAAGCATAATGGTTTCTGTAATTGCGACAATTTTTTTATTAAAAATAGTATGAACATCTGGGTCAATTAATTCAATATTTATCTCTCCTTGGTCTGTAGTAACAGGTGTTCCTGCTGGGAAGCAAATAGGAACGATTGGTGTAGGAGTTGGAGGAAAAGGTGGAAATCCGAAATATCTTGCTAAAATAAAGCATCGAAACGCACCTGAATCTTCAATATTTATAACTGTTCCTCCTACAAGAACCTTACCATCAGTCTGTATAGCAACAGAATAACCAATTTCATTATCAGTAATTGATGAAATCAGGTCTGAAAGTATATATCCTAATCCTGCTAATCCAAATGTCAAATCTAATGTCCCATTCGTATTAAAACGTGCCAATGAAAAGCCTTTGTCATTCGTTATTGTATTAGTAAAACCACCTGTAATGACTATTTTATTATCAGATTGTAACGCCAAAGCATTAGCACAACTTGTAAATAATGGAGTTGTGAGATCATAAGTGGGGGATAAATCAAGAACAGTTTGACCGCCTGTTCCAAACGAAGTATCTAATATTCCACTTGATGTAACCGCAGCTACTCCGAAACATTGTTCGCCTGATGTTTTTGTTATATAACTACTAATAATAATTTGACCAACACTATTTATTACAAGACCACTCGAAAAATTATAATTATAAATTGGCAAATTAGGAATAATAATTAGCCATCCTGGAGTTATACCTAACGAATTAAACGTCGTATCGAGGAGACCACCCGTAGTAAAACGCACTACAGAAAGGTTTTGACTGGCAGCAGGAGCAGGAGCAGGAGAATTTACACCTCCCGATACTATTTTTCCGTCTGTTTGGATTGATAGACAATTACAAAAATCTTCATTATTAGTTAACAAATTAAAAGCAGCATATACTGTCCCATTTAAATTTGTTCCAAACGCGGTGTCTAATATTCCAGCTGTATCTAAGCGAACTAAAGCTATAAAACTTTTGTTGTTAGGTAGTGCAAGTTTACGGACACCGCCTCCTAAAACTATATAGCCATCAGATGGCTGAATTATAACAGAGTTAGAATAACACTGATCAAAAAAATTCCCACCAGAATCAAAAGTACTAGGAGGAATTATAACGTAACCCAAACCGCCACCGAATGTCATCGTATCTAAAACACCTAAGGGTGTAAACCGAGCCACGAACATAGATGGTCGAAAAAAAGGAGCAGGATCAGGAGAAGAAGTGTCGCCTGTAACTATTATATAATCATTTGGTTGTAATATAACATCGTTCACGATACAACTTGTAAAGCCTAATGGCGCAGGTAGTAAAACTTTACCTCCTACACCAAAAGTTGTATAAAGAGAACCATCTGTATTATAACACGATAGAGTGATATACGACCCTGTTAAATATGTTGAATAACCACCCATTACTATTCTATTATCTGAACGGATAACAATAGCAACACCAGTATCGAATGGTAGGGGTTCAGGAACTAGTGTATTAAAACCGGTTGTTAAGAATCCATTAGGTGTATTAAATGTTGTTATATCTAAATCTGTCATATATAATATAAATATTTATATTATATATTATTTAACTGAAGATTTTACATAAATTCTATTTGAAACACTATACCCTACGTTATGCGAACAAATAAAAAATTTAACAAATATTATATAATTTCTAAAAGACCAATTATTTATTTATCTGTCATCAATCGAGGTGCAATATTCATTGTATTCAATTCTTGGAACAACAGCTTACAAGCATAAGGAATTTCCACATAGGAAAAGTCTGTGCGATTGTCGCAAATACGGCAATGATGAATATGTAGGCTATCATTGTATGAAGCAATAAGACCACACTTTTTACAAATAAATACTGAATATTTATCAGATGCATCATACATTCGCCCTTTAGTAAATCTGGCCGCACCGTGACTGACCATACAATCACGCTCCATTTCTCCAAATCGCAACCCTCCATCACGCGAGCGTCCTTCAGCCGGCTGCCGAGTTAAATTCACCATTGGTCCATTTGAACGACTATGTGCTTTATCATTAACCATGTGCTTGAGACGCTGGTAAAAGACAGGGCCAATAAATACACTACATTCGTGCTGTTCACCGGTCAAACCATTATACATCAATTCGTTACCATTTGACTCGTAACCTAATTTAATAAGCTCTTTACAAATATCATTTATATCGAATTCTCCAAATGATGTACCGTCACCAAATAATCCGAGTTCAAGTAAAACCTTGCCTAATAATGTTTCTTTTAATTGTCCAATCGTCATACGAGAAGGGATTGCGTGAGGATTAATAATGATATCAGGTTTGACGCCATCTTTGGTAAAAGGCATATCACATTCAGGAATAATATTTCCGACAGTACCTTTCTGTCCGTGTCTCGAGCTAAATTTATCTCCGATCACAGGTTTTCTCACGGTTCTCAGTCTAACTTTGGCGAAATTATAACCTTCGCCATTTCTATCAATATAATTTTTATCAATATAAGTCTCCTCAACGGTCTTATATTTTCTACTCTGGTCTTCAAATTTAATGACCTTGGTGTGGTCATTTCTATTTTCCTTAATCGGCGTAATCTTTGAAATAATAATATCGTTATTCTCGACAAGAGTATTTTCAGGAATTACACCCTTTGAATTTACCTTGTTATAGTTGCCAAACTTCATTCCCTTTGTTTTGCTGGCATCCGGCTTGCAACGGATTTCTTCATCACCGTTAATCTTCTGTTTGTCTTCATCCTTTTCAGTATGATAAACAGTTACCAATGCCATACCACGATCGATAGAGCCTTGATTGATTAGCAATGAGTCTTCCTGATTGTAACCAGTATGTGTCATAATAGCAACGATCACATTAGTACCAGACGGGATTTTGTTAAGTTGAATCATATTCATAATACGTGTATCCACCAATGGTCTCGTAGGATAATTCAACACATATGCGGTTTTATCCATGCGGTTTTCATAGTTTGTCACATAAACACCCATTGCTTGCTTACCTTGCGCACATTGATACGTGTTTCTGGGTGACTGATTATGCTCAGGGAATGGAATACACGATGCGAGTACTCCAAAAATAGTTGAAGGATGGATTTCGCAATGAGTATATTTATGAATTGCCGAGCTATCATCTTTTTTAATAATATCTTGTGGCTTTGTAGCAATCATAGACCAACTTTGTTCCTCGGGATCAATATATTCTATTACAGATTCATTAATTTTACTATCAGTCAACAAACTATCCCAATTTAGTTCGCTTTTGTTTAATTGGTCAATAATATTATCATTTACCAGAATATTCTTGTTTTTCACTCTCAATAAAGGTCGAGTTAATCTACCAGCGTCATTACAAACACGAATTTCCTTTAATTTGTAATCGAATACAACAGAAGTATAAATATTGATAATACCCTTGTACTTTTTTTCTTTCAACATTAAATACAACTCTTGAGGCGAATCAGTGATACCAACCCAAGATCCATTGATAAACACCTTTACTTTATCATACATATCAAGGGATGTTAGTGTTTCATCATCCAACTTAATTATGTTAGGCATAATGTATTCATACAACGGCATCGAATTAGAATAAATCGTCGCATGTGTCATATAACTCAAATTTTTAACAATACCAACGGAAGCCCCTTCAGGAGTTTCTGCGGGGCATAAGAAACCCCAACACGTATTATGTAATTTACGAGGAGGAATTAACTTACCACTTTTGTCGGTTGGAGTCGAAACTCTGCGAGCGTGACTTAAACTGGAAACATATGTCAGTCTATTTAAAACTTGAGCCACACCAACCTTATTAGAATTCGTGTGTTTAATGCCGAAATCACCAGTTGATAACGCACGCTTTAATCCATTTTCAATTGTTGTAGACTTAATAATTTTATAAATGTTTGTCAAATTTATAATGTTTTCATAATCGTCAGTTGATTTCCATGAACCAGTATTAATTTCGCGTATAATTTGTTTCTCCATATCCTTAACCAGCTTATTAAAATAATTTCTAAACAGATTGTTCAAAAGAGTACCTGTTAAATCAACACGTTTATTTACATAAGAGTCACGGTCATCTTGCTTTACAATTTCAAAAGATGCCATCAACAACTTATTTGTCATATAACCAAGGAAATATATTTTTTGAGTTTGGTTATGACAATGCGGAAACAGATCATTGTTCAAAATATCCATTGCGAACTCCTGTTTTTTTCTTGCACCTGTTTCCTTATCCATATTTATAGGGGTATACATAGCAAAACTCGTAATATATTTAATACATTCTTCCTTTGTCAAATGTTTATTTGCTTCAATAATGGATGCTTGCAACATTTCCAACATTGGTTTATTTTTCTCATTACTAATATTAAGTAATATTTTCTCACAAATATCCTTATCTGAAATTACTCCTAATGCTCTGAATACAATGAATAAAGGGATTGGTTGTTTGACGCGAGGTATCTGAACATAAATAGGATTACCAAAGCCATTATTTTTGGAACTAATCATCATATTTATTTGCTTTGGTGAAATACATTTAAAATCTGGAACTGATTTGATTTCTGCTGACCAAGTATATTTAGTGTTATTCTTGGAAACATTAAAACAATATACGCGATTTTCGGCTGCGCGCTCTTGTCCTAATACAGTTTTTTCCGAACCATTAATAATAAAGTATCCACCAGAGTCAAACTTACATTCGCCAGTTATATTGTTTTCAAAATGCTTATATTGGTTTAAGACACAGATATTTGATTTCAACATAATAGGTAATTTCCCGATATGAACCTTTGGGATAGTTTTATAAAACGTCTGAATATTATCCAGGTTAGCTCCAGTTCTTACAATATATTTTATATTAATATCAATAGTCATAGCAGATGCGTATGTAAAATTTCTCAAACGTGCTTCTTGAGGAAACATCAGTTTAATCGCGCCATTATTTTCGTGAATTTGCGGTCTATAAATTTGGAAATTTTCAAACGTAACAAATATTTCGAGTGAGTGCTTTTTAGATGCTGGATCATAATCTTGCTCTGACACGATGTGAACAGGATTAAACATTTCTATCGTTTTAATAATTTGGTACCCTACAAAATTATTATACGATTCCAATTGATGTCGAACCAACCGCTCCAAATGTTGACCCTTGAAATACGATTCAATTATATTCCAAGGGGTTTCGATGAACTGGTCATTTTCGATATCAAATATAGTATTTGTATTTTCTTTAGAATTCATTTTTGAAGTGTGTGTGCTGCTATTTATATTCATATTTGTTTCGGTTATTTAACTTTTCAATTTTATTTTTAAATTGTTTTAATAATAAATATTTGTTTTGATGCGGTGTTATTATTTTATTATTTTATATTATATGAGTTATAATAATTATAATTATAATGATAATTTAGCAGTTTCAGATAATGATGAATATAATCATGAGAAACAAAAGTATGAAGAAAAAAAGCAAGAGAAAAAAATTGAGGAAAAAAAGCTATATGAAAAAATATTTGTTTTTGGTAATTTTTTTGGACTTGTCCCAAAAGACTTTGAGAAATATTTCAATCTTTTTGCATTTCAATTAACAAGTATATTTATTTTTGCTATAATTTATCGTATTTTAATGATTAATTTCTATAAGCATTTTTTTATACCAAAAGAATTTGATAAAGACCATTTCTTAACACATAAAAACTGGATTGCGCTTTTTATGTCTATCAATTTTCAGAGTACCGTGGCATATGTCGACCTCAAATGTAGAAGTTTCCTTTCCAGATTCATTATTGTTTTACAAATTATAGCTACATTTGCCATCACGTTTTTATTCCTTTTTTAAAAGGTTGGTTTATTTTATTTACCAAAATATATAACATTATCAGTTACTATTACAATTCCTACTTCACTACTGTTTCCTTTTCTAATGTATGTAGGATAGTTTTTACCATTTAAATTTGTATATAAATCTAATAAAACTCCAATACTTATATCAGAAATATAATATTTTTCACCAAGTGTAAACCCAGGTAACATAACGTCATTACCAATGCCTAGTTTGACATATAATGGTATTTGAGTAGTTCCAAATTTTTTTTCTGAATAAAAAGGTAAAGCGCTTAAATGAAGACCACCTGTTAAATCTTGTGTTATAGGTAACATAAATGGAGTACTCATTCTTTCATTATAACCTCCGCCGGAATATTTACGATTACCTCCATATTGTCTATAAGCCTTAACGGTATTAGAATAATATTGAATATGTAAACCAAATGGTGTAGTATTATCTGTTGTATTATTAAATCCCATCATCGGCATTATATTAGGTAACAATTCCGCACCATTTTCTTGTGCGTTTTGTCTAACCAAAGGTAGAGGAAATGGTCCATCGTGTGTAATAGTAAAACCTAAAGCGTGACCTAATTCATGAGTAAAAATTTGATTAATATCATCCTGAGCATAATTTTTCATTAAGTCATCTCTTATTTTTAATGTAAAACTTGAAATAAGTCCTGTATTATCTTTGGCATAAAATGTTTCTGTTTCAGCAGTAAAATCTCCTGTAGTAACTAATTCAAATCCGGTTAGTTCAAGTCCGGACCAATTATTATTATTTAAATTTTGTCTAATTAGTTTAATAGTTTCCGGATTGTATTTAATAAATTTACTCCATCTTTGAACAGCAACGAGTAAACCCTTTTTATATTTTTCTGGAATATCATATCTATCAAAACTACTTGTGTTAAACAATACTTCTGGTTGAACAACTGGGGCTGCTGCTGGAATTATTTGACTTGCACAAAATTGTATATCTCCACTTGTTTGTGTACAATGTGTTAGTATGCGTTTTGACGAAGCAATTCCTTTTGTACTACCGATAGCAACAGAACCGGCTGTTACTTTACCGCTTAAACTGCTACCTAACTTTAATCTTGGTCTGCTGCTAAATAATGAAAAGTTTGGTCTATTATAAGGAACCTCATCAGTGTATATAAATGGCAAATCTATAATTGTTGTAAGATCAGAGTCAAGGTCATCAATATCAGTTGGAGGTGGAGGAGTAGGTTCTATTATACCACCACCAATTCCTCCGCTTCCCATATTAAGAAGCGAACCTTTCGTCAAAAAATGATTATTGCTTAAAGCTTGTAATGGTTGATTAATAATTTGTTTTTCATTTATTATACTTTTAAATATATTTGTTAAAATCATCTATATAATAAGATAATAATTAATTAAAAAGATATAAAATCAATTAATTATTAAAATATAATTATATGCTTAGAAAAAATAAGATGGATCCATCGCGAATAAATAATTATAATAAATTTTTAATTACGCTTGATAAATCCGAAGTTATAAAACCCGAGGTTATAAATGAAGATCCTACAAACGACCCTATAAGTATTGGAAAAACAGAACAACTCAAGACTGCTTTGGAGAAAATCATTGAAAAAATAACGAAAAATTATGATGATAGTGGGCATAATTCGAGTAATTTTACCGGCCAAACCACAAATGATGTTTTGAGTATGGATATGGATATTGATGACCCAAATGAATATAAAGAATCTATAAATGGGAAAAAAGAAAGGAATAGAATAAACAGAATGATATTTCAACGTTCTTCCAAAAAGGACCCTTATATTGATTCAGAAGTTAAAGTTAAAGTAAACAATAAACCTATATCGCCTATTAAAATAAGGGAAACTATCAATATTGAAGCCGAAATAAATAGCATTGACGATATTATTCAGCTCACCGAAAAATATAAATTGGATCCTGAAATCAACTACAATATCAATATGAAAGCACTACACAATATTAAAGAACCTTTACAGGAGCTAAATAATATGATTGGTATGACCAATTTGAAAAATAATATAGTCGATCAAATATTATACTTTGTTCAAGAACTACATAAAAATAAAAATGACTCAGGTGTAACGGGTGATTTTATGCACACGGTGATTTATGGACCGCCAGGTACTGGCAAAACAGAAATCGCAAAAATGATGGGCAAGATTTACAGCAAAATCGGTATACTAAACAAGGGGACATTTAAAAAGGTAACCCGTAGTGATTTAATAGCCGGATATTTGGGTCAAACTGCAATGAAAACACGCGATGTTATAAAGGAAGCATTGGGTGGTGTGCTTTTTATTGATGAAGCCTATGCTTTAGGCAATACTGATAAGAAAGATATTTTTTCAAAAGAATGTATTGACACTCTATGCGAGGGGTTAAGCGATAATAAGGAGAATTTGATGGTAATTATTGCTGGATATGAAACAGAATTAAATGATTGTTTTTTCAATTACAATCAAGGTCTGGATTCCCGCTTCACTTGGCGTTTTAAAACAGACAATTATAGTGCTGAAGATTTGTATAAAATATTTGTAAAAAAGGTTAAGGATATAGGTTGGGAATTACATGAAGAATCGAAAATTACATCTGAGTTTTTTAAGAAAAACTATGACTATTTGAAATTTTTTGGCAGAGATATTGAGACGATTTTAGCCAAAACAAAAATAGCACATAGTAAGCGTGTTTTCTGTAAAGCTGATTCTGAAAAAAAGAAAATAACACTTAAGGATTTAGAGAAGGGTTTTGAATTGTATTTAAAAAATGACGACATAAAAAAGAGAAAGGATAGTGAAAATCTGAAAAAATATATATATAGTTCTATTTATTCCTAATGTGTTGTTTATATAAATAGTTTTTTGTTTATTATATTAATACTAAATGTCAAAACAAATATCTATTAATCCAGATTTATTTAGCGTTGGAAAAACAAGAAAAAAACGGGAGAAAAAACCAAAACCCGATAAGGTGCCTTTGATATCACCTAATGTTTTAAAAAATAAACTTCTAAAAAGGATTAAGGAACATAAAATAAAAGAAACGGAAAGTTTAGACAATAACAAAAAAAAGTTACCGCAAGGCAATAGTGTAAGCGGTTCAACCAATAGTGTAAGCAAACCAAACTTGGTCGATTTGTCTGATTATACAGATGAATTTAATGATTCGATAAATTATTTACAAATGTTATCGAAGCAAAAAAAGGAAAATGATGAAAAAGTATCAGCTGAAAAGAATAAACAAAAAATGAAGGATGATTTAGAAAGAAGGACTGTTAAAAATTATCAATCACTTCTATCGGGTTCTACTCTTGCATCAAGTTCAAATTTACCACAAGTAAATATAGAATTACCGGATGAACTTAAACAACAATTAGTAGATGTAAATACAACACAGTTAGTTTTAAATGCGCTAAACTCACAAGGAGCACAGACACCACTTGTATTGACGCAACCATATAAAGTCGATAGTGCTGTACCATATGGCTGTTTAAAAAATGGTATTAAGCCTAATTATAAAGAATGGAATAAAACTCAAAAAAATATGATAGTCACTAATCCAAATTTATCCGTAGTTATTGATTCAAATATTAGTTCTCAGGTTAGCGAAAGAGAGAACCGATTACAGAATTTAAAAAATAAAATTAAAGAAAAACAATCAGTCATTAGTAATAATACAAATACTAATACTAATACTAATATTATAACTACGGAACAACCAAATCAAGTAATTTTTAATGAAAATACATCTGTCGAAACAAGCCCTTCCATTGTAACTGAACCTATTAATAATCCTGAAACTGTAGATCCCATTAAACAAATTTTGAAAAGGACCATTCGTAAAAAATACACCCTTGGAAAAACGAAAAATAACCGAACTGTGGGTATTCTAATCAAAGATAGAAATACACGCAAACAAGTATTAACTGCACAAAGAGAGCTGAAAAAGAAATCTGTTAATGATATAAAGACGTATTTGAAAGACCATAATTTAATTAAAGTGGGTAGTAATGCACCAAATGATGTTCTAAGAAAGATGTATGAAGCGTCAATGTTAGCCGGTGAAATAACAAATAGTAATTCTGATACTTTATTACATAACTTACTTAAGGATGATAAGGAATTATAAATAAAATATCCACTTATTTTAATATGGAAGATATAAAAGATAGATTAGGTGAATATAAATATAATTTTTTTAATAATCTACAAAATTATTTAGATTCCAAACTATATTTTTATGGTAGTATAAAACGTTCAGATTATTTTGGAAGTTCAAGTGACATAGATATAATAGTTATAACTGATAATGTTAAAAGTATGATGTCAAAAATTCAAAATTATTTAAATATTAATAAAAATAAAATACAAACTATTTTTCAGCAACACAGCACTTATCATAAAGGGATTATTACTGGATATAAAATTAAATATAAAAATAAAGAAAATGACATTACGTTTGATTTGCTTATTTATGATGAAAAAAACCGCAAGGAAGTTTTACAAAGAATACATGATATAAATAATTTACCGCTTTATATAGTATTTATTTTGTATACATTAAAAATATTATGTTATTTATATTTGTTGTCAAAATCGAATTATATATATTTAAAAAGCTATTTATTTTATTGTTATTTTAATGGAAAAAT
>Ga0222713_10006611_pt1 | contig 10984 bp, 8 predicted proteins | sample C33_649DmetaG_FD_165061 | JGI IMG/M metagenome (GOLD analysis project Ga0222713, IMG submission 165061) | Estuarine water microbial communities from San Francisco Bay, California, United States - C33_649D | ecosystem: Environmental > Aquatic > Marine > Unclassified | place: USA: California... | reverse complement strand
GCTACCAACTGAAATGATAGTTTGGTAGTTGAAAGGAGCATATCATGGGACGAAAGCATCATACGGAAGAGCAGATCATTGGGATCTTGCGTGCAGCCGAAGTGGTAGTCTCAAAGGGCGGCACAATAGAAGCCTTCTGCCGTGATCAAAAGATCACCGAGGCCACGTATTACCGCTGGCGCAAGATCTATGGCGGAGTGGGTCTTGAGCAGGTAAAGAAACTCAAAGAGCTCGAGGCGGAGAACAGACGTTTGCGCAGAGCTGTGTCTGATCTAACGGTCGACAATCAGATTCTCAAAGAGGTCGCACGGGGAAACTTCTGAGCCCGGCACGGCGCCGTGAGGCAGTTCATCATGTGATGGGTGTCTTCCAGGTAAGCCAGCGGCGGGCATGCAGGGCGCTCGGACAAGTGCGATCATCGCAGCGTCATCAGCCGCTCAAGCGTAAGGAAGACGATGTGGCTCGTAGGCGCATCATTGCTCTTGCCAGGGAGTATGGTCGCTATGGCTATCGCATGATATGTGCCATGATGCGCATGGAGGGCTGGGCGGTAAATCACAAGTATGTCTACCGTATATGGCGCGAAGAAGGGCTCAAGGTGCCATCAAAGCAGCCCAAGCGTGCTCGGCTGTTCCTCTCAGATGGATCGGTCGTCCGTTTGCGTGCCGAACACAAGAACCATGTTTGGAGCTATGACTTCGTCACAGATCAGACCAGCGACGGGCGCAAGTTCAGGACGCTCAATGTCATCGATGAGTATACACACCAAGCACTGGCATGTCACGTAGCACGTAGGATACGAGCCTCGGATGTACTCGACCTGCTGACAGATCTCTTTGTTGAGCATGGCACGCCAGAGCATATCCGAAGCGATAACGGTCCCGAGTTCATTGCCAAGCACCTCGTCTACTGGCTCGACGAGTTGAATGTCAAAACGTCGTTCATCACGCCCGGCAGTCCATGGGAGAACGGATACGTCGAATCATTCAACGGACGCATGCGAGACGAATTTCTCAACGGAGAAATCTTTCACACGCTCGTTGAAGCTAAAATCTTGATCGAACAGTGGAGGCGATTCTACAACACCAAGCGACCGCATAGCAGTCTCGGGTATCGTCCACCGGCACCCGAATCAATTCAACCAACTATTTTCAGGTTTGCTGCGTGATGACTAACATTACAGGTGGACCAATAAACTGGGGCAGGTCAACAGCACCATTGGAGAGTTTGGTGCCCGTAATCGCTGAATCGCGAACAATTGGTGCCGGATACGTACCACGCAAATCACCAGATGCGTCGCCACCAGGTTGAACGCCTGAGATCTCAACAGCACGAATGCTTCGAACACGACCATCAACATCAACTTCGATGATCAATGATTGTGTAGGACCGCCAAAAGCGGTTGGAACGCTCGCGAAGACGTCTTCGAGTTCATTATCACCAACAGCACCTCTGCCGATTAGCAATTGCACGGAGTCGATTGATCCATAGGCATGCACGTTCGATCCCGCTTTTGACTTTACGCCAGGAATGCGCTTCGGATCAATAGTTCCTGTCCCGGTAGCGTTGATCGCACCGATCAACACATTGCCCATATTATTTTCGGGCAGACCGATCGAGTTGCGAACCTCAGCAGCACCTTGTGCACTCAGTGTCTGAGCTAAGCCTGCGCTCATACCATACGTTGCAGTATCTGCGCTAAACGCATACGGAACGGATGTCAGAAGAAGACGAGCAGTTTGCACTTCCGTTTCACCGATCCTGATTGACAGCCACAAACTGTCTCCGTGGATGAGAGAGATCGGGAAATGTGCACCCAGCACAACTCCAAACACTCCCAATTTCGTTCGGACTGAATGCTGCTCCGTCCAAAACGGAGAGCCTCCAACACCGTTACGATACAGGTAGAATTCCATATTCCACGTACTATCGCATACTGCGATACCTGTGGAATCGAGCAACAATCCCTGATACGAAAGGGTATGAGGAATCACTGTTTGTGCCCGTGCATCAGATGCAGCGAACAAGAGCACGAGGACTGATGCTACCACAGCAAAACGCTGCAGTAGCGCAGTAGAACTACGATACATAACACCACCTTTAATACAGAACCATAGATAGAGGCTACATCATCCACCAGCAAGTGGTTGATCACAACCCTTGAACTACGTAAAAACACGAACTACGACTTATTTCACTTTTAAGGTTCTACGCAAACACGACGGCCGTCATCGACGCAACAACAATTCATACGACTTGTCTAGAACTACAAAACAACGCTATACCATAAGAACGCTACAACTATAGCTAGAATTATCTCGCTGATACCGTGACCATTGTCACACTGTGTAGTGAACGCTTCATACTTGTTCCCCTCATCTCGTATGTGAATACAATTGATTCAACAATGAACTTCTACTCTCTACCACTGTCATGTACAGCACAAAGATGCGCGATTCAAAGAAGGTGCGTTATGACTTTCGTCATGTTGATCGAAATACCTCATAAATAACCTCACATACGTACATAGTCGCAATGATATCTCGCTAGCTTACCTGTGCATTGTGCGATAAACGTACATGAGGTTTACACCTGCTATCACACATGCCAGTATCTGGATGGGTAGAGAATGCCATACAAGAATACCGTACGATATAAGTACAACAGAGAAGAAGACAGAACTACCTATGAGTGCAGTTGATCGACGAAACAGGTGAAGTGCTGGAACTATTGGTTCACCTATGTGTTCTTTTACACGCTGATACATCAGTGCTGGTACGATGCCCGTCGCGATTGAGGAGCCAAGTATTCCGCCTACTGAGAGAAATGCTGCTACGTTGGCTTCGTTCTCTTCAATCAGAATCGCAACGAGCGCAATTGCTGCAAGTGTTGGTATCGCTGGGACGATGTACTTCCACACGATCCTCGCACCACTCGATGATGGTGTCTGCGATGGTTTGAGAAACAGTCGAATCACAACACCCAATTGTGCTGCTGATCGTATCGCTGCCAGTCCGGGTAAGATGAATACCAGTATTGTACCTGCCGTCTTGATAAAGCCATCAGTCTCTTCGCCGAGCTTAAGAAACACTGTGCCGTGTAAACCAATCAACTCAGCAGGTAGCACAGACATTTCTACGAGGCTGATCCAAAGCACCATGAGCACACCTTGAAACACGATTCCCCAAAGGCTACCACGTATGTATTGCTCGGCTTTTGGATTGTTGGGAAGAACATATGTCGCCGATGGAACGAGGAGAAGAGGTCCGATGAATGATAGGATACTCACCCCAAGGAAGCCGGACCATAACTCGGGTGCAGCACCACGATTATCTGTGAATGGCAACTGTGTAAAGTAGAAGCGATCAAGATTGACAAACGGTATCAGTCCGATGAGAATTGCGATGATAATTGTCAATGCCACAGCACCTGCAATCAGCGACAGACTGTGCGCAACGTTGCCGATGGAGATGACAAGTAGGATCAACGCACTCACTACTGCGAGCCACATCTCCTCCGACATGCCCGTGTAGAATGATAGTGTGGATGCCATCGATACGAGACATGCTACCAGTACAGCAAAGAACACGATACCAATTGCGACTGCTGTTACATTTCCGACGCGGATTCCCAAGTATGCAACAACGAGGTCACGGAGATTGTGCGGACGTTTCTCAGCTGGCAGAGCTACTACTGCTTCGGTGATCGCCGACGTTGTGAGACACATGATGAACGTCACCACAATGATGACGGCTATCGATGGCAACGCCCCAAGAGGCGCTGCAGCAATAGGCATTGCGACATACGACATTGGCAGACTCACCAATGCAACGAATGCAAAGGCCAGCCAAAAGGGTGGCAGATTCAACACCCTGTCCAGTCCACTACGTGACGACATAAGTCCCTGAGTCCCCTATGTAAGACTCGAAGTTACATACTCGTCAACATTACCTGTGATAAAGATGTTGCTACATCCTTAGCTTTGGTCTTCAATCAACTATAGGTGTATCATGAAGCATCTTCTCGTTCTCAGCGCGATCGCGACAATTCTTGTGTCATGCTCCAACAGTACAGTCACTCCGGAGTCGACGAGCTTTACTGTTCCAGCAACAGGTAGTTCGTATACGTTCCTGATGTACAACACTGATTCCCTCGATGTCAAGATTCCAGGCTCTGATGTCAGCACATTGGACACTGTACTGGCATCGGGAATCACATTCCTTGGAAAATCGGGTGTGTGGATAATCACATCGGAATCAATCGAAAGCAATTCGACGCAATACACAGATACCACCTCTTTCTGCGTCGATAAGAACAACGACGTCCTTATGCACGGACAGGGCTCATTGTCCGGAGACTTGTGGGTGCGCCTGCCAGTAACAAGTGGTAGTGTATTCAAGGATTCAATCTCGTCTCAAGATGAGATAGATGGTATTCAAGTGGAGAAGCGATTCGTCGTAACGTCGAGTCGAATTGGCCAGGAGCAGCTCACGATTGGCACAACAACGATACAGACAGTGAAGCTCAGCGTGAATGCTACTGTCAAGTCCATCATGCTTGGTCAGGTCATCGGTGAAATGGCGATCCCGAGTACAGTATGGTACGCACCAAGCCTCGGCAACTTCGTTCGGATTGAACATCCACCGACCAAGCTCGTAGGCCCGGATCTTGATTTCGATTTCGATGGATCTTACAAGCTTCTTCAGTCCTACAACTTGAAGTAATCGACCGTATACATGACAGTTCAGCGCAGAGGCGAGCCAGTGGCTCGCCTCTCGTGTTTTTAGTCAGACGTAGAAACAACAAGACCCTCTAAAACACAGGGTTCAGAGATTCTGCTTTATTCTGGATCGCAGTACTTCTGCGCTGCGCTAGTGTATGTTGTTACCCCATAACACATTTGTGATTGAACCTCCGCTCACCGTCAACTCAACCGTGGGAGCAAATCTCTCCTCTGTTATGTATTATCGTGAAAGACGTTTGTTTAGATCACCAACGGCTGCTGTAAACAGCACATAATAGTTCTATGATTCGCAAACATGGATGGTTGGCACTTTTCATTGTTGCATTTGGCTTAACTGCGTGTACAAACAGTGCTGACCCGAGTGCCCCTGTGAAAGCAAGATTGCTTTATGAAGGTCTGGAACCGATTACAAGCGTTGATTCATTGAGGGTTAGTATCTATGCTGTAGCCATGGATGGTTCCGACGCTCAGCAGCTCACCCGAAGCCCCTTTATCGATGCACATCCCTCGTGGTCGTTAGATGGTAAGCAGATTTGCTTCACTCGTCAAGAGCGCGACGGACAATTTGATATCTGGATGATGAATGCCGACGGTTCTGGACAGCGCAAAGTCACCAATTCTAGCGGACAGAGCATGGTACCATGCTTCTCAAAGGATGGTAACTGGATTTATTATTGTTCCGATGCCGACGGCAACTATGAGCTCTACAAGATCCGCACTGATGGATCCCTGCGGACTCAACTTACATTTACAGATGCACCGATTGAAAATGTTGGGCCAAAGATCGCTCCAGACGGGAGCACGCTTGCATATGCAAGTAACAGAGACCGACCAACGCAAACACCACGAACGAAGTTTCTATATCTCCTTGATCTTGCTACCGGAACATCAACGTGCATCGCCTCCAACATTGACAATGCTGAATCCCGTAGTTGGTCTCCCGATGGAACGCGAATCGTGTTTCACAACAATATTGACAGCGTGGGACAGATATGCGTGATTGACCTCGCAACAAAGACAATAACCCAGCTTACACAAGCTGCATACAATCCGAACCCGTTTCGTCCAGGAGGAGTCTTTCCAGTTATGCGTGGAGAGGTCACACCCCATTGGACACCAGACGGACAGCGCATCATTTTCGCAAGTGATCGCGCAGGGGGCTATAAGCTGTGTAGCATCAAGCCCGACGGAAGCGATGCGAAGCTCTTCCCCACACAATCTATTTACAATATGTCGCCTAATCTACAACCACTGCCGTAGACCATTCTAGATCTGGTAGACAGCGTGTCGGTGTGTGCATAGAGATCGAATAGCTGTCAATGAATTGGGGGAAGGATCTGTGTCGAAACTGACATTACGATCTCTGTAAGTCCTTACGAATAAGGAAAACGGGTAGAAACAGAAAGACCCTCTGAAACACGGGGTTCAGAGGGTCTTCAATGCTCGTGAGCGCAGCACTTTAGGGCTGCGCATATGTGGTTCGGGAGGGAGTTGAACCCCCGACACATGGATTTTCAGTCCATTGCTCTACCAACTGAGCTACCGAACCGTCAACAGGGCTACAAATATACGAACTCCGCCGTGAGTTCACATACTGGATTGGCCAGGGGTTTGCGCTGGCACCGAGAAAAGGGGCACGGAAACGGTCGTGGAGGTGGTGCCTATGACCTGCGATGGAAGGCGGAGCTTCCAACCCCGGCCAGCCGTATCAACGTGCATAGCCTCAAGATCCACCATTCCCGGGCGTGTAGACGACCATGTGATACGGGGCTCCATGGGATTGCTGCGATCGATTGAAGCGTTGATAGTGGCGTTGGGAATTGCAGTGTTCAAGGCTACAGATACCCCCAACCCAGCTACCACAAATTGTGCGCCTTGCGGTCCAGTCGTGAATGTTACAGTGTGTTGTGTTGTAGGCCTGTCCGTTGCGAACACACTGGTCTTGCCCGACACAGATCTACCCTTGGGCATCATCGACAATGGAATGGGTACCATGCGGTCAATACGACGTGTATCATCCTGCTCAAGGAGTCCAGTGCCTGGGTCAATCAGTCGTCGACCATCAGGAGTTGCCACTTGTCGTATGCTTGTGCCTTCAAGCGAGAGCACCATGAGCTCGAGTGCATTCTGAATGCCCATAGTGACGTTCCCCAGGGCTGCGCCAAGTGATGCGAGCGATCGTCCCGCTGGAGCAACACGTGAAATGGGAACGCAGATCAGAAAACCTGTTGAGTTGTCATCGATAATGTTGTCATTGAGTGGCCATTGCTCGGCCGTCTCAACGGAACTAGCACTTCCAAAGTACTTCCACTTTGGACCATCAATCTCGATGTAGTTCTTGCCGTCTTTGTACCACCCTTGGTGGAGCGAGGAGTCGCTTCCGGAATCGAAGTACCAACAGACATTTGGATCGACAACGTAGATGCGCCCCTTTGTCGGACTCAATCGTTCAGTCTTGTAGGCGACAACCGTGTGCGAAACCATGAACTCTGCATTACCGGGATCGATCGTCTTCGTAATACATGCAAGCACGGGTCCACCCTCACGCGCAATAGTACTTTCAAAGAACCCCAGCATACGACTACCGTTGAGTGATATTCGGCTGGTGTTCTGATCGATATACGTTAGCACGCATGCAAGCGACAGCTGATGACAGTGCATTTCCTTGATTGCTGATCGCAAACGCACATCTGCCGGACCACCAGCAAGTGAGTCAGTGATTTGACCACCACTGTTACGAATGTACTGGGTGTTCACTGAGAGTCCGTATGTACCTGTAGGACAACAAAAGCCGCGATAGCCACCGATGGCGTTCATTGTTGCACTCATATTAGCCATACCAAAACAATGACCGAGTGCGAGCTGATGCACCACAGTGCTGTAAATGAGCTTGTCGAACCACGCCGCACTATTTGCTGAATCTAGATCAACGTTGTAAAAGGCGCGTGCGTATTCAGCCCATCCAATTCCACCTGGTAGTTCACCCCAGTTATCGAATGCAAAGCTGTACTTGCTTCCAGCATGATCCGCGTGTGCACGTCCAATTGCACGACCCTGGGTACTATCCCACGGCGCACTTGGTAACGTGATACTCGTGAGCATCACCACAATGCTTAACACTGCTATTCGGTTCATGGTAACATCCCTTCAACTGCTGGTGAGAGGTCCGAGTAGGTGTTATCGGTGAACACAATCATTGCACGATACCAATATGTTCTCCCACGTCGCGCGGAGTCATCGATAATGCGTGCGTCAGGTTGCGTATTGCCGATCTGCTGATAAGCACCATTCGCAGTCGCTGCACGATAGAGCGCATAACCGAGAACTGCCTTTGGAGGGTTATCTGCGCGAATCCGAACTTCGATTGATCCACCATCCGATGTTGCTTGGACATCTTCAATCACTGCTGCAGACGCGAGTGCAGGGCCATATGTGAAGGTGCTGATGTTCGCCTCTTGTTCATACGATGATTCATTTCCATGGCGATCGACGGTTGAGACGCTATACCAGTATTGACGGCCTTCCTGGATCGAGTCGTCTTCGAAGACAACTCGAAGCTGCTTTCGTATGGCGTCGAGTGGAATAACGTCACATGATATTGTACTGTACGGATCCGGAGTGAGCCGCTCACTATATCGAACAAATGCGCCAGATGAACTCTGATACATCATCGCATGTCGAAACTGATATGGTGTGTTCGTGTCTGCTGTACGGTAGAGATAATACCCCGCAAGATCCTGAACGACCGAAGTTGTGGCATGCACCGTGGCCTTGTTCTGGCCGATCACGACGTCGGTAATGATTGCTGGTGGCGGTGCGGTGTTGTCGGCTAGTGCCGCACACACAACGGAATCCGTATAGGGATTTGGAATTGGAAACTGCACACTCTGGTTGCCACTAGAGTCTTGTGCCGATACGAGGTATGCATAACACACCGGTGATCCCTCCGGTATCGTTGTATCGGGGAACCTGTACGCACGTTGTCCTTCGACATAATCCATACTTCCAACCAACACGAATGGTCCACCACACGACGGTGAGGAGGTATCGCCTTGCTTACTGACCGGACGTTGTTGTCCGGGCATCTTGAGCATAGCGTCGGTGTATGACACTACCCTTCCTGACATCGTCTCATCAGGACACGGATACCAGCGTCCGTAATCGCAGAACGCACGGTAGACATTGAAGCGTTGTACTGGACAGTCATCGGCATTTTGCCATTTCACGATAATGCCTCGCACGAGAGACTCACACGCGAGCTGCTTCACGCGCTCTGGTGGCACGCGGTCTGCCAGTATTGCTGTTGCAACAGCAGATGGTGCACTGATGTTGCCACTGATGTCAATTGCACGAACGAAGTATGATACATCTGTACTGCGACATGGATCATATGGTGGACGTACCACGGTGAAGTCTAACATGCGTGATACAGTATCTGATGCCAGTCGCATCGACTGACCAATCTGTACAGCCTGTGTGATGTTGCCCTCACTGGATGCAATCTGGTACACTCTGTATTCGCGCACGGCATCTGGACGCCCCTTGACATCACGATACACGACGTTCCATCGCACACGCACACCTCTTCCGTCAACCTCTTCTTCTGCGGTGACTTCTCGAGGCACAGCGGGAGCTGTGGAGTCGAGCACACGGACTTGGACGATAGGTGAATACGGACCTACAGCATCACCCGCACCAATAAACCGCAAGCGATAGTAATACGAGGTATCAGCGCGTAGGCCTGCACCTTGATTTTCATCATCTACCACAACATGATTGCTCAGCAATTGCTTATCTGGAAGCACTGTCGACGCACGCGTGCCAACAACTTCCCGTGTATACGCCCCCTGCCATTGCTGCACAGAAAGTGATCGCTCCATCATCACGAGATATGGCGTACCGGTCTCCGGCTGTGTCCACGCAACGTATGTTGACGCATCCTTCGGGAACATCCTGAGGTTCCCGGGTGCTGGAATCAACCGCGGTTGCCCCGCAGTAATGACGGAGTCTTGACCTTCTCGTATCGATACCTCAACACCGTTTGCCATCACTGCACGAACATCATACACGTAGATGGCTTGCGGTCTTGCGGTAGCATCTTCCGCATACGATCCCATGAGTGCAGCAAGACGGTAGTGTCCGCGTGCAATGCGTGCCAACATGCGATAGGCAGGTGCTGTTACGCTACCTTCCATCACCGCACATATGCGCGTCGCGATTGCTTCTGGAGTCATTGGAGCTGCGTTGTCAAGCACCGCGACTCGAACTAAAGCCGCAAGCGCAGTATCAGTGCGGAACGCTGTTGTAATCTTCTCACACGACTGCGGTGTAATCCGCATTAGAGGTTGCACAGGATACGTCGGTTGCGTGATTTCACGTCGATACACATGATACGTGCGACGCACCATTGTATCCGGCATCCAGTGCGAGTACACACGTCCGTTCGATGTTGTCGTGAGGTAGACCTGTGCATCAAGTGATGCCGTCGTACCTGCGAGCAGTGTCAGCAAGATCAGGAGATGTTTCATCATTCGATCACCAGACCCTTTCGCTCACTAATACTCACGCTCAGTGCTACTGAAGCACAATACTTGCCAAACATGATGGTGTCCACACAGCCCTGCAGCACGGTGCGTCCGGCAAGACCCGAATTACTGCCCAGAGCAGCTTGCAGGTTGACGAGTGCAGATGCATGGATCAGTCCACGCGCAATAGCACCATGAAGATCAACGCCTGCCGTTGTCACGAGCGATCCCATGAATCCACCGACACCGTAGTGAACATCACTTCGGCCTTGAACCAATGTCATGTCAAATTGCATTCGCACACCACCGTACGCATAGAACCCGGTTAGTGACGAAGGAAGGAATTCATCACGGAGCTTGAATCGCGCATCATCCGCTGCCAGGACCCATGCCTGTTCGCGTGGTACACCACGTCCGATAAACACGCCTCCTTGCAATTCTGCGTATCCACCACTCATAAGGGCTGCTGCCTGTCCAACGACGCGCGCGGTCCCCTGTGCATACCATATGTCATTGCTGCTCCGCGAGCGATGGTAGAGATCAAGCGCTGCGTCGATGGTAACACCACCGATCATGCATGACGTGGTACCATTGAGATGTAGCGTGCCGCGAAGTGACTGCTCTGCATCATTCGTTACACCTTGAAACAGGAATCGTCCGTCGATATCCGTCACGAACATGTTCATCATGCCGGCAGCTTGAACCCAGATTGTGC
>Ga0222713_10006609_pt1 | contig 10985 bp, 8 predicted proteins | sample C33_649DmetaG_FD_165061 | JGI IMG/M metagenome (GOLD analysis project Ga0222713, IMG submission 165061) | Estuarine water microbial communities from San Francisco Bay, California, United States - C33_649D | ecosystem: Environmental > Aquatic > Marine > Unclassified | place: USA: California... | reverse complement strand
GAGATCACTACTCTTGATGATGCTAGATCATTGGCAATTTGTTCATGAGACAGATTGATCAAAGCGGATCCGGTGGTTTTATATTTCACTATTAGATAATGAGCGAGCCGTTCGTCTAGACTTTGAAAAGCGATTTGATCCAAAGCAACGATCAATTCATGGAATCGATTCCGTATCGTTCTCATGACAAAAGTTTTCCAAGTAGGATACTTCACTATCCAATGATCCATAAAATCAGTTGGGATCATCAATATTTCCGAATCTTCGTCTATTAATGCACTTATTTCGCTCGGAAAATCCTTCATGCAACAGGTGAAAGTCATTGCACAACTCTCGGCTGCCTCAACATAATACAAAAGGAGCTCATTACCATTCTGATCGATCCGTGAAACTTTAATAATTCCTTTAAGAACGATGGGCATATATAGAACCTGCTGACCGACCTCTATCATTATGTCACCAGCTTTTGCATGAACCAATTTGCTTTTTTCTTCAAGCTCTTTGATCAAATCAGGTTCGAAAACGTCTTCATATATTTTCAGAAGTTCAGATTTCTCACTCATGATTTAAAGAAGTTCATCGATCAATTTATCCATTGTGAATCCTTCAGCTTCTGCACGGTAATTACGAACAATTCGATGACGAAGAATAGGTTTAGCTACAGCTTTTACATCGTCAATGTCAGGTGAATATTTTCCATTCAAGGCAGCATGACATTTCGCGCCAATGATCAGGTATTGAGATGCTCGAGGTCCAGCTCCCCATGAAATGAAATCTTTTGTTAATTGAGGAGCGAATTCAGATGTATATCTTGTTTTCCCTACCAATTTCACAGCATATTCCAGCACATTATCAGCGACAGGTATACGTCGTATAACCTCTTGATATTTCAGGATTTGTTCAGCACCTAATATATGGTTCAATTGAATTGACAAGTCAGAAGTAGTGGCTTTAACGATCGCTAGCTCCTCGGTATAGCTCGGGTAATCTACCCAAATATTAAACATGAATCTATCGAGCTGAGCTTCTGGTAAAGGATAGGTCCCTTCCTGTTCGATCGGGTTTTGAGTAGCTAAAACAAAGAAAGGAGTTGGTAAAGGGTAATTGTTACCAGCAGCCGTTACGGATCTTTCTTGCATTGCTTCCAAAAGGGCAGATTGCGTTTTAGGAGGAGTTCTATTGATCTCATCAGCTAAAATGATATTGGAAAATAATGGTCCTTTAATGAACTTGAAATTTCTGGTTTCATCAAGGATCTCCGAGCCAATGATATCAGAAGGCATTAAATCAGGAGTGAACTGAATACGATTAAAGCTCAATCCTAATGTCTGTGAGATGGTGTTTACAAGTAAGGTTTTTGCTAGGCCCGGCACACCCACTAGCAAACAATGACCTCTGGAAAATATAGAAATTAATACCTGATCAACTACTTCATCCTGTCCTACAATGACCTTATGGATCTCATTCTTTAATTGGCGATAATGATCAACTAACTGATCGACAGCTTCTTTGTCTGACATATGAATTTCTTAGGAAGTTAAATATAGCAAACTATTTCTTTACCCATTGATTTTTAAAGTCGCAGTTGAGATAGAATTCGTCAATTCTTATGTACGCATTTTGAACCTTAGAATCGATCCATTTATTGATTGTCTTCTGTTTTTTATCATTCTCAGCAGCCCTTTTGATAAGTGCGTAATCGTCAGTTAAATTTGCAATATGTGGTAACTTACGTTCCATCAATCGAACGACACGTATTCCTTGTTTTCTATCAAAAATATTGACATAGATGTTAGGGTAGGAGACATCCCCCTTTTCCATATTATCGGTTAACAGGAAGATTTCCTGATCCACTTGATTTAGGTCTTCCATATCCCAGGTTTGCTCACCCGTAATAGGGTTCGTAATGATTCCTTTATTTTGCTTGGTACCTTCATCATTTGAGAATCGCATTACAGCATCTTCCCATGTTATTAGGTTTTGCTTTAGCATATTGTAACATGTATCCATGATTAATGCTGATCTCTCGAGCGCGTCATTGCTAAATTCAGGAATAATCAGAATATGCTGACAAATGTAGTCGTCTCCTTTTCTATCAAGTAATTTTAGGATGTGATATCCATATGAAGTTTCAAAAATGTCAGAAATCTCATTGATTTCCATCGAAAAGGCTGCGGCTTCGAATTGAGGGACCATCATGCCTCGTGAAGCATTCAGCCTCCCTCCCTGAGATGCACTTCCGGGGTCCATGGAATGAATCCTTGCCTGCGTATCAAAACTTTTACCCGATAATATACCTGCTCTTATATCAGCTAGTTTGTCATAAGCCAATTTTTTATCTGCTTTAGTAATCTCAGGGTAGTGCACGATCTGCTGGAAGCTCAATTGAGCATTTATCAGTGGGATCGAGTCTTTGGGAATAGTTGTATAGAATTCTTTTACTTCTTTAGGTGTTACAGTTACGTCAGCCGTGATGGTTCGTTCCGCTTCATCCGATAATAATCTGTCTCGAATTATCCCTCGGAATTCTTCTTTAATCTGAGTGACAGTTTTCCCATAAAACTGCTCAAGTTTCTCTCGGCCACCCATTTGCTGTTCCAATACTCTAAGACGGTTTTCCATCTCTGCATCCACCTGTTGGTCCTGAATAACAATACTGTCTAATTTAGCCTGATTCAAGAGTAACTGCTGATACATCATTTCCTCTAAAACATCACAGTCCATATCATTTGTTACAGTCATTCCTGCCTGAATCGCCTGGATTTTTTGTCCCTGAAGATCTGAAAGTAGGATGATGTAATCTCCAACTTGAGCAACGATCTTATCGATGACCTGCTTTTCCTGACCATTTGTAATAAATGGTAAAACGAAAAGACTAGTAATTGTAATGAATTTGGATATCATGGTTTTTATTCACTCGTTGTTTAATTTCATCTTCGATTTTTTCCCTCAATACACTAATTCGTTTTGCAAGAATTATCTCTCTAATTTGATCCTTTAAAAAATCAAATGGAGGAACTTCGTCCTTTACTCTAAAGTCGAAAATGTTTACAAAAAAAGTATACTCCTGATCACTAAAGTATGTCTTTGTTCTGTTCAATATCAAATTCTCCCTGTTATATCCCTTGAGTGGAATGTCTTTGACAAGATCATTAAAGTAAATCCATTGTGCATCATCGAAGTAAAAATCTTCAGCATAAAGTTTGGCATAAGAATTCACTTTGGACAAATCTTTATCATTTTTTAACATGTAACTTTCTATAAGCTTTGATTCTACTTCAATACCTTTTGGAATTTTAATATAAAGGGCTTTTACCAGGTAATCCTGCAATGAAAACTGATCGTTGTTTTTGGAGTAATAATCCTTTAATTCTCTTTCGGATATAATTGTGTCAAGTTTTTTTTTGATTTCCCTTTCCTCAAGATAAAATCGTGAAAGCTCTCCTTCGAAGTTTTTGCCTTTTAAAGAGACAATTTCTGAACGTTTTTCATCACTCTCAATCAACTCCTGACGATAAGCCTCATTCATAGTCCATGATTCAATGAATGTTTTCCAATCTTCCTTATTATTGATGTCATAGCCAAGTGCATCCATAAGGTTCTCTGCCTTTTTCATGGTTAATTCATGGTTATTCACTGATGCGACAACAACGTCCTGATCAGAGCATCCAGTGGTGAAAAAAAAAGAAAACAGGCTGACAAGAATGACAGCCTGTTTAAAGCTCTTTATTTTGTTATTTACCGAGTGAATATAAAACATCATAATTGATCTTCACCGCGTGCTTATTAGACAGGTCTTCAAGCCATTTCGCCTCAAGATAATTTTGATAATCACTTGTTGCAGTTCCTTTAGCCTCATTGAACAGCTTAGCTCTCGGTTCAAGTATTTCATTTATATCGAGAACGTACCATTTTCCTTCAAATTCATATGGAGGTAGGGTGCCTTCTGTTAAATTAATATTCTGAAGGTAAGGTGTTGATTCGATAACAAATTTGTTGGTTCTAACTCTTAGATTCAGTTCACTTTCTTTATTGATTTCATCTAACACATGTTTGGAGTTGATTGTGTCATTTGACATCATTATCGCAACACGTTTCGCGATATCGGCAGAAGCACATTCATAAACTACAGCATCGACTCTCTTGGACCACATGTACTTACTGTTATTATTCTCGAAATACAGTCTTAATCCAGATGTATCCTTGACTGCTTTATTCCAGACCATATCAGTCATTACTTCATACAATAAGATCCCATCATGATACTCGGTTAAAAGAGCCCTAAAAGCTGGGTATTTATCGGAAAGCTTAGATTCTTCGTACCCCAGAATTTGATCTTTTTCCCATTGATTAAATTGTTGACGAATGACGATCTTGTTAACGTCTCTTCTTACTTGACGATAATTGTTTTCAAGATAGTTAGCGAAATTTTGTTGAGTATATTTCTTTCCATCAAGGGTAAATAGCGGTTTATCTGATTTCAATTTATCTGCATTCCATTTACCAATAAAATAAGTTGAGTCTAAATTTTTTTCAAACCACTTCAGGCCTTTCTTAGATTTATCTGAGTAAGAATATGTTTCTTTCAACTTTGTTACGAATGAGTCTTGAGTTTTTTTAGAACGCTCGTCTTTATTTACTCTTGATTGTAAGTCTTTTCTCATTGATGCATAAGGCTGAACAGGTGTCCATTCTAATCGTTTGATGATATGGTAACCATATTCAGTTCTTATCGGTTCGCTGATGTCTCCATCATTCTTCAATTCAAAGGCTGAATCTTCAAAACTTGCGACCATTCGTGTTGTTGTGCCCGTTCCGAATGGAGGAAGAACACCTCCTTTATTCGATGTGCTTGGATCATCTGAATGATCTGATGCAAGTTGATCCCAGTCTGCTCCGTCTTTCAACATTTGATGGATTTCACGGATCTTTTTGTCTGCGTTCATGATATCCTCTTCCGTCGAATTTTTGGCAACAGCCACCATAATATGAGCTGTTTTAATTGTTCCTCTGGCTGGGCGTGTATCGGTTACCTTCACAATATGATATCCAAATTTTGTTCTAAATGGTTCAGAAGTACTTCCAACTTTCGTTTTAAAGGCCATGTCTTCAAATGGATAAACCATTTGGAATGCAGTGAAATAACCAATATCTCCACCGTTGTTTACTACTGATGGATCTTCAGAACCACTTTTTCCTTTAGCTACTTTTTCAAAATCTTCACCATTGTCGATTCTTTTCTTCAATGAAATGATCCTGTTATACGCATTTAAGGTGTCTTCAGGTGATGCATTCGATTCAACTCTGATCAATATGTGGGAAGCACGAATTTCATTTGCTGTTCTGTCATAAGCCTCCTTAACAAGTGATTCGTTCTTCGCCGAATCGATAAGGTAAGGGGTTGAAAGTTGTTTTTTGTAACCATTCAACTCTCGAACGAGTTTTGGGATAGTATCATACCCAAGGGCTTCAGCTTCTGCAACCTTAAGCTTGAATTTTCTAAATAGTTCCATGTACTCGTCAAGACTAGATTTATCGTACTTGGGGTCATTGTTGTTCTTCAGGTAGATCTGGAGAAATTCAGACTTCGTGACCGGTTTACCATCGATCTCCATAAGAACCGGGTCGTTTTGTTGGCTTGTGGCTGTGAAACCGGTAAATAATGTTAACGCGAAAAGTAATTTTTTCATTGCTAGAAATTTTGTTTTTATCTGAAACGTGTTATTTGATACTATAGTTTGGAGCCTCCCTTGTAATTGTTATATCGTGGGGGTGAGACTCCTTCATTCCAGCAGAAGTAATTCGAACGAATTTAGCACCTTTTAGTTCATTAATCGAAGGAGCTCCGCAATATCCCATTCCAGCTCTCAATCCACCGATGATCTGGTACATTACTTCAACAAGATTGCCTCTGTAAGGCACTCTTCCTGATATTCCTTCGGGAACCAATTTTTTGATGTCGTCTTCCGCATCCTGGAAATATCGATCTTTTGATCCTTTTTGCATGGCCTCTATCGATCCCATTCCTCGGTATGATTTAAACTTTCTTCCTTCGTAAATGATGGTCTCTCCTGGAGATTCTTCAACCCCAGCGAACATAGAACCAACCATTACCACATCCGCTCCGGCAGCAATTGCCTTAACAATATCTCCTGTATAACGAATACCACCATCAGCGATTACTGGAATTCCAGTGCCTTCTAATGCTTGTGCAACATCGTTTACTGCAGAGAGTTGTGGGACACCAACACCGGCAATTACTCTGGTTGTACAAATCGATCCAGGTCCAATTCCCACCTTTACAGCGTCAGCACCTGCCTCCGCAAGATATTTGGCAGCTTCTGGAGTAGCAATATTACCGACAATGACATCCAGATTAGGGAACTTAGTCTTCACTTCTTGTAGTTTGTTCACCACGCCTTGAGAGTGACCGTGAGCGGTATCGATTACTATCGCATCTACTCCGGCTTCAACAAGAGAGCTTACTCTTTCAAGCGTATCATTAGTAACCCCAACAGCAGCAGCTACTCTCAGTCTTCCAAAGGAATCTTTGCAAGAATTAGGATGAGTCTTTACTTTAATAATATCTCTGTAGGTTATCAATCCAATTAACTTATTGTTTTGATCGACAACAGGCAGTTTTTCAATTTTATTTTCCTGAAGGATCTCTTCAGCAGTGGCAAGATCAGTTCCGTCATTGGTAGTCACCAAATTTCCCGAAGTCATGATCTCAACAATTGGACGGTTTAAATTCTTTTCGAATCGTAGATCTCTATTTGTAACAATTCCCTTTAAAGTTCTCGATTCATCTACGACTGGGATGCCACCTATGCTGAACTCTTTCATTAAGTTCAATGCATCCTTAACAAACGCGTTCTCATCAAGTGTCACAGGGTCCAGAATCATACCGCTTTCTGATCTTTTTACCTTGCGGACTTCAAGGGCTTGCTCTGCAATGGACATGTTTTTATGTATCACGCCAATTCCACCTTGTTGCGCAATAGCCACAGCAAGTTTTGCTTCAGTAACTGTATCCATGGCGGCAGAAACAATGGGGGTATTCACTTCGATGTTTCGAGTGATCTTACTCTTTAATTTTACATCCCTAGGCAGAACTTCTGAATAAGCTGGAACCAGAAGTACATCATCATAGGTTAAGCCTTCCTTGATCTCACTGATATTGCTTAATGACATGCGAATCTATTTTTAAAATAAATTCCTGCGAAATTAATATTTATTTCCGACAAACAATGTGCCTCCCCACATCTCGCTTACTTATATCTTAGTGTACTGACTAATGTTAAAATTTTGAAAAATATTATGTGTTCGAAATTTAAAGTATTACTCTTGTATGGGTAGAAAAATGAAGGTACTTCTAAAAATATTGTTCATCGTTCTTGTTTCGTTCTCAGGAAAGACACAAATGCGGTCCGATTCGATTCACCTCATCCAACTTTCTGGGGTTGTTGTGAATGAAGATGACCTAGCTCAATTGCCTTATACAACGGTATATGACAAAACAATGAAAAGAGGGGTAATCTCAGATTATTATGGTTTTTTTTCAACCGTAGTTTTACCAGGAGACACTTTGTTGTTTTCTTCTTTCGGTTTTAAAACCTCAACATACATTGTTCCGGATACGCTTAAGGAAAATAGATACTCGATCATTCATGTGATGCAAAAAGACACTTTGAATCTTCCGGAGGTTACGGTTTATCCGTGGCCGTCAAGGGAGGATTTTGCCCGTTACTTCGTTAATATGGAGCCATATGATGATGCTATCCGTAGAGCTCAAAGAGAATTATCGGGAGAAAGTCTTGCTTTTGTTGCTGCCAGATTAGACGGGGATGCTTCCTTGTCTTACGGCTATGCCTTGAATCAAAAATATACCCAGATCTATACAAATGGTCAACTTCCTGTAAACAACCTTCTGAACCCATATTCCTGGGCAAAACTAATACAGGACTGGAAGGCTGGAAAGCTAGCAAGGCAGTAAAAATGACAAAGTCGAACAGAGTGTTTTATATTCTGGGATATCTGCTTCTGTTGATATTGGTTTTTATTTTACCCTTTAAAAAGGTTGTTTATTCGAATGGTAATTTTGGGATACCCGACGAAATTGAATTGTATAATGCTTTTCGTGAATACTTCATTATCATAGCTCAGTTTTTTGGATACATAACGTTGATTCTGCTAGGAATTGGAATAAACAGGGTTATTGTTATTCTGGCGATAGTAACCTCTATTTTAAATGTTCTCAGTCTACCACTTATCTATTTCGCATTAACCTTCGATCTTTCGTTTTTTGGCTCTCCAAAAACGATTCACATTACGCTTGGCTATTATTTATTGGTATTGCTGAACCTGGCACTCGTTTTTTACGCATTCTATTCCTACCGCTTTTATCCGAAAGCAAGTGAAATGAAGAAAAAGATTCAAGAGGATCTTCTGGATACTTGATTATTTGATCGGGTAGCAAATAAAATATTTCTCAACAGGACTTGCCAATGCTGAAATATTTAGGTTGTCAGAAGCTTTTCCCAAATCAATGATCTCTCCATTTTTCATCAAGATATTGATGTTTTGTTTTTTCTGATTGTATGCGTTGTTGCTCAAAGAATCGGTGTAAACAAAATAATCTACCTGTTCAGGAGAGATGTTTAAAAGATTCATTGCCATTTCTTTTTCCAAAGCAACTCTGTCTTTCCCAAAAGGCTCGTTAGAGATTTCGATCTTGAAAAGGTTTCTGTTTACAAGTCTTTTAGACAATTCTCCAAGTACAGGATCTTTATCATTTTGCCACACTTTTAGTGCACCAAGAATATCGTAATCATCCAGATTTGCAAAATGTTCCAGTACTTCCGAATTAATCTTGAAGTCATCGTTTGTAATATTCTTTTTTAAAAAGAATTGCAAAGAAGGACTTCCGAACACCTCATGACCCTGCTGCGAGAGCTGCTTAGCCCTTCTCAATGCATGAATCAACATGAACTCTGAAGCAACGACTGTTTTATGCATATAGACTTGCCAATACATGACTCTTCTTGCCACAATGAATTTCTCAACAGAATAAATTCCTTTCTCTTCAAGAACCAGGTAGCCATCTTTGACATTGAGCATTTCTATTAGTCGATCGCTACCAATGATTCCTTCACTCACCCCTGTGTAAAAACTATCTCTGTTTAGATAATCAAGTCGATCCATGTCTAATTGACTCGATACGAGCTGATGAAGAAATGCTTTATGGTACTTGTTTCTGAAAATGAGCAGTGCACGATTCATGTCATCTCCCAGCTCCAGACTCAGCTTTTCAATGAACATGGCCGAAATCTCTTCATGACTTACACCATGAACAATATCATATTCAAGCGCATGACTAAAAGGTCCGTGACCGATGTCGTGCAGTAATATGGCAATCAAGACTGCTCTTTCTTCTTTTTTGGTGATTTCGTGTCCCTTTCGACGAATGACATTGATTGCATGATCCATCAGATGCATTGCCCCAAGCACATGGTGAAATCGAGTGTGAAGAGCCCCAGGGTAGACCAGATGACTCATCCCCAATTGCATGATCCTTCTTAATCGCTGAAGATATGGATGTTCGATCAGGTCGAAAATAAACTCATCAGGAATTGAAATAAAACCGTAAACTGGATCGTTAAAGATTTTCTTTTTATTGTTTCGGTTCAGATTAGGCCGTAAATCCATACTTTTAAAACGAGTTACGAAAATACAAAAAACAGCATAAATGCAGGGAAAAATACTTTGGGCAGATGATGAAATCGAATTATTGAAGCCACACATCATGTTTCTGGAAGCCAAAGGATACGTGGTAGATTCAGTAAATAACGGTTCTGATGCTGTAGATAGAAGTTCTGAAAATCATTATGATATCATTTTTCTGGATGAAAATATGCCTGGAATCAGTGGTTTAGAGGCGCTCGCTAGAATTAAAGAAAAAAAACCTCATGTTCCTGTGGTGATGATCACGAAAAGTGAAGAAGAGTACATCATGGAGCAGGCAATTGGTAGTAAAATAGCAGATTATCTGATCAAACCAGTAAATCCGAATCAGATCCTACTTAGTTTAAAGAAGAATTTGGACCAAAGTAAATTAGTTTCTCAAAAAACGAATTCCAATTATCAACAAGAATTTAGGCAGCTTGGAATGCAACTAAATGGAAGATTGGATGAAGAAGAGTGGGTAGACCTCTACAAAAAGTTAATCTTCTGGGAACTTGAATTAGATAAGATTGAGGATAAAGGGATGCGAGAGATTCTTGAAATGCAAAAGAAAGAGGCCAATAATCTATTTACTCGATTCGTAGAGAAAAATTATGAAGGATGGATTTCATCGCCAAATGATGCTCCTTTGATGATCCATCACCTTATGAAGGAAAGAATAGCTGCTCAACTTGATAAAGGTAAAACATTTGTATTGGTAATCGATAATCTTAGGTTCGATCAATGGAAGGTCTTACAACCCTTATTTTCAAAGTATTACACTATTGATTCTGAAGAAGTAGTTTATTCAATATTACCTACTGCAACGCATTATGCGAGAAATGCTTTTTTTGCTGGATTAATGCCAAGTGAAATTCAGAAAAGATTTCCGAATCTATGGAAAAGTGAAGAAGAAGAGGGTGGAAAAAACATGCACGAAAAGGATTTCCTTGAAGCAAATTTAAAACGGCTTGGAAAGAACATTAAATGGTCATATCACAAAATCACTAACTATGATGCAGGAAAAAAGCTGAATGACCAGTTCAATCATCTATTGACCAATGATGCAAATTTTATTGTCTATAATTTTGTTGATATGCTTTCTCACGCCAGAACAGAAATGGAGGTGATCAGGGAGCTCGCAGATGATGAAGCTGCATACAGGTCACTGACTTTATCATGGTTTGAGCATTCCCCTTTGAACGATATTGTTAGAAAAATTGCAGAAAGTGGGGCTAAGTTGATCATTACCACAGATCATG
>Ga0222713_10006608_pt1 | contig 10985 bp, 11 predicted proteins | sample C33_649DmetaG_FD_165061 | JGI IMG/M metagenome (GOLD analysis project Ga0222713, IMG submission 165061) | Estuarine water microbial communities from San Francisco Bay, California, United States - C33_649D | ecosystem: Environmental > Aquatic > Marine > Unclassified | place: USA: California... | reverse complement strand
CTTCTGATCAGAGCCGCCGCGCGACCCGCGCGTGGAAGGCGACGATCGCCAGGAGCCAGGGCCAGTTCATGGCTTTCAGGCGGCGACCGACTGCAGCGCTTCGTCGCGTCGACGGATGGCCAGCTCGAGGTCGTGGGTGCGGAGCGAACGCCGGACGCGGCGCTTGGTGAAGTCCGCGAGGTGTTCGGTGTAATGTAGCCACCAGGTCCCGTTGTTGTTCCAGAGGTGGTGCAGGCGGTTGGCCTCGCTGACGCGGATGGACAGCTTGGGGGCGGCGGGACGGGCGGTGGTGTCTTGGGTGTTGATCATGGTGGGCGGCGGTGAAAGGGACGCGCACCACGATCAATCCTCAGGGGACTGTGATTTTTAGCCTTTCGGCTCTCATCTCGGCGCCTTGCGGCTCCGATGACCACCGTGGCCCGGAAGGGCTCGGTTGGCGCAGGTTCGGCTTTCGCCCGTCCTGCTCGTGATGCGACTACTGAATGAACTGACGGCACTATGGGCGGCCGGCCGCCGGAAGGCAAGCGGGACCTACGTTGCAGAGTGTCATAAGAAAGCGGGTAATGGCCTGGCCGGCGGGCTTGCCTGCCCTCGGACGGCCGCCACGCTGGCCCCCGATGGGTTTCTTCCGCTTCCGTAAAGTCATCCCGCTCGGCCGCTTCTTCCGGATCAACGTCTCGAAGACGGGGACTTCGCTTTCCGTCGGCCGTCCGGGCGCGACCGTCAACGTGCGCAAGGATCGCGTCGACGGTACGGTGGGTGTTCCGGGCAGCGGCCTCTCTTACAAGGAGCGTCTGTCGAACCGCGGCTGCGCCTCCGTGCTGGCGTTCGCGCTCGTGCTCGCTGCTTCGCTCGTCGTCGCCTTCGTGCGTTGAACGCGGGTTCGCGCGACGAGGCTTGCGCGACGTCGGCGATCTTCGCCGCAAGTGCCCGGGAAAGGACTCGAACCTTCACGCCTTTAGAGGGCGGCGGATTTTGAGTCCGCTGCGGCTGCCATTTCGCCACCCGGGCGGATTGCGTGCCTTCATTCATTCCGCGCGCATCGGCGCGTGCAAGAAAAACCGTGCCCGTCGGCGTGCGATGTGCCGCTCACGGACGCGGCCAACAAAAAAGGCGCTCCTTGCGGAGCGCCTTTTGGCGAGGATCTCGTGAGAGATTACTTGGCGCCGAGGATCGCGTCCTTGGCGGCCTTGGCCACGCGGAACTTCACGACCTTCTTGGCCTTGATCTGGATCGTTTCGCCGGTGGCCGGGTTGCGACCCTGGCGAGCCTTGCGGTGGACGAGGACGAGCTTGCCGAGGCCCGGGAGCGTGAAGGAGTTCTTCGCGTTCTTGTAGGCGAGGGCGGCGATGATCTCGAGGATCGCGGTGGCCTGCTTCTTGCTGATCTCAGCTTTTTCGGCGATGGCACCGGCGATTTGGGACTTGGTGAGGGCTTTGGACATGTTGTTTGTGGGTTGGTTGTGCAGTGATGCGGGTGTATTAAGTAGCGAACCGTGCGCTGAAAACCAGCGAAAAATAAGGGCAGGGTGAAGGTTTCTTCCGGGCCCGTCTTGCCCGCAAAAAATCTTTTGCATGCGCCCGCCTTCCGACTTAGGTGTCTCGTACACCCCCAAGCCATGAGACTCCGCCCGTCCGCCGCCCTCCTGTTCTCGCTCCTTCTCGGGATGACTTCCGCCGTCGCGCAAGACGCGGTCGTCTCCCTGGAGCCCGCCTTCGCGGACATGAAGTTCAGCCTCCCGGTCGCGGTCTCGCCTCTGCCTGGAAGCAAGGACGCCGTCTTCGTGATCGAGAAGGGCGACCCCGCCCCCGGCACCTCCACGGATAAGAAAAAGAAGGGGGGCGACTTCCTAGGCGGCAAGGTCCAGCTGATCTCCGGCCTCACCGCGGGTAAGCCGGTCAAGACGGAGGTCTTCCAGCTTAACCCCAAGGACGGGAAGTTCGACGCTGCCGGCGAGTGCGGTTTCCTCGGTTTCGCCGTCCATCCGAAGTACAAGGAAAACAAGCAAGTCTTTGTCTATTACAGTCTTAGGATTGATGGTAAGCTCCATCAGCGCGTCTCCCGTTTCCTGCTGTCGAGCGTCGAGCCTTTCAAGGTAAACCCCGAGACCGAGCAACCGTTCATCACCCAGCTCGACCCGGCGGCTAACCATAACGGCGGCGACCTGCACTTCGGCCCCGACGGCTACCTCTATATCAGCTGCGGCGACGGCGGTTCTGGCGGCGACGCCTTCGATACGGCGGGTTACATCAACAAGGGCTTCCATGCCGCGGTCTACCGGATCGACGTGGATAAGAAGGCCGGCAACCCCGCCCCCAACCCCCACGCCTCCGTCGTGACCGACGCCAAGGGCCAGGCCTTCTACGCCGTCCCGGCCGACAACCCTTTCCTGAAGGTCACCGCCCATCGCGGTCGCCCCGTCGAGCCCGCCTCGGTCCGGACCGAGACCTGGGCCACCGGCCTGCGTAACGCCTGGCGCTTCTCCTTCGACCCCCAGACGGGCGCCTGCTTCGCCGGCGACGTCGGCCAGGGCCTCTACGAGGAGATCGACATCCTGGTTTCCGGCGGCGACTACGGCTGGCACGACGTCGAGGGTTTCCACCTCTTCAACCAGAAGGACTCCGGTGGCAAGAAGGCCAAGCCTGAGCTCGCCCCCGCTTCCGACTTCAAGGCTCCGATTCACGAGTACGATCGCAAGCTCGGCAACTCCGTGACGGGTGGCGTCGTCTGCCGCGGCGACCGCGTCCCGGCCATCGCCGGCGCCTATGTCTTCGGTGACTTCGCCTCGGGCCGCATCTTCTCGCTGCATGAGCGCGGCGGCCGCTGGGAATCCCGTGAGATCGCCCGCGACGCCACCGTCGCCGGCTTCGGCCACGACCCCAGCAACGGCGACGTGCTCGTCGCTTCGCTCACCGGTCAGGTCAAGCGCATCGTCCGTAAGTAAGCCGATGCTCTCCCGCCGTTCGCTGCTGGGTCTCTCCGGTTCGCTGATGGCGGGAGCGATGCTCCGGCCCTTGCTCGCGGCGACGCCCTCGCCGACGACTCCGGCCTTCAGTCTCTTCACGAAGCATCTCGTCGGCCTGCCTTACGAAGTGCTCGCCGAGACGGTCGCGGAACTCGGTTTCAAGGGCGTCGAAGCGCCCGTCCGCAAGGGCGGGCATGTCGAGCCCGCGCGCGTCGAGGACGACCTGCCGAAGCTCGTCGAAGCTTTCAAGAAATGCGGCGTGGCGATCACGCTGATGACGACTGACATCAATACGGTCAATGCGGCCGACCGTACGGAGAAGGTGCTCCGTACCGGCGCCGCCCTCGGCATCCCGAGCTACCGCATGAAGTGGTACGCCTACGCCGCCGGCAAATCGCCGTGGGCCCAGCTCGATGAGATCAAGCCGCAGCTCCGCGACCTCGTCGCGCTCAGTCGCGAAGCCCGCATCCTGCCGGGCTACCAGAATCATTCCGGCGCCAAGTATGTCGGCGCAGGCGTCTGGGACATGGCGATGCTGATGAAGGATTACCGCCCTGATGAGCTGTCGTGGAACTTCGACTTCTTCCACGCGATGGTCGAGGGCGGCCTTTCCTGGCCCAACGAACTCGCCTTGGCCCGCGACCATATCTCGATGGTCTACTTCAAGAGTTTCCAGTGGGAGGGCAGGGTGCCGGTCGGTTGCCCGTTGTCGGAAGGCTCCGTGGGCAAGGACTCGGTGGCGTTGCTCCGCAAGTCCGGCTACGCCGGGCCGGTCTGCCTCCACGTAGAATACCTCAAGGGCAAGGTCACGGACCCGGGCGCCCTGCAGGCGGCGGTCGCCGCGACGCGTAAGGATTTCGCCACGCTCCGTCAGTGGTGGGCCTGAGCTGAGGCAGGGCAGGGGGCCTCCGAAAAGATAGGCTGGAACTTGCGGCCCTCGGGGATGTAGAAACCTTCACCCCCATGCTCCCCCGTACCGCGTTTTTCCTCCTGGCCGCCGCGTCCCTCGTGGCTGCCCCCAAGACCGCCCCCAAGACCGCGCCCGCCGCCAAGCTTCCGGCGCCCGAGCCTTATAAGCCTTCCGAAGGCGGCTCCCTCCCGGCCGGGCTCTTCCAGCTGCCCGAAGGTCTCGAGGTCACCTTGTGGGCCCGTTCGCCGATGCTGGCGAATCCGACCAACATCGATTTTGACGCCCAAGGCCGCCTCTGGGTCAACGAAGGCGTCAACTACCGCACCTATAACAAGGGCGGCAAGCGTCGCCCCGAAGGCGACCGCGTGATCGTGCTCAGCGATACCAAGGGACAGGGCTTCGCCGACTCCGTCCAGACTTTCGTGCAGAACCCCGACTGGACCTCCCCGCTCGGCATCGCCGTCATCGACAACGTCGTTTACGTCTCGCACGCCCCGACCATCACGAAGTACACCGACGTGAACCGCGACGGCAAGTTCGACGCCGCCGTCGACAAGCAGGAGACCTTCCTCACCGGCTTCGGCGGTCAGGACCATGACCATTCGCTCCACGCCGTCGTCGCCGGTCCGGACGGCAAGCTCTACATCAACTCCGGCAACTGCGGCGCGGTCGTGACCGACAAGTCGGGCAAGACCTTCCGGGTCACCAGCAACTACGTCGACGAACGCGGCGGCAAGTGGCCCTTCGACGCCCGCGCCAGCATCGGCGCGAAGAGCGACGACGGGTTCGTCTGGTCCTCCGGCTTTTCCGGCCGCCTCAACGCCGACGGCACCGGCCTCGAGATCCTCGGCAACGGCTACCGCAATAGCTTCGAAAGCTTCCCGTCCTCCCTCGGCGACCTCTTCCAGGGCGACAACGACGACTCCCAAAGCTGCCGTACTTCCTTCGTCCTCGAATACGGTTCGGCCGGCTACACCACGCCGACGGGCGCGAGCTACGGCTCCGTCAAGCGTCCCGGCCAGTCGATGCCGCGCGCGCACTGGCGTCAGGACGATCCCGACACGATGGACGTCGGCGACGTCTACGGCGGCGGTTCGCCCACCGGCATCACGGTCTACGAGAACGGCGCCCTCGGCGCCGCCTGGGCCGGCACGCTGCTGAACTGCGAGCCCTCGCGCAACACGGTCTTCGCCTACAAGCTGGCTCCGCAGAAGGGCACCTACGCCCTTAACGAGTCCACGCGCAAGGACCTTATCACCTCCAATCCGGCCCGCGAGTTCGTCGGCACCGACTTCAAGAAGATCTCGCCCGAGGAAGCCGCCAAGCCCAACGAGCGCATCCTCTTCCGCCCGTCCGACGTCGCCGTCGGCCCTGACGGCGCCATCTACGTCGCCGATTGGTATGACTCCCGCGTCGGCGGCCACCAGACCCTCGATGACACCTGCACGGGCGCGATCTACCGTATCGCTCCGAAGGGCTTCAAGTCCGTCGTCCCGAAGATCGACGTCTCCACGCCCGAAGGCGCCGCCGCCGTGCTGCGTAACCCGGCCGTCAACGTCCGTCACCTCGGCTTCAACGCGCTCAAAGGTTTCGGCGCCAAGGCCCTGCCGGTCGTCTCGGAGATCCTCCGCGACGCCAATCCGTATGTCGCCGCCCGCGGCGTCTGGCTCCTCCCTCACCTCGGCGAAGAAGGCGTCACCCGCACCAAGGCGCTCCTGAAGGATGCGAATCCTTCGCTACGTCGCCTGGCCTTCCAGTCGCTACGCCGCGCCGGTCATGACACGCTTGGCACCGCCGCCGAGCTCGCCGCCGATGCCGATGTCGCCGTCCGTCGCGACGTCGCCACCTCGCTCCACGCCGCGCCGGCCGACAAGGCCGTGCCGATCCTGATCGAGCTTGCCCGCCGCCTGGACGTCTCCGACAAGAACTCCGTCGCCGCCTTCGGCATCGGCTCCGCCAACAAGCAGGACGCCGTCTGGTCCGCCGTGAAGTCGACGCTCGCCAAGGACGGCGCCGAAGCCTGGTCGCCCGAAGTCGAGCGTATCGCCTGGCTCCTGCACCCGGCCTCCGCCGTGCCTGAGTTCCTCGCCCGCGCCTCTTCCGCCAAGGTCTCGCAGGCCTCCCGCACGCTCGCCGTCGAGTCCCTCTCGTTCGTCGACAGCAAGGAAGCCGCCCTCGCGATGATCAAGCTCTGCGCCGACGGTTCGCCCTCCGCCTCCGAAGCCAAAGGCTGGGCCCTGATGCGCATGACCGGTCTCTGGTCGGCCTACGATATCCGCGCCGAGCTCAAGAACGCCGGCGTCTACGACGCCAAGAAAATCGTCGTAAACGCCATCGAAGTCCCCGAAGCCCCGGCCGGCACTTACACCGAGCAGGACGTCCTCGCCAAGACCGGTGACGCCGCCAAGGGCGCCGCCCTCGCCCAGCGCTGCATCATGTGCCACCAGCTCAACGGCAACGGTCCGGCTTACGGTCCGGAACTCAAGGGCTGGGCCGCCCGCCAGAGCCGCGAGGCCCTCGTCCGTGCCATCGTCAACCCCTCGGCGGACATCGCCCTGGGCTACGAAGGCGTCTCCCTCAAACTCAAGGCCGGCGGCCGCATCGACGGACGCCTCCAGTCCAATAACGATCCGATTGTCATCACCTCGACCGGTGGCCTCACCCAGCTCGTCCCCAAGGACCGGGTCGCCGGCGGGCAGACCAAGATGACCCATTCCCTTATGATGTCCGGCGAGCAGCTGGGTCTGAGCGCCCAGGAAGTGGCCGATATCGCCGCCTTCCTGGCCTCCTATAAGTAAGCCAAATCGCTAAAAGCGGGTTTCGAGGGGGTTTTCCACCAGGAAGACCCCCTTTTAATTTACCGCTTGCTTCTGGGGCTGGGTTTATCAGGTTCGACCCTCCTTTCCCTAGGCGAGGCACGGCCGCATGACGCGGGTCCGCGACTCACTGGGCACCAAAAGACCTTATACCAACATGAAGCAGCTCACCCTTAACGTCACCAGCCGCGCGCTCCATGGCCGCGGCCCCGCCCGCCGCCTCCGCGTCGATGGCTCCATCCCTGCCATCATCTACGGAAAGTCCGGCAATCAGAGCGTCGCCGTCAAGCAGGAGGCTTTCCGCGACCTCATGCGCGCCAAGGGCAACGCCGCCTCCCTCATCAACCTCGATGTCGACGGCAAGAAGATGCTCTCCCTCATCAAGGAGTTCCAGCGTCATCCGATCACCCAGAAGTTCCTCCATATCGACATCATGGAGATCGACCCGAACTCCCCGATGACCGCCGCCATCCCGGTGCGCGCCATCGGCGAAGCTTACGGCGTCAAGACCGACGGCGGCACGCTCGCCATCGTCTCCCAGACCATCAACGTCCGCTGTCTCCCGAAGGATCTCCCTGAGTTCATCGAGATCGACGTCACCGAGCTCAAGGTCAACGAGTCCATCCACGTCGGCGAGGTCAAGGCCCCTGCCGGCATCACTTTCCCGGGCGACCCCAAGCGCGTCGTCATCGTCTGCTCCGAAATGGCCGAAGAAGAAGCCGCTCCCGAGGCGACCCCCGCCGCCGGTGCCGCCGCCGCTGCTCCTGCCGAAGGTGCTGCCGCTGCTCCCGCCGCCGGTGCCGCTCCTGCGGCCGCCGCTGCGCCTGCCGCCAAGAAGTAATTTCCGCGCCGGGCGTTCCCGGTACCTGTTCTTTGAAGTCAAATGCCATTCTCGGTCATCGCCGCCCTCGGCAATCCGGGCCGAGAATATGCCGCCACCCGCCACAACGCGGGTTGGCTCGTCATCGACGCGCTGGCCGCCCAAGCCGGCGCGGTGTGGAAGGAAGAGAGCCGTTTTTCGGCCTCGGTCGCGAAAATCACGTTCGGAGGTTCCTCCGTCCATCTGATCAAGCCGCTCACCTTCATGAACGACAGCGGGTCGCCACTGGCGGCCTTCCTCCGGTTCCACCGGATCGAGCTCCCTGAGCTCGTCGTCCTCCACGATGACATCGCCTTCGAGCCCGGTCAGCTCCGCCTCTCCCTGGGAGGTTCCGCCGCCGGCCACAACGGCGTCGCCAGCTGCATCCGCCACCTCGGCGAACAATTCGTCCGCGCCCGTCTGGGCATCGGACCGAAGAAGCACCCCGGCCAGGATCTCGCCGACCACGTCCTCGGACGTTTCCCCGACGCCGACCTCGCTCTCCTGACCCAGCGCATCCCCGACTTCATCAGAAACCTCGAAACCCTCCTTTCCCAAGGCCTTCCGGCCGCCCAAAACCTCACCAACAGAAAATCACCATCACCATGACCACCGCCACGATCCGCCGCGCCTACCGCGCCAGCCTCATCCTCGACCTCCGCGGCTCGACGGATGCGCCCGAGACCGTCATCGACAAGCTCAAGGACGTCCTGAAGTCCATCGACTGCAAGGTCAACGAGGTCGAGAACCTCGGCCAGAAGGAGTTCTCGCGCGTCGTCGACCGCAAGTTCCCCTCCGGCCTCTACGTCCAGTTCCACTTCGAAGGCCCGGTCAACGCTCCGACGACCTTCCGCGAGAAGCTCCGTCTCGACCGTACCATCAATCGCCTGCTCGTGCAGGTGACCAAGTAATCTCCGACCCCGCCTCGCCGTGGCCTCTTCCTTCAATCGCGTGATTCTCGCGGGCAATATGACCCGCGACCCCGAGGCCCGCGCCCTTCCGTCCGGCCAGGCCCTCACGAAGTTCTCCCTCGCCGTCAACCGCGCCTACACCACCAAGGAAGGCGAGAAGCGCGAGGAAGTCACCTACGTCGACATCGAGAGCTACGGCAAGCAGGCCGAGATCATCGCCAAGTACTGCGGCAAGGGCTCCGGCATCCTCGTCGAAGGCCGCCTCAAGCTCGACCAGTGGGAAGACAAGAAGACCGGCGAGAAGCGTTCGCGCCTCGGCGTCGTCCTCGAGAACTTCACCTTCATCGGCGGCAAGTCCCAGGGTGGCGAAGAGGGCGGTTCCGCTCCCCGCTCCCGCGGCGGCAACGACACCCCGGCTCCTTCCGGCGACCACGGCGGCGACGACGTCCCGTTCTAAACTTTCCCTCCCCAACCTTATAACCCAAGCAAGATCATGGCATTCACCGAAGTCCTCCTCATCAAGCCCGTCGACGGCCTAGGCGCCGAAGGCGAACAGGTCCGCGTCCGCGCGGGCTTCGCCCGCAACTTCCTGCTCCCGCAGGGCATCGCGCTCCCCGTCAACCGCTCCAACACGAAGTACGTCGAGGCCCTCAAGAAGGCCCGCGAAGTCCGTGAAGCCCGCGACCTCGAGGTCGCCAACGAGACCGCCGCCAAGCTGGCCGCCATCAAGCTCGTCTTCGCCGTCAAGACCGGCGAAGGAGGCAAGATGTTCGGCGCGATCAGCACCGCCGAAATCTCCGCCAAGCTCGCCGAGCACGGCATCGAGATCGAGCGCAAGCGCATCCACCTCGGCCAGGGCCCGGTCAAGCTCCTCGGCAAGCACACCACGAGCATCCGCCTCCATGGCTCCGTCATGGTCGAGCAGGAGTTCGAAGTCGTCTCCGAGAACCCGATCGAAGTCGCCGCCGAAGAGGCTCCCGAGGCCGAAGAGCGCGAGTACCGCGACGACAAGAAGGCCCGCAAGCCCCGCAAGGAAAAGGCCGCCAAGTCCGAGTGATCGGACCGGCTCCCCGGAAAGGCGCGAAGTGCGAACTTCGCGCCTTTTTGTTTTCCGGGGTCCCCGCACCTGTGAATAGGCCGTGAACAAGGCGTGAACGTCCGCCCTGTTTGGCGCTGTCCACCGGACCGCCCCCGCCCATACTCCGCATTTTCCCATGGCCGAACGACCCCAGCGCCAGCGCCGCGAAGCCGCCCCCAACTACGGCGACCGCGTCCCGCCCCATAATCTCGACGCCGAGCGCGGCCTGATCGCGAGCATCGTCATCGACGGCGGCGACACCTTGCAGCGCTGCCTCGAGCAGCGCGTCACGCCGGATTATTTCTTCGATCCGAAGCACCAGGACATCTACGAGATCGCCGTCAAGCTTTCGCTGGCGAGCACGGGCATCGACGAGATCACGCTCACGGAACAGCTGCGCCGCGACGGCAAGCTGGAGTCCGCCGGCGGCGCGACCTATGTCAACGAGCTGACGGGCCTGATCTCCTCGAGCGCGCATGCGCCCCACTGGCTCGCCATCATCCGCGAGAAGCACTTCCTCCGGCAGCTGATCTCCACCGCCGTCACGACGGTCGAGAAGGCCCACGCGCACGCGGAGGGCATCGAGCGCCTCCTGGAGGAGGTCGAGCAGTCGTTCTTCCGCATCAGCGAAGACCGCATCTCCGAGTCCGCCCAGACGATCGACGGACCCATCGCCGAGGCGATGGAGCTTGTCCAGCGCATCATCCGCGACCGTAACTCGGTCCAAGGCGTCCCGACGGGCTTCCCGGACCTCGACGCGATGACCTTCGGCTTCCAGCCGGGCCAGATGATCGTCGTCGCCGCCCGTCCCGGCATGGGCAAGACGTCCATCGCGCTCAACTTCATCGAGGCCGCGCTGTTCCCCAAGCCCAGCGAGAACCGCAAGCCGTCCAATGTCCTGCTGTTCTCACTCGAAATGCCGGCCCGCGAGCTGGCCCTCCGTCTGCTCTGCTCCCGCGCCCGCGTGAACATGCAGAAGCTGCGCACCGCCCACCCCGACGAGCGTATGCAGGTGGATCTCGTCCAGGCCGCCAACGAGTACAAGGGCCTCCCGCTCGTGGTCGACGACAACGGCGGCCAGAACATCCTCGAGATCCGTGCCAAGTGCCGCCGTGTCCACGCCCGCACGCCCCTGGACATGGTGGTCATCGACTACATCCAGCTCATCAACGGCCTGGATTCGGGCCTCCCCCGCGAACAGCAGATCGCCGAGGTCTCCCGCAGCATCAAGGCCATGGCCAAGGAGTTCAAGATCCCGATCATCGCCCTGGCCCAGCTCAACCGTAAGTCCGAGGACGAGGCCCGCCAGCCGCGCATGTCCGACCTCCGCGAGTCCGGCTCCATCGAACAGGACGCCGACATCGTCATGCTCATTTACAAGCCCCCCGTCAGCCAGGGCAAGGCCGCCGAGGCTGAGGCCGAGCAGGCCGGTCAGGACGGATGTTA
>Ga0222713_10006607_pt1 | contig 10987 bp, 15 predicted proteins | sample C33_649DmetaG_FD_165061 | JGI IMG/M metagenome (GOLD analysis project Ga0222713, IMG submission 165061) | Estuarine water microbial communities from San Francisco Bay, California, United States - C33_649D | ecosystem: Environmental > Aquatic > Marine > Unclassified | place: USA: California... | reverse complement strand
GGTAACCACTAAATACACCTACAGCGGAGGTATACTTGGTTACACCACCTTGAACTACAGCAAATAACTCTGTTCCGTCTAAAGCGCCTGCAGCAGGTAATTGTGATATTGGTAAATCTGGGTATGCTGACATTATGTTTTTATTATTATTTTAGCGCTATTTTCTTGAGTCAAATATGCAAGGTTTTCTTGTAATAAATATCCAAAAGGTCCAGAACCTCTATTAAGCATCTGAGCTCTAATGATATTGAATTGTACTGTATACTGGTTATACTGAGCAACCTGTTCGTTTATTGACAGCTTACTGACATGAGGAATTTTTACAAACTCCTGCCAAGACACTAACCTATTTGGATCGACAAGCATATTAAATCAATCCCAACTTAGCTAGCTCTGCTAAGGTTTTGTTTACATCTGTGTGATGAATACCAATACCACCTTTAGCTCTCCACTGCTCAATATTGCGAATGTAGTCATCAATTAGGATGTGGTTTGGTGCTGCGTGCTCTTGTTTTCTGTAAGACTTCTTTAAGATAAGCTCGTTATTGATACCATGTTTTTTCAACCAATCAGCCTTTGCCTTCTTAGAATCTTCTGACTCTGCTGGCGAACTTAGAATAGTTGTATCGTGCTTTTTGATAATACTCCAAAGCTTTTCGCCACCTGGCATCCAACCCATATTGATCCAGAATGCATATGGAGTTGTATCTAATAACATATCAAACTCCTCCTTACCAACACGCTTCTTATGTGTTTTAGGATCCTCCTCAAAGTACTTTTTCCACTGTGCTGGAAAGTCTACTAATACACCATCCATATCACAGAAAATCTTATACTCCTGCTCTGCTTCACTCAATCGTTTAGCGGCTTCTCTAGATGCATTAATCCACTGAATACCTTTTGCATTTTTAACTGGAGCTTGCATGAATGTACGTGCAAACTTAAACACCTCACCCTTAATAGGAACGGGTTGACCTGGAGCAACATCCTTATCGTTTTGCACTTCAATAAAGTCCTTACCAAAGTATTGCTTGTAAGCTTGCATAGCTTTCTGAGCGTCATTCCAACTGTCAGTCACAAGGTCATGAGGCAGTTTTCTTGGACGATTATCGTTACGTTCTAGAGCTTTTTCTAGAGGTGTATTAACGAAGATCATGCACGTGTCATAACCAAACTCATTCTTCAATTTTTCAGAATGCTCGATTACTTTTTTGATATCATCACCAGTTCCGTCAATCAACATTCCTAATCGACCGCCTAAATAGAGGCCATATGCGTTTTGGAATACTTCTTTGGATCTAGCTCTAAGTGATGCAGGTCCGGACGTCAACTTAATAAACTCATCTTGACTCATAGAGGCCAAGTCTGTGGTCAGACCTTTCTGACGCAACATAAACTCAAAGAATCTATCGCTATTAACATTCTTCAATCCATCAACAGAAAAGCCAGCATCAGTCATTCCAAATAGCTCTGCAGCTACGGTTGACTTACCACTTCCAGGACCACCAGCTAAGAAAACAGCTTTGAGGATTCCAGGGTCATTAACGCCTTCTAGGATTTTAGATTCTAATAGGATGTTCTTTAGTTTAATCATTTGAGTTTGCCTTTATGTATGTGTAATAAATTGTGTCGCCTACATTGGTGTTAGCACTACATGGAATGGTATCACCATTAGATAGTACAGCTTTGTACTTAGGGGTCATCTCATCGTGAATACTCACAGGACGCTCTTTCCATGTCTGAGTTACAGCGTACGCATCGCAATGATCAACTTTTCCAGTTGAGCAAGCGAACAGTGTTAAGATGGAAATATGTATAGTACTCTCATGTGTTATTAATAAATAGTATGTGGATGTTAATTAAGGTTTAACGTGTTTAGTCTGCTTGGTACTCAGAGCTAAAATTGTCAATATGTAGGAAGTTAGCTAAGTGTACATTAGGCACAACATAACCCCCACTAGCAATTTCCTGCTCCGCTTCTGCTTGTGTTTGAGCCGTAGCGATACCTGCGTAGATTTTGGTTTCAAATCCGTTGGAAGCTTTCACAAAACCGAGCTGTCCAACCCAAAAAGAATCAATGATTTTCATAACGTGTTTTTGTTTTCAATATACAATGAATTTTTCAAATTAACAACTAGATTAGGCAGCATTAGCAACGTATGCCTTATCTGCCCAAGTTTTAGCTCCTACCAACTGATACTGACCTTGGTGGTATAGACCAGTGTTAGAAAGGTCTTGATTGATATCACCAACAGTCATCTCAACAAGCATTTCTTCAGCAATCCAAACCTTCTTACCAACACGGGCAAAAACAGTAGAATTGTGGTTTTCACCGACCTTAGAAATGTTCATGATAGCTTTAGCTTTGTAGTGACGAAAAGCGGCAATTGGACTATCAGCCTCAGTATAAGATGTGGTTGGAAATCCAGCCTGACACTTAGTAACTACAAGGTACTTACCCTTACCATACTGATAACCTTCTAAGGCTGGAAATACCACTAACTCTTTGCGTTTGATTACGATTGGTTGATTTTTCATGTTTTTCATCTTTTTTGTGTGTTTATGTGTGATTAATTATCTTTCCCTTTTACTATGTAAAGGTCCCACCATTATCTCGTATTTGCAACAAAAACACAAAATATTTTTTGAAGTTATGCACCGAGTTATGCACACTTAAAACACGTTTTTTACGCAATTTGAGCCCAATAAAAAAACCCCCGAAAAGTCGGGGGTCTCGCACTATATTTAAGCGACTTTTGCCGCGGATTTTTACTTGTATTCGATCAATAATTCACCCAAAACTTCGATTTTTCCTACCAATTTTTGGAACTCGTTTTGGCTCAGATTCACGCCTTTTTCACCGAAAGATTTGGCTAATTGATCAAGCAAAGTAGCGTACTCTTCACGTGCTTTTTCAGCGTCAAAATCACCCTTACTAGCCTTCTCATAGTACGGTAATTTCACGTTGAAATGGTAGTAGGTAAGCATGGCATCACCACCCTTTTCCTTGGCGTTATCGGCAATCTTTTCAGCGCCAGACAAACGCGTTTTAGCGAAGGCTTTTTCGTCTTTTTCCTCCTTTTTTTCGCCTGGTGTTGCTTTTGCTTTTTCTTCGGCTTCTCTAAGTAATGCTACTAATTTCATTGTTTGTTGTTTAATATAAATATGTGTGTTTTACTTTTAACTCCAGTGCTTATTATCACGTTCCCACCAGAAGGTTAGGTCTTGTATTTTGTCGTCATAATACTCGCCAACATAATCCGACTTGAAGGCACTTCCTTCATTCTCATACATCGCCAAAGTGATGATTTCGTTGCTATATAAACGCTTAAGATAGTCGACGACAAACGTGTAATTGCCACCCCTAATTACTCCAGCTTCTACTAGCAATAATTTCTTAAACGTGTTTCGAAATAGCCTATCATACTGAATGAGATTAGCTCTCAAATCACTAACATACTCCTCAGTCCAAGTCTCGTCAGGATACGGTACATCGATGCCAAATCCATCGCAAATCTCTCTTTCATGTGATAATGCATGACGGAGGTATTGACCAACCAAACTTGAGTAATCTGTGGAAACTGTTACAATAACTGTGTTGCCTGCATGCAGGCCATCTTCTAGTAATCTGTCCTTCAAATTACCCATTAATTCGACCTCTTTAAAGATGTCTATGTATTTTGGTTTTCTACTCATTAACTTGTACGTTCCATGATAATGGCATCAAATCCATCTCTAATTTTCCATTGACCTTCAAAGCCAGGTAATTGCTTCTGAATGTATGCCATATACATTTTACCGCGTTTTGTTCCAAGCGGTCCAGTCTCATCACCCTTCTCTCTTTTTGGGTAAAACTCCAATCGATTAACGCGGTATTCCTTATCCGCATCCATCTTCTTTACAAAGTCTTTTACGATAGCAACTATCGTAGACATGACTGCAAATTGCTCACCTAAGTTGGTTGTATCATCACCACGCTCCTTAGTACCAAAATCAACTCTAGCAGTGATACTCCATCTGTGTCCTGCCTTCGCAGGATCTTCAACAGCTGCACCTTTACCACTGATACTTGCGTAGTAGTTTTCCTTTTCGCTGCTAAACTCATAACCGATATTCTTATCGATCTTATAGGTAGAAAAAGCACGATCAGCTGGATCCTCTAACTTGTCTACATTAGCATTGAAATCTCGTAGATAATCCTGCCAGTACTTGGTATCGTAAGTACCCCACAGCTTGAATGGGAACGGCTTAACACCCTCTCCAATCTCGCTTAATATGTCTCCTAATCTAATCACAGTCCTTTAAAATATTGTTTAGGATCCGCCCCAGCATTATCAAATGCTCTAGCGTAATCAGCCCAATTAATCAATCTCACCTTAGGTACCTTAATTGAATCACCCAACACTAATACCTCATACTCAGTGAACAGATCGGTCAAAGCTAGGGTCAGAGATGGGTTAATCAATGCGGTAGGATATGTGTCTGGAATCTCTAATACAACGGGTACCATACCAGTATAATCCCCCTGCACAATTTTCTGCACAAACAAATCATAATCGCGTTTAGCTTGCATGATACCATTCTCAGATGCGTAAGATTGAGCAAACGACTCAGCTATAGAATCATCAGGAGTAAACGAGGTAAAACCTTTATATCCACTTCCAAGAGCACTCCACACATATGGTGCACTATTCATAAGAGCACCACCAATAAAACCAACACCATTATCTACACTCCAAGTACCAGCCATATTCATGAGGTCTTTAAGCGGAATCACAGTACCTCGGTATAGACTAGTACCATCGTATAAATCACGTCCAGCCGTTGGATCAAGTACTTTAGGAAACTTGTTTTTGAGCGGTAACAATTGCTTTAACTTCTCACCCAACTCAGTGTCATTCTTGCCTAGATGAGGCTGAACAATCCACTTCTGCAACAACTGAATGATACGATCTTCATCCACAGTATTAGGCTCTTTTTCAATACCTAACTTCTGCCATCTGTCTAACCTAGCTACCTTGTTGGGATCACCAAAAAGCACCTTACCGACTTCAAGCTCATTCAATATGTCCGTTAGTTTTATCATGTAGAGAGCCGCGCGAGGTCGCGCGGGGATCTTTAGGGAATATTAGCCTTTTAATATCATGTTAGCAACTTGTGTTGCTTTGTTTTTATCGGTGTATAAACCATACACATCTTCCATGGCTAAACCACCGCGAACTTGGTTAGCAAAGTGGAAAACATCGCTCTCAAACATAATGTCCGCAAGCGTGTCACTAGTGCCTAATTTATTCGTTACAACGTAGAAAACACCAACTTGATCCTCGGTTACATTGTCGAAGTTTTTAACCCTAACTTCCTCTTTTAAGATGTCAATACTCGGTTCTAACCCCGCAGCTTGCATCAAGCTAAATTTGTCGAAATTCATTACTTAATGATTGTGATTTTTACTTGTTGGTTAGGTGCTAATCCACTTAACATTTTAACAGCTTCTCTAGCGGATAACACTGTTTCAGCTGCCGCGGATTTAGCTTTAGATTCCGCTTGACTTTTTGATAATGGAGTCGTGTTTTGAGCAAACTTAGCAGTCCATGTTTGTGACCCGCTAAACGCATCAATCGGGAACATACCACCGTTATCTTTGTACCCGCTAATCGGTGGAACCTTAGGTGTCCAGTCTTGTGCAAGAGCGTTCCAAACGAGGATTGTTTGTAAGCTACGATCAACTTTAGATTGCGCTACTTGAAGGATTGAGCCTTTGGTAAATGTAACGCGCCAACCACCACCGGGAGTGATTTCAAACGTGTCTTTTACTTCGAAATAACCGATAGGCCAGTTGCTTGGATCAACCATTGCTTCGTTAATTTCACTCTCCTTTAATGCACCAGCTACTAGCTTATAGCGCCACTTTTTGAGCATCATTTCAAGCTCCGCTTTTGTCTCAAAGTGGAAGTCAAAATCGTCGTTAACACCATAATATCCGCTACCCTTTTTGTAGATTTGTGTCATGCCATTTTCGCCATCATATACGGCGATTGCATTACCTTCAAACGTACCTTCATTAACGGCTTTTCGGACCTCTTCTTTAATGATCTTTGAGATCAAACTCGTTTTTATTTTCATGTGTTATTTGTTGTATTTTGTAAAGAATTTATCAAAATCCCCATCGCTTTTTCTTGGCTCTCTATCGCTATAATCTGCCGTTGTTGTGTTACTCAATCGTTGCCAAATTAATGGAGATCCGATGTGATTTGAGTGGTATACAAACACCGGTGGATATTGCTTACCATCGTCAAAAACAAACGATACAATTTGGTTGAAACGTTGGTTCAAAAAGCGAGGTAAAGCAAGCTTAACGGTGCTTCTAGGGAAGCGATCCCACACCTGTTTAATCTCGTCAGGTCTGCCGCCAATGCCGTATGGATATATCTTTTTATCCAAATATTTGAGGATCTCAATTGCGGTGTTTACATCGCGGATAATGATGCTATCACTCTTTGACCATGAGTCGTCTACTTTACCGCCATCGGCAAATGTAATGTTAGGGAAAGCCGCCTTGATATCTTCAACAGTCAGCTTGTCCCAATCATCCGTATTTTCGCGAAGTATGTTTAGTAATTTGATCATTGTGGAACGTGTTTTACCAAGCAATAAAGTCGTCGTATTCGCCTGATTCTACACCGTCGTTAGCCCACTCGTCACCACCCGGTCCAACAATCCAATTTGCTAAGTCTTCTTGGACTGCCATTGTGAATTGCTTGAATCTATTAGGGTCTGTTACTGTGTCTCCTAGTGCTTCTGCGCCACCGAACATTTCGATCAATGCACCTGCTTTAATCTTCACCTCTAGCTTCACTTCGAAGTTAGGATCAACCGCTTCTTTAAGCTTGTTGATAGGCTGGAGATTAGCTAGCTCCATTAGTCTGATTTTATCTGATTTCATGTGTTATTTATTACAATGTTTAATATAAATAGTACCGTGTTTACTATTCGTATGATTGTACTAACCTAGATGCTGTACTATAGTTTGTAGCTAGTGGCACGTCGTGTACATTGCATAAACGCAGTAACATATGTATGTCTACTTCATGCGGATGTGAGTGCAGAGGATCAATGAAAAACAGTACCACATCTATCTTACGTTCTACCAGCATTGCTGCGATTTGAGCGTCTCCACCCATAGGACCCGACAATAATAGATGCGGGTTGAGACCCGCATGTTTAATGTGTTTCCCCGTTGTTCCCGTAGCGTAGATATTGATGTCCTTTCGCTTAAAGAAATCCAGTCGTTTGATTACGAAAGCTATCATATCAGCCTTCTTGTTATCGTGTGCAATGATTGCTATATTCATGTCCTTAATATACAAATAATACTATTAGTATCCTACAGTCCTTTTGTGGGAAGGGGGGAGGCAATAGACATTACACGCAGTGTAACCCAAGTGTCTAAGCCCTATAGGAAAAAAAATTATGGTCGCAATGTGAACGCGTGTAGTTTACCCATATACCACCAATACCCCACGGTTTTCACGTAATTATCCGGGGTGGGGGGCCCCCTAAAAACGCGTGTTTTACACCGGAAAAACGGGGGGGATCCCCCTCGCTATATGTGCGTTTATACATGGGGGGGACCCCCCTATGGGAGGCCCTATATAGGGGGTACCTTTCTTACACACACACTTTAGGTACCCCCCCGTAATCCCCTATGTCTTACTTGCTTAAGAACTTTTTGTTAAGCTCTCTTGCGATACCCATTGCACTGTTAGGATCTGCTACGCTAGCGTCCTTGCCATACATGCTACGGAAGGCTGCTCCAGTACCACTTGAAGTAAAGCGCTCTAACATCTTGTTATATGCGTCACTATCGTTACTTCCTCTAGAGTCTTCAATGAAGAAGCTTATCACCTTCATATCCAATTGGTTACGTAGTCTACTTACCTGCTTAGCAGTGTGAGCGATTGCGCCACTTCCTCCGTAGTTCTGCATCCCTGGTGCTCCGTCTGAGATGTTAAGGAAGTAACTATCTAGTTCTGAGGTCCCTGCAGTAAGGAGGTTCTTGTTAATCATTGCCTCGAAGCATAATCCCTCTGGAGTCATTGAGTTAGGTGAGAAGCGCTTAAAGAATGATACTAAGTGAGTTAGCTTATTCTTACGACTGTTGTAAGCTACTATGTTACTTGGTACTTCCCCGTTACGTCCAGTTGAGTTAGTTACCCTTACTGATACCTCTACGTTAATGCCTTGAGTGTAGGCAGCTGCTTTAGCAATTGCCATTGTCATCTGTACTGTAGATGCCCACTTGTTACCACTCATACTACCTGATCCATCTAAGGAGATGTGGAGGTTAGCCTTCTTATACTTGTCGATGTGGATCTGACTGAACACACTATCAATCCCGTACCCAGCATGTGCCAACCTACGGTTGTCAATCTTACCATTGCGAAGGCGGTTATCTACTCTCTCGCGTGCCTCGTTGTGCAACTGCAAGCGCTTACCTAACAAGCCTCCAAGCTCGATACCCTTCTGGATAGACTCAGTGTACTCGCTTCTAGTCCAAGCACCAAAGTGTTCAGACACTCCAAGGTTATCCATCTGAGTTCTGATGTTATTCAACTCCTCACGCAACTTGCTGTACTCAGCACCATAGTGCATTGGACGCATGCGATTCTGAATCTCTTCGAACTGATCACACAATGCATCGTAGCTAGCAATCTTACTAGAGTCAGTCATGTCATACATAAGAGCGGTAGTAGAAGAAACCCCGTCACCACCTACCGACTGTACTTCGATGTCTTGCTTAGCGATGTTCTCTAACTGGTTCTGTAGCTTTCTAGTAGCAGTCTTCTTACCGAACTTACCATCCAAGAAGTCTTTCTGCTTCTGGATTGCTTTACGCACTGCGTAAGAATCCATACCTGAAAGCTCCTCAAGCTCTTCGCTATCTTCCTCACCTTCACCCTCGCCATCTTGCTCTTCAGTACCTTCTTGGCTTGGCATCTCACCACCACCTTGACCGCTAGGCTCAGACTGTGTCTCAGTCTCAGACTGCTGTTGCTCTTGCTTAGCAGCCTCGATGTTTGACATGATAATATCTACGATACGAACTGCAACCTCTAACGCATCATCAGTGCTCTTCAATCGCGCAATGTTCTTGAGGTCTACGACCGATGCAATCTCCTCTAATCCTGGAAGAGCCTTAACGTTGAACATTGGGTTGATCATGTTGATCACGTGGAAGAAGTAGCTCTCTACTGACTGCTCATTACGGTACTCCTTAGCGAGGAAACCTTTGAGGATATCTTTATGATTCCAGTAGTGGTCATACAGCTTGTGGTAGTAAGCTTTGTATCCAGGAGAAGTACTGAACACATAGTTGTCAATGCGTCGGTCTTCTACCCAGTTCAACATCTGCTTAACTAGTTGACCAGCCTCTGTACCATGCTTAGCAATCAAGTTGTTAACTGATTCATACTCACGGTTCTGAAGCTTCTTTAAAGAGTCGAAGTCTGTAAGTACGATGTGTGAAGACTCATGCAATGCAAGTCCCACAGTCACGTCAAAGTTAGTGTCCTTAATGTCAGTCGACAAGGTGATAGCTTCACCATTAGTGTACGACTCTGAACCCGCCCAGTTTACTGGGATGTCACGCTGAGTAACGATCTTAACGAAGTTAGTTACTGCACGACGGTAGTTCGATAACTTGATCAATTTGACCATGTCACTACTGTTGTTCTTCTCACCTAGACCGGAGAACTTACTACGGTTGTCCCACTCATCATCCATCCAGAATGAGGAGTAGTTCTTCTTGGCGTTCAACCCACGTGCATCGTAGGACTTATTCTTCTTAGAAACCGCTTTTCTTGCGCTGGCTAAATACTCTTGATAACTTTTCATATTGTGTGTGTATTAATTAATTGTCTTTCCTTTACTTGGTAAAGGTCCCCACAAAAAACCGATTAGGCAACAGTTTTGTAAAAAAAAATTTTCACGCTGATTCTCAGGGAGTTATATCTCCTTGATTATCAATTAGATAGCTGCTTCCCGTAGTATTTGATGTAGGTACCTAGTGCCTTAGATCCATAGGCTCTGTAGGCCTCAACATCTAGATCTATGTTCAGTTTGCGTGCTAGATCTACTCCTGCATCCCACGCTGCTACCTCCTCTCGGATCAGATCTATTTTGTATGCCTGACGTCTCTTGTACTTAGTGACTCCATTGAGCATCCACTCCCTCTCTCCCAGGTATGCTGCACGGTAGTTGGCCTTGTAGTCCTTCCAGTCCTTGCGCACTTCAGCGTGCCCTAGTTCATGTAGTAGATCCCACAGCATATGCTCTTCATTGTTCGAGATCTGTAGCGTGATCTTGGATGGTTGATTCACTGGGAACTTATCCTTCCAGAAGATGAATGATCCCTTATCGTATGCGAGCTGAATGCCCTGCTTTAATGTGTATTTGATTAGCTTATCTAGCATATTAGTCTCCTGATTCTTTTGCGAGTTTTTTGTATATTTTTTCGTCACTGAATGCGTTGTTGGACTTACGGATCATATTGGTGAACCATGATGCATACTTAGCATCTATCCAAGCCTGTCGTACTGTGGTGGCTGGTCGTAGCATTAGCTCAGGATCCACAATGGAATACCCTCGACCATCCACCACTCGGTAGTACCTAGACCCCGCACTCTCAAAGGCCTCTGTACGTGCTCCAGGGAAGCGCTTATCTACGAAGCGCTTAAGCTTCTGGAACTCATGCTGTTCCGGTGATAGTTGAGTCTTAGCCATACTTAGAAAGGAATGTTTTCGTTAGCATTAGATCCCATCAAGTTGTCTGCAGTACCATCGTTAACGTACTTCTGTACCAGCTGCTTAACGAATGTTCTCTCAGACTGCAATCCCCCGTCTACACTGTAGAGTGGGTAGATGCTAACCTCCGCACATTCAGTGAGGGAGAAGCCATCGACTACCAAGCCTGCCATCTCCACAATTG
>Ga0222713_10006605_pt1 | contig 10988 bp, 10 predicted proteins | sample C33_649DmetaG_FD_165061 | JGI IMG/M metagenome (GOLD analysis project Ga0222713, IMG submission 165061) | Estuarine water microbial communities from San Francisco Bay, California, United States - C33_649D | ecosystem: Environmental > Aquatic > Marine > Unclassified | place: USA: California... | reverse complement strand
TGCAGATAAAATGTTAGATACAGTCAAAAAATGGGTTCCAATTACTTATCAAGCATTTATGGATTATAGAGTCGGCGCTGCAGAAATTTCTTCTAAAGGATTAAAGGTTATTAAATCTATGATTTCAGGTAAAAATGTTGGACAAGAAGAGTCTGGTTTAAGCAAGAGAGAGTGGAATGAATTAATGGAAAAATTAGATAAGAAAGATTTGCTCGTTAATTAATATTCTTAATTATTTTCTCACTAATATTTTTCAATATATTTGAAACTTTATTTTCTGTATTAAATTCTACAAAAGGCAATCCTTCATCAGATCCTTTTCTTAAATCAATATTAATTGGAATTTGACCCAATAGTTCTATATTAAATTTATCAGCAATGTTTTTTGCCCCATCTTTTCCAAAGATAAAATGTTCAACACCATCATTTGAAGTAAAGCTTGTCATATTTTCAATAATACCCAATATTTTAACATTAGTTCTTTTAAACATTTCAATTCCTCTTTTTACATCAATAATTGCAATATCTTGAGGAGTTGTAATAATGACTGCTCCATCAATATCTATTTCTTGAGAAAAAGTTAAAAGAGCATCCCCAGTCCCAGGAGGCATATCAATAATTAAAAAATCAACATTGTCCCATAAAACTTTATTAGCAAAAGTTTTTATAGTGCTAGCAACCATGGGTCCTCTCCAGATCATAGGAGTTTCTTCTGAAACCATGAAACCAATGGACATACATTGAAGATTAAATTTTTTAATTGGAATTAAATTTATACCATCTTCACTTTTTGGTTTTTCTAGAATTCCAATCATTTTTGGAATGGAAGGACCATAAATATCAGCATCTAAAATACCGACGTTATATTTTAAATTTTTAAGTGCAATTGCAAGATTAACCGCAATTGTTGATTTGCCAACGCCACCTTTGCCACTTGAAATGGCAATAATTTTTTTTACACCTTTTATTTTATTTTTTTTAAATGGATTTTTAGGAGTAATTTGATCCATAAAATTTTTACTAAGATTTGCTTCTTTTTCGTTCATTTTTACGTATTGTAATTTTCTTTTAAATAACCATTTATACCTATATTAATAAGCCAATTTTTTAAAATAATATGTCATTAATTGAGAGTAATAATACTAAAGATATCTTAAAAAAAGAATCTCCTTGGGGCGCTCCAAATAAGAACAATAAGCAACCAAGTCCTAGTAATTCTGATGACATGGAGGATTTAGCAAAGAAATTTCAAGACGGTTTAAAAAATATGTTTGGAGGTTCTTCAAAAACTCCAGATGCAAAAAAACCAATTACACTTTTTATAATTGGAGCAATTGCCGTTTGGGCATTAAGTGGATTTTATAGAGTGGATGCGGATGAACAAGGTGTCGTTCTAAGATTTGGAAAATACACAAACATGACTCAACCAGGGTTAAATTATCACCTTCCTTATCCAATCGAGTCTGTAATGACCCCAAAAGTTACTAGGGTTAACAGAGTTGATATTGGATTTAGATCTTCAAGCGACAGTTCCAGATCCGGAGCTATAAGCGAAATTAAAGAAGAGAGCGCAATGTTAACAGGAGATGAAAATATTGTTGATATTAATTATTCAGTTTTTTGGGTGATTAAAGATGCAAGTAAATATCTTTTTAATATTCAAGATCCAATTGGAACAATTAAAGCTGTAGCAGAAACTGCTATGCGTGAAATTATTGCGCGAAAAAAAATTCAATCAATTTTAACTCAAGGTAGAACTGATATTGAAAATGAAGCGCATAAAATAATGCAACAAATATTAGATCAATATAATTCTGGAATTGAGATAACTCAAGTTCAAGCGCAAAAATCAGATCCGCCCGCGCAAGTTATTGATTCATTTAGAGATGTTCAGGCTGCAAAAGCAGATAAAGAGCGTCAACAAAATGAGGCGCAAGCATATGCGAATGATGTAATTCCAAGAGCTAGAGGAGAGGCGGCTAAAATTGTTCAAGAAGCTGAAGCTTATAAAAAAGAAGTCGTTGCTCAAGCAGAAGGAGAGGCTAGTAGATTTATTGCCATATATAATGAGTATGCAAAAGCAAAAACTGTAACTCAAGAAAGAATGTATCTTGAGACTATGGAAAAAGTTTTATCAGGAGTAAATAAAATTATTATCGATAAACAATCAGGATCAGGAGTCGTTCCTTATTTACCACTTCCTGAATTGAAAAAGAATTTAGCAATAGAGCAAAAAAAATCAGAGGTTAAAAATTAATGCAGGATAAAATTTTAAAAGCTTTGATATTTATAATAGTTGTTGCTGGTTTTTTAATTTATTCTACTTTCTTTATTATTAAAGAAACTCAGCAAGCAATAGTTCTTCAATTAGGAGAGCCAAAAAAGGTTTATAAAGATGCAGGTTTGTATTGGAAGATACCATTATTACAAAATGTTCAAATAATTGAAAAAAGAGTTTTAGATATTGACGCTCCAGCAGAGGAAGTTATTGCGCTAGATCAGAAAAGAATAATCGTTGATGCTTATGCTAAATTTATAATTACCGATCCTTTAAAGTTTTACATATCGGTTGGAAACGAAAGAGTTGCGCAATCAAGATTATCATCAATTATTAATGCTAAGATTAGAGGGGTATTAGGTAAGGAAAATTTAGTTAATTTGATATCTACAGAGAGAACAAAATTAATGAATAAAATTACAAAAGACGTAGCAGAAGAAGCTAAAGATTTTGGAATTAATGTTATTGATGTTCGTATAAGAAGAGCAGATCTTCCAAGTGCAAATAGTGAGGCTATTTTTAAACGAATGCAAACTGAAAGAACACGAGAAGCTAAAGAATTTAGAGCAGAGGGTTTTGAACTTGGACAAACAATAAAATCTAAAGCAGATAAGGAAGCGTCTATTATTTTAGCTGAAGCTAAAAAGACAGCTCAAATTTTAAGAGGAGAAGGAGATGGGTTAAGAAATAAAATATTTGCAGAAGCGTTTGGTAGAGACCCAGAATTTTTTAGTTTTTATAGAGCTATGCAGTCATATGAAAAATCATTAATAAGTGGCAGTGAAACTTCACTAGTATTATCACCTGACAGCGAATTTTTTAGATATTTTGGTGAATCAGGATTGAATAAAATTTTAAAAAAATAATGAATGAGATTTTTACAGCAGTTGGGTTATTGCTGTTTATAGAGGGTTTGCTTTATACAATATTCCCAGGAAGCATGAAAAAAATGTTAAATTCTATGAAAGATTTATCAGAGCAGAGGTTAAGAATGGGAGGGCTTATTTTTGCCATTATAGGGTTTATAATAATAGCTTATATAAAAAAATTTCAATGAAAAATTTCAAAAAATTTTTATTAATTATATTTTGTAACATTTTATTAATTACAAATTTAAATTCAAAAGAAGTTCCTGATTCATTCGCAGATCTTGTTGAAAAATTAATACCTTCCGTTGTAAATATTTCTGCAACACGAGTCATAGAAACAAGATCCCAAAATCCATTTCCGTTTCAATTTCCTCCAGGACATCCTTTTGAAGATTTATTTAAAGATTTTGATAGAGGCGGAAGTCCACAAAAAAGAAAAACACAGTCTTTAGGGTCTGGATTTATAATTGATAAAGAAGGAATCATTATTACTAATAATCATGTTGTTCAAAGTGCTGAAGGTATTTTTGTAAAATTAACTAATGGCAAAGAATATGAGGCAAAAGTTTTAGGAACAGATCCAACAAGCGATATTGCAGTTATTAAAATTAATACCAAAGATAATTTAAAAGCAGTTACATTTGCAGACTCTGATAAAGCTAGAGTTGGTGATTGGGTGATAGCAATTGGAAACCCTTTTGGATTAGGTGGAACAGTTACAGCAGGTATTATATCTGCAAGAAATAGAGATATTAGCCTTGGCAAATATGATGACTTTATTCAAACAGATGCCCCAATAAATCAAGGAAACTCTGGAGGACCATTATTTAATATTAAAGGAGAAGTAGTTGGAATTAACAGCGCGATACTTTCTAATTCAGGTGGATCTGTAGGTATTGGTTTTGCAATTCCAGCAAATTTTGCAAAAAATGTCATAAAACAAATTACAGAAACTGGAGAGATCAAGAGAGGATATATTGGAGTTAGAATTCAAGAGGTAACAAAAGAAATTGCAGATAGTCTAGGACTTAAGAGTCAAGAGGGTGCATTAGTATCGAGTGCTTCAGCAGGTGGACCCGCAGATAAAGCAGGAATAGAGGCGGGAGATATCATACTAGAATTTAATAACAAAAAAGTTGATAACATGAGAAAGCTTCCAAAGATTGTAGCTGATACTCCTATAGGACAAAGTGTTGAAGTTAAAATTTGGAGAAATAAAAAAATTTTAACAAAAAAAATTACTGTAACAAGACTTGAAGAAACAAGTGAATATAAAAGCGAAAATAGCAAACAAGCAACTCCTTCGGTTGTTACTATAAAAGAACTTGGAATTAAAATTAGAAATATAAATAATCAAGACGTTGAAAAAAGATCTAATTTAAAAGATAAAAAAGGAGTTTATATACTAGAGATTAGCGGAGACAGTCCTTTAGCTTTATTGCCTGTACAGGAAGGCGAGATTATAATAGCAGTCGCAAATACTCCAGTAGGCAATGTAAAAAATTTTGAAGAACAATTTAAAAAAGAACTTAGAAAAAATACAAATTCAGTCTTATTAACGATCTTAGACAGCAATAATCAAAGTAAATTTATTGGTGTAAAAATTAAATAATTTTTTACCAATGCAAAAAGTCATTCTTATCGCGGGACCTACTGGTTCTGGAAAATCTGAAATTGCTTTAAAACTTGCTAAAAAAATTAATGGTGAAATTATTAATGCTGATAGTATGCAAGTTTATAAAGAAATTAAAATTTTATCAGCAAGACCAGAGAATTATTTTAATATTAACCATTATCTTTATGGGAGTATCTCTGTAAAAAATAATTTTTCTGCAGGAGATTGGTTAAAAAAAGTTAAGTTAAATTTAAAAAAAATTATAAATAAAAAAAAACAGCCAATTTTTGTTGGCGGAACAGGATTGTATTTTAAATTATTAACTGAAGGCATTTCTAATATTCCAAAAATTCCAGATTCAATTAGAACAAAAGCAAGAAAGTTGAATGCAAAGCTGGGCAATAATAAATTTTATAATTTACTAATTAAATTAGATCCCTTAGTTCAAAATAAGATAAAAAAGAATGATACCCATAGACTTATAAGAGCCTATGAAGTTATGACTTTTACAAAAAAATCTTTAATTGTTTGGCAGAAAAAAAATAAAAATTATTTTAGTAATTATCATTTTGTAAAAATATATATTAACCCTGAAAATAATTTTCTACAAAAATTACTACGTCTGCGTTTAAAAAAAATGTTTGAAATAGGTGCGGTCGAAGAGGTTAAGAAATTTTTAAAATTAAAAATCAATCCAAGTTTACCAGCTAATAAAATTCTAGGAATTGAGGAAATTAAAAAATATTTAAATAAAAAAATTTCATTAGAACAGGCTTTTGAAGAGACTTTTATAAGAACAAGACGATACGTGAAAAGACAAAGAACTTGGTTCAGGGGACATATGAAGGACTGGATAAGTATTTTTAACCCTAATTTTGATATTTTAACAAAAAAAATTGAAAATTTAGTTACTTCATCTTGACCGTTAAATTAACTAGTTTAGATTGATTTTTTCGAAAATTTTTTTATGTCACAAATAACCGGAGCAGAAATCGTATTCAAAGCTTTTGCTGATCATGGCGTTGAATATATTTTTGGCTACCCTGGTGGTGCAATCCTTCCCTTATATGATGAATTAAAAAATCATAAAAAAATTAAACATATTCTTGTTAGACATGAACAAGGAGCAGGACATGCGGCAGAAGGATATGCAAGATCATCTGGAAAACCTGGAGTTGTTCTAGTGACTTCAGGACCAGGAGCAACAAACATGGTTACAGCTTTAACTGATGCTTACATGGATTCAATCCCATTAGTTTGTGTCACGGGTCAAGTCCCAACCCATTTAATAGGAACAGATGCTTTTCAAGAATGTGATACGACAGGTATCACACGACCATGCACAAAACATAATTGGTTAGTGAAAAATATTAAAGATCTTCCAATTATAATGCATAAAGCATTTCACATCGCAACTAGTGGAAGACCAGGACCAGTTCTAGTTGATATTCCAAAAGATATTCAATTTCAAAAAACAGAATATATAAAAAAAGAATATGTAATTCAAAAAATTAACAAAGTTGAACCCGAAGTTGAAACTTCAGAATTAGATAAAATTGTTGATTTAATTTATAAATCAAAAAAACCAATTATCTATTCTGGTGGTGGGGTTGTTAATTCTGGAGATAAAGCTTCAGAACTTCTTCAAGATTTTGTTAGAATTACTGGTTTTCCTATTACTTCAACATTACAAGGACTAGGGGCTTTTCCAGGTGATGATCAGCAGTTTCTTGGAATGCTTGGAATGCATGGAACTTATGAAGCAAATAATGCCATGCATGATTGTGACTTGATGATAAATATTGGAGCTCGTTTTGATGATCGTATCACAGGAAAAATAGATAAATTTTCACCAGGATCTAAAAAAATTCATATTGATATTGATCCATCGTCTATAAATAAAATTATAAAAATTGATCACGCAATTGTTGGTGATGTTGAAAATGTTTTAAACAAATTAATCACGGTTTTTAAGAAAAAATATCCAAATTTTAAAAATTCAAACAAAGAAAATATAAGTGAATGGTGGAAGCAGATTAATAAGTGGAAAGAAAAAAAATGTTTATCTTACGTTCAAGGAAAAAAAACTATTAAGCCGCAATACGCAATCGAAAGATTATATGAACTAACAAAAAATCAAGATACTTTTATAACTACAGAAGTTGGCCAGCATCAAATGTGGGCAGCCCAATATTATAAATTCAAAAAACCAAAGAGATGGATGACATCTGGAGGTCTTGGTACAATGGGTTTTGGTCTTCCTGCGGCAATTGGAGTTCAATTAGCAAATCCAGGAAAATTAGTAGTTGATATTGCGGGTGAAGCTTCCATCTTGATGAATATTCAAGAATTATCTACAGCAGTTCAATACAGACTTCCTGTTAAAATATTTATAGTAAACAATCAGTACATGGGAATGGTTAGGCAGTGGCAAGAATTGCTTCATGAAAAAAATTATGCAGAAAGCTACACAGAGGCTTTACCTGATTTTGTTAAGCTTGCAGAAGCTTATGGCGCGGTTGGTATTAGAGCATCAACTCCTGATGAATTAGATTCTAAAATCAAACAAATGTTAAAATCAGATAAACCAGTATTATTTGATTGCGTTGTAGATAAAGTTGAAAATTGTTTTCCTATGATCCCATCGGGCAAAGCTCACAACGAAATGATTTTAAATCCAGAAGATGAGAAAGAAAATAAAATTTCTAAAGCAGGAAAGGTTTTAGTATGAAAAAACAATTATCTGCATACCCTGAAGCTACTAAAAGCGAACAATTAGAGAGGCATATTATGGTTGTTTGGGTTGATAATGAAGCTGGAGTATTAGCAAGAGTTTCAGGTCTTTTTTCCGGACGAGGTTATAATATTGAGTCTTTAGCTGTTGCTAAAGTTGATGAGGAAAAAAATATATCAAGGATCACTATCGCAACTAATGGAACAAATTCAGTGATAGAACAGATCAAAGCTCAGTTACTAAAACTTATTCCAGTTTATAAAGTTGCCTCTTTTCCTGTTGATGATAAGTCAATTTTTAGAGAGCTTGCTTTAGTTAAAATCATAGCTGATAAAAAAAATCTTGAAAAAGCCAAAGAAATTTGCAATTCTTATAAAGCGCAATATCTTGATACAACAAACACTTCTTTTATTGTAGAATTTCATTCAACAAGACGAGAAATAGATAGTTTTATTAAAGAATTAAAACCATACGGAATAGCAAGTGTTGCAAGAACAGGTCCTTTGGCAATGGCAAAAGGAGCTGAGATAACAGAGTCAAACAAAGGAAAAGTTATATGAAAATTTTTTATGAAAAAGATGCTAATCAAGATTTAATTAAAAATAAAAAAGTTGCAATTTTTGGTTTTGGTAGTCAGGGGCATGCGCATGCTTTAAATTTAAAAGACAGCGGTGTTAAAGAATTAGTAGTTGCCTTAAGAGAAGATTCTCCAAGTCGTAAAAAAGCAGAAGCTAGTGGATTAAAAGTTATGTCTTTATCAGATGCAGCAGAGTGGGCAGATGTTGCAATGATTTTAACACCTGATGAATTACAATCCCAAATTTATAAAAATCATATTGAACAAAGAATGAGACAAGGAACAACTTTAGCTTTTGCACATGGATTGAATATTCATTTTGATCTTATTAGCGCAAGAAAAGACTTAGATGTTTTTATGATTGCTCCAAAAGGGCCTGGTCATTTAGTTAGAAGTGAATTTCAAAAAGGTGGCGGAGTTCCATGTTTGATGGCTGTTCATCAGAACGGATCAGGAAAAGCAAGAGATCTTGCTTTATCTTATGCGAGTGCTATCGGCGGTGGAAAATCTGGAATAATTGAGACAACATTTAGAGAAGAGTGCGAAACTGATTTATTTGGAGAGCAAGCAGTTTTATGCGGTGGTTTAGTTGAATTAATTAAAAAAGGTTATGAAACTTTAGTTGAAGCTGGATATACGCCTGAGATGGCTTATTTTGAATGTTTACATGAAGTGAAATTAATCGTTGATTTAATTTATGAAGGTGGAATTGCTAATATGAACTATTCAATTTCAAATACCGCTGAGTATGGAGAATATATTTCAGGACCAAAAATTATTGATGATAAAACCAAAGAAAGAATGAAAGAAGTTTTAAAAGATATTCAGTCTGGAAAATTTACTAAACTTTGGATGGACGAAAATAAGATTGGTCAAAAAAACTTTTTAAGAATGAGAAAAGAATTGTCTGAGCACCCAATAGAAAAAGTTGGCGAAAAACTCAGAGCCATGATGCCTTGGATTGGCAAAAATAAGCTTGTAGATAAGAGTAAAAATTAAAACTGTTTAATAAAATTAAGCTTTTTTAATAGTTTGAAAATCAAACTAATATTGAAAAGTATTTATCAGTAGATTTTTAATTTTAGCTAAATTAAGTTGAGAAAATATGGCAAAAAGTAATAATCAAATCATCATTTTTGACACTACATTAAGAGATGGAGAACAATCTCCTGGCGCATCAATGAGTCTTGAAGAAAAGATTCAAATTGCACGAGCATTTGAAGATTTGGGAGTTGACGTTATGGAAGCTGGATTTCCAGCTGCCTCTAACGGTGATTTTGAAGCTGTATCGGAAATTGCAAAGATTTTAAAAAAAACTATTCCTTGTGGATTAGCTCGAGCGGTCAAAGCAGATATTGAAAAGTGTAAAGACGCATTAAAACATGCAAAGCGTTTTAGAATTCATACTTTCCTTTCGACTAGCCCTTTGCATATGAAACACAAATTAAAAAAAAGTCCTAAAGAAGTTTTAGAATTAATTAAAGATAGTGTTTCTTTAGCAAGAAGGTTTACAGATGATGTTGAATGGTCGCCAGAAGACGGAACTAGAACTACACCAGATTTCTTATGTAAAACAGTGGAGCTTGCAATAAAAAGTGGAGCAAGAACAATCAATATTCCAGATACTGTTGGTTACACGATTCCAGATGAGTATTATAAAACAATTAAATTATTATTTGATAAAGTTCCAAATATAGACAAGGCAATTGTTTCAACACATTGTCATAATGATCTTGGTCTTGCCGTTGCAAATTCTTTAGCTGGAGTAAAAGCTGGGGCAAGACAAATTGAATGTACTATTAATGGTATTGGCGAAAGAGCAGGAAATGCTGCTTTAGAGGAAATTGTAATGGCAATGAAAACACGAAGTGATTTAATGCCTTATAAAACAAATATTAATACTAAAAAAATAAGTAGTTGTTCAAAATTAGTTGCAAATGTAACTGGATTTCCAGTGCAGTTTAATAAAGCTATCGTTGGAAAAAATGCCTTTGCCCATGAGTCAGGAATTCATCAAGATGGAATGTTAAAAAATAAAAAAACTTATGAAATTATGACACCAGAAAGTGTTGGGGTTACAAAATCTTCTTTAGTTATGGGAAAACATTCAGGAAGAAATGCATTTAAAGATAAAGCAGCAGAATTAGGTTACCCAGACTTAACTGATGAATTAATTAATAACACTTTTGCAAAATTTAAAGATTTAGCTGATAAAAAAAAACACGTATTTGATGAAGATATTATTGCATTAATTGATGATGATTTAATGAAACATAATAATGCTATCAGTTTATCCTCATTAGAAGTTATTGCTGGAACTAAAGGACCACAAAAAGCAAAAATTGAACTGATGATTTATGATGAGATTAAAAAAACAGAGTCAGAAGGAGATGGACCAGTAGATGCAATATTTAAAGCAATAAAAAAAATCTATCCTCATAATGTTAATCTTCAACTTTACCAAGTACAAGCGGTAACAGAGGGGACAGACGCGCAGGCGACAGTCAGTGTAAGAATTGAAGAAAAAGGTAAGATTTCTGTAGGTCAGGCTGCTGACACGGATACTCTTGTTGCTTCTGCAAAAGCGTATATAAACGCACTAAATAAATTAATTATTAAGAGAAAAAGAACTGCACCAAGCTCAGACTTAAGTGCTTCTGCTTAATTAAGAAAGAAAAAAATGTTCGATAAATTATTTGGATTTTGGTCGACCGATATGGCGATCGATTTAGGAACAGCAAACACTTTAGTTTATGTTCGTGGAAAAGGAATTGTACTAAACGAACCGTCTGTTGTTGCGGTGATATCTCGAAACGGAAGAAATGAAGTTTTGGCTGTTGGTGAAGAAGCAAAACAAATGTTGGGACGTACACCTGGAAATATTACAGCGATAAGACCTATGAAAGATGGAGTGA
>Ga0222713_10006604_pt1 | contig 10989 bp, 6 predicted proteins | sample C33_649DmetaG_FD_165061 | JGI IMG/M metagenome (GOLD analysis project Ga0222713, IMG submission 165061) | Estuarine water microbial communities from San Francisco Bay, California, United States - C33_649D | ecosystem: Environmental > Aquatic > Marine > Unclassified | place: USA: California... | reverse complement strand
GACGTGTTGACCCAGCCCATCATTATGGCGAATAATCCCAACGGAACGGGGGGGTATTATTTCTATGACTTCAATGCCAAAGTCAACCATAAAATAAATCGCAATAATCAACTGTATTTGAGTTTTTACAACGGCTTGGACGAGGCCTATATCCGTTTTTCGGATACCTGGGAAAATCAAGGATTTCGGAATGTGACCAAGTCCGATAACAGCCTGAATTGGGGGAACCGTATTGCGACGGCTCGGTGGAATTGGATTATCACGCCCCAACTCTTTAGTAACCTCACCGCCACCTATAGCCGGTATCGATTTGTGACAGATTTAAACATGGAGGATACGCAAACGGATTTGGCCACGCTGGAGTCCTCCACCAATCGATTCGCGGTAACCTACTTGTCAGAGATTGAGGATGTAGGTGCTCGATGGGACTTCGATTATGCCCCATCTCCGAACCATGCGATCAAGTTTGGTGCTTCCTTTACCCAGCACGCTTATGAGCCAGGGGTAAATAGCATCACGTTCTCTTCGGGTGGCAATACGCTGGATACCAACTTTGGGTCCTTCCCGAAAGTGGCGAATGACTATGTCGCTTATTTCCAAGATGATTGGAAAATCGGCGACCGCCTTCGAGTGAACATGGGGGTTCATTTCAATGGATTCCTCGTGGATGAGGTCAACTATCAGAGTTTACAGCCTCGCCTTTCGGCCCGATACCTCCTGAGTGAGAATAGCTCTTTGAAGTGGAGCTATGTCCAAATGGTGCAATACATGCATTTGCTTGCCAACCAAACCATTGGATTGCCCACGGATTTATGGGTTCCGGTCACCGAAAATGTGCGCCCTCAAGAAGCCTGGCAGACCGCGATAGGCTATGCACACAACCTGGGTAAGGGCTGGGAGCTGACGCTCGAGGGCTACTACAAGGACATGCAGAATTTGATTGAATACAAGGATGGTGCATCCTTCTTATTTGGCTTCCAAGACTGGCAAGAAAAAGTGACGGCAGGACGCGGGTGGGCGTATGGCGCGGAAGTTCTTCTCGAAAAAAAATCGGGAAATACGACCGGTTGGCTCGGCTACACCTGGGCCAAGGCGATGCGCCAGTTTGATGAAATCAACTTTGGTGATCCATACCCTTATACCTATGACCGTCGACATGATTTGAGTTTGACCATAAGCCACCAGTTCAACGAAAAGTGGTCGGGAGGCCTGGTATGGGTCTATGGCACGGGGCGCGCTACGACGGTACCCACGCGCAAGTACTATGCGCGTCCGGAGACTTTCTCATGGGAGCCCTGGTACTACACGATTGAGCAAGTACAGGGTCGAAACAACTTCCGCGAGCCGGCGTACCACCGTTTGGACCTATCGGTAACTCGGACCAAGCCGACGCGCTGGGGAGAAGAGAGCTGGCAGTTTGGCGTCTACAATGCCTACAACCGTATTAATATCTTCTTTATGGATTTTGGATACGATGACAACGACAACCGAGTTTTGAAAGGCTATGGTTTATTTCCCATGATTCCCTCTGTATCCTATGCGTTTAAATTCTGAGCGATGAAGTATGTATCCTTGACGGCCGCAAGTCTGGCTTTTGTTTTTTGGTCCTGTGAACGAATCATCCCATTCACACCGGATGATAATGAACCGCTCATCACGTTGTACAGCGCATTAGAGCCGGATGCGCCCGTGGAGGCCTATGTCTCCCGTTCCGTCGGAATTCTAGATCAAGGGGAGCCTATTTTGCTGTCTGATGCCATAGTTTGGGCAGAAGATGGGAATGGCCTCGTGCTCGACACCCTGCAATTCATTGGCTTTGGGCAGTACCGTTCACCCAATTTAACAGGGGTTGCCGGTAACACGTATGTAATCCACGCATCCCATACTGCCTTGCCCTCGGCATTTGGTCGTGCGAAGATTCCATCTATTCCTAATGAAGGGGCGGTCGACTCCGTGGACGCCTTCATGGGAAATTTTGGTGGTCCTGGACCGGGTTCCCGACCCTACGTAGAATATTCTTTTGAAATCATGGACGATGGCGAGCCTGGCTATTACCAAATCGAGGGCTACGAGCGCTTGCGCGGCACCACGACCATTCCTGAATACTCCTTGACCCTGGAAACCGATGACCCCTTGGTCAACGGAAGTGGCTTTGGCCAGAACAACTGGAAACAGCGCATCGACATCTCCAATGAGTTCTTCTTAGGAAGTACACACACGATGATCGTGCGGGTCTACCAATGGGACCAGCAAGGCATGGAAATCCTCTTCAAACTAAAGAAGGTGGACGAGGCCACCTTCTTTTATGATCAATCTTTCGAACAGTATCAAAATGCGAACGGGAATCCATTCACCCAACCGGTGGCGGTGTATTCTAACGTGTCAAACGGTTTAGGAGTCGTTTCAGGAATGGCATATCGCTGGATTCTGCCGTAGCCGATGCGGTTTCTGCAGCGGGTGGCGCCATGGCAACGCCGCTGCTAGGACACACATAGTTGGTCACCTCAATCCCTTCCTGGTTTTTGATGGCGCCAAAGCCACCCTGGATATCCACAATGTTGTGGACGCCTCGGCTCTTCAGAATAGAACTGAAAATCATGGAGCGGTAGCCCCCCGCACAATGGATATAGACGGGATGGCCGGAAGGAAGCTCGTTAAAGCGTTCATTCAGATCGTCCAAGGGTAAGTTGATCGAGGTCGTCATGCGCTCCGCGGTATACTCACCTATTTTCCGAACATCTATGACTACCGCTGCGGGATCCGCCGCCAGGCGCTGCGCAAATTCAGAGGTCGGAATGCTCTCCACCGAGTCGCTTTCCTTGCCGCTGCCTGTCCAGGCGTCAAACCCTCCTTCGAGGTAGCCTAGGACGTGGTCATAGCCGACACGCGCCATGCGCTTGATGACTTCTTCTTCCCGGCCAAGGTCCGTAACCAGGAGAATGTTTTGTTTGATGTCGGGAATCAAGGCGCCTACCCAGGGAGCAAATCCCCCGTCAATGCCGATATTGATGGAGTTGGGGATATGTCCCGCCGCAAAACTCTGGGGCTTGCGCGTGTCTAGAACGAGCGCTTCCATTTCGTTGGCCATCGCCTCGAATGCGATGGGGTCAAAAGCCTTACCTGACTCGGCAAGAATTTCTTCAAAGCCTGGGATGGCTTTTTTATTGAGGGCAACATTCTCAGGGAAGTAAGCGGGGGGAGGCAGGAGTCCGTCCGTGACTTCCGCAACAAACTCTTCTCGGGTCATGCTCTCGCGAAGGGCGTAGTTGGTTTGAAGCTGCTCGCCTAAGGTTCCTACCGTCTCCTTGCTCATATTCTTTCCACAGGCCGATCCCGCACCATGTCCCGGATAGATGACAATTTCGGGGCTCAAGGTCATGAGTTTGGAGCGCAAGGAATCAAATAGAATGCTCGCCAAATCTTCTTGGGTCATGCTAGCGGCTTTTTGAGCCAAATCAGGACGGCCTACATCGCCAAGGAACAAGGTGTCGCCGGAGAATAAGGCGCGGTCCATGCCCTGCTCGTCGATGAGCAAGTAGCAGGTAGACTCCATGGTGTGCCCCGGGGTGTGCAACACTTTGATCTTCAAATCACCCACAGTCAGGATCTCGCCGTCTGTCGCCGAGTGGAAGGGGAAGTCGGGGTTGGCATTGGGGCCATATACGATTTGGGCGCCTGTTTTCTCCGCCAGGGCCACGTGGCCCGAAACGAAGTCTGCATGGAAATGTGTCTCCAGAACGTACTTGATTTTCACGCCCAATTTTTCGGCACGCTCCAAGTAGGGTGCGGACTCGCGTAGAGGGTCAATGACAACGGCCTCCCCATTGGAGTGAATGAAGTAGGCGCCTTGGGCTAAGCAGCCCGTGTAAATCTGTTCGACGTTGGGATGGATATGCATAGTGTTTGCGTTTTTAAACGTGATAAATCTTAGAACAATTCTTTGCCGACAATAAAGAGTCCCATAATTAGGACAAACCAGCCAAAAGATTTTTGGAGCGGCTTGGAATCAATTTTCTTACTTACAAAGGTACCGATGACCATGCCAATGATAGCGACTAAAGTCACCAAACCCAGTAGGTTCCAATCCATGCTGTACTGCCCCAAATCCCCGGTAAAACCAAGTAGGGATTTGAAAGCAATGATGGTCAGGCTGGTGCCCACGGCGGTCTTCATGTCCAAGCCCGTCACGAGGACTAGGGCGGGAATAATCAAAAATCCTCCGCCTGCGCCCACCAGGCCGGTTAGCACGCCGACAATTAATCCCTCCGCGAGAATGACGGCAATTTTTTTCCAGGTCGGTAAGGCCGTGGCTGGTGCGCTGGCTTTCTTTCCGACAATCATTCCTCGCGCCGCCAACAGCATCAGGACCGCAAACAAGAGCATCAAGAAGGTGCTTCGAGTGAGGGTGAAGGATGCGGTTTCCAGGATGACATCGGGAATCAAGGGAACGAGGTAGGCGCGGGTCATGTAGACGGCCACGACGGCAGGGGCCCCAAAATAGAGGGCCGTCCCGAAATCCACTTCTCCTTGGCGGGCCTTGGGCACAATGGATGCCAAGCTTGTGGCCCCCACGATAAAAAGAGAATAGGCTGTCGCCACGGTGGCATCAATACCAAACAGGTAGACGAGTACAGGGAGGGTCAGAATGGAACCACCACCGCCTAGAATGCCCAAGGACAGGCCGATAAACAAGGATGCGATGTAGGCGATGATAATCATAGAATCAAGGAGGTAACGATGCAAAGATGGTAGAAATGATGTGTCCCCGAAGTGACTTGCGTCACGCATCAAGCGGAGGGCAAAAGTGAAGGCGGATTTCTTGCATGGCATACGGCTATCGCGCATCTTTGCATTATGTCCAGTTCTTCCCAACGTCATTCTGCCATCATTCCCTTGGCATGGCCCGAAATGACGGCTCGAGGATCTGAAAAAATTTGGGCATATCTCCGAAAATTGGGGCTCATTCGGAACGTGAATTTGATGGTGGGCCATGCGGGCATGGTTCTCGTAGAACATGATGCGTTTCGATATTTCGATTTTGGGCGATACTTGACGCCTCGAATCATGGGCCGTCCGCGCAGTGAGGAAACGGACCCCAAATTAGCCCTTGAAGCAAGACCCAGATGGGATGAGCACGGCCAACTGGCCAACTTCGAAGAATTGTTGCAGGAGTTGGAACAAAAGAAAGCGGCCACCCATGGGGAGGGCCGAATGTTCGCCTCCATTTTTTACGGCGGAGATGTTGAAAAGGCCCTGGCCTTTGCCCGGAACTTACAAGAAAAAGGGTACATGGGCTACAATGGTTTGGATCGTAAGCAATCGAACTGCGCCCGCTTTGTGGCGACGACCATACTAGCCGCGCTCGATCCGGCCTCCCGCGCTTACCGAAAATTTCGCTACCCGGTGACCTTGGCACCATCCCCTTATTTCAATGTCATTGCTGGAGCGAGCTCGGGACGATTCATCATTTGGCACCAGGGCCAAGGTGAATGGCACCAACGCCCCATGGGACATGCGCTGACGGATATTCTCGAGAAAATCACGTATGCTTTTCGCCGCAGTAAAGCGGCGCAACTCCCGCCCGATACCCGCGTAGGGCAATTGCAGGAACCGGACCACCTTCCAGCGGGCTTGCCCGAAGGGGCAACCTATTTAGGGGGCATCGGCGAAGGCGCTTGGCATGATGTTCGCGTCATTGCGGAGGATCGCCTGCAAATGAGCCGAATCAATTTGGAGGGCGTCGTGGAGTTCACCGCGGACTACCAGTGTGACCCCGAATGGTCCCAAAATTTTCTCGAGGGGAAAGTTCATCTCGTACACGACACCCATTTTGCCTGGCTAACCTTAGCGAATAAATTAACCAATGAGCGACTTCGTTGTCGCCGAATCCTTTAAATATTGACTTTGATGTCTTTGGATGATGCCACGCTTTTAGATATTCTGACGTCCGGTTGTGATGAACGCATTTTTCTTCGTCCTGAAACGAATGCGAACAAATACCACCTCAACCCGCTGAACTATGCGGGCCTTTTTCACCGCGGATCATGTACCTGCGGAACCTTGACACCCTCGGGCTATCAAACGGCTGTGGATTTCATGGAGACCTACTCGGATGAACGCCACAATGCCTTGGTGAAGGATCAAGCCAAGCGTTTGCAGGCCCTCTTGAGGGAGACAGAAGGGGATCAGTTTCATGTATACTTTGGCCCGAGTGGCAGCGACATGATGTACTTGCCACTATTATTTCAGGCGATCCTTCATCCGGGGCAAGAAATCATCAACATTGTTTCTTGTCCGGAAGAATTAGGATCGGGATCCAAAGCTGCTGCCGAAAACACATATTATGCCGAATGGAATCAATTTGGCGAGCGGATTCCGATGGGCGAGGTCGTTGCAAAAAATCTTCATGCCCGGGTGCATTTTTTAGATGCTCGAGCGGCATCGGGGCATATTGTGGACCGAAAGCAAGCTATTCGCGACTTGATTGCCAAGCATCCAGGACAACCTTTGGTCGGTAACTTGGTCTTTGGGAGCAAGTCGGGCATCAAGGACGACTTGGCCATCATCGATGAATTCCGGGAAGGGGTCATGTGGGTCGTCGATATGTGCCAATTCCGCACGGACCGAACCTTGATTCACGAACTGATTGGGAAGAATGTGATGATCATGGTAACTGGGTCAAAATTTTATCAAGCCCCCCCGTTCTGTGGAGCTTTACTCGTGCCCAAACAATGGACTAGCCTGCTAGCTGCAAAGCCTGCCGGGGTAGCCAAGGGATTTGAGCGCTTATTTTCGGCCTATGACTTTCCTACAGCTTTGCCAGCGGTGCGGGAACAATTGCCCGCCTACAAGAATGTGGGCCTGCGTTTGCGCTGGGAAATTGCGCTGCGCGAGATGGAAGCCTACATGACCTTCTCTCAAGAAGAAGCGAATGATTTGATTCGGCGTTGGAGTCAGGTGGTGACCGGACGATTAGCCCAAAGCGACTACTTCCGCCTCATGCCCAATATCGAGTTAACGAATGACAGCATTGTGAGTTTCATGGTTTTGATCCAAGGACGCGCCTTGAGCAATACGGAGCTCAAAAAACTCTTTGATTATTTGGTCCTCAGTCGGCACGAGGGTTTGCGGGACTACGACCGCGTCTTTATCGGTCAACCTGTGCAGTACGGGGAAAAGAGCTTCATTCGGCTGGCCATCGGCTCTTACAGTGTGCGAAAGCAATTGGCCAAGAAGCAGTTTGATCCCACCAATGATCTCCAGATTATCGGCCTCATTGAGCGGGCCGTACAACACCTTTTCGAGGCATGAACACCCTACGCGAGGAGGCTCTCTGGGCCGTAGAAGCGGCTCGCCATGAAGGGTGGATCGGCGAGGGGGATACCTCCGTACTCTTTCATTCTTGGACCCAGCAAAAGCGCTACCTCGATCATCTAACGACGGCTTTTTCACACCCTCGCGCACTGCATGCGGTGGCGATAAAAACCCAACCCCATGTGGAGATTCTGCGCCGCGTGGTCGCCTGGGGCTATGGCTTAGAGGCCGCTTCCATGGAAGAGGTGCAGCTGGCTCGGAAAGCGGGTTGTCCGCCCGAGCGCATCGTCTTTGATTCGCCCGTAAAGACCCGTCGAGAGATTGAACAATGTCAAGAAGAACTGCATGGCATTCGCTTCAATGTCAACACCTTAGAAGAGCTGCATCGACTTCCTTCCCGCCCCCATTTTCCCGTGGGAATTCGCATCAATCCCATGGTGGAAACGGGCGCCCCGTCCGTCTACCATGTGAGCCACGACGAATCCAAGTTTGGGGTGCCCATTGCACAGAAGTCGGCCTTGTTGGAGGCCATTTTGGCTTTTCCGGTGACCCAACTTCATGTGCATTCAGGGAGCTCCATGGCTCGGACCGAATCGGCGGTATCGGCCATCCGCTCCGTAGTGGATTTGGCCCAGGAGGCAAATGGATTGTTAGCGAATGCGGGCTTGGAACGGCGTATTGACACCTTGGATATCGGTGGCGGCTTGATGCCCGAAATCCTCACCGATTCCCCTTCGGCCATGATGGCCTATGCACAAGCCCTACGCGGTACTTGCCCGGAATTGTGGAACTACCAACTCATTACAGAATTTGGCCAATGGTCCTATTTCTATACGGGCTATGCATTTAGTGATGTGGAATATGCCGTCCAGCGCGGTGACACGCGGGTGGCCTATGTGCACCTGGGGGCGGACTTTTTGCTGCGGGATGCCTATGTCAAACCCCGTGGAATAGAATTTATCCCTCTGGGAGAAGCTGCAAAGCGTCCAATCGTACGAACGGACATGGCTGGGCCTTTGTGTTTCGCCGGGGATTACCTGCAAAAAGAGGTGCTGTTGCCGCAGTTGGAAGAGGGGGATGGTCTTCTCATGTTGAACACCGGATCCAACGCCTACGCACTGTGGTCCCGCCATTGCAGCCGGACCATTCCGGCCGTCTTGGGGGTCGATTCGGAGGCCCGCGAGATCCGCCGTTTGTCCCCGCGGTCAAACCCCTTTATTTGAGGGCGGTTCGTAGAAATAGTATTCTTAACTTTAAGGGGTGCAGCGTGGCCTCTTTATTCTAGTCTTTCTGTGGGCCTATCCTGCTTTGTACGGGCAACTTGACACGGCGTTTTACCTGCCGCCCATCCCGGAATGGCTTGACCAAAATCAAGAGATCACCCTGAGTACCCCCTTTCCGGATGCGGAAGTGGTGGTTTTCAATTCGGACAGCAGCTACTTCCAAACGGTCAACCTGCTTCAAGGGGTCCCGCAGACGCTGACGCTTTCCAATCAAATCACCAATCTCTGGAGTACCTACGGGGCCATTTCGCTCACCAAGGCGCATCAGCCGATGAACCGAACGGCCCTCTTTGTGCGCAGCAATCGGGACATCATGGTCACGCAGCGGGTAAATCATGTATACAACCAAGACTTGGTCACGGGAAAAGGGACGCGCGCACTGGGAACGGCCTTTCTAGCGGGAAATCAAACGAAAATTGTTGCGGCCAATCCGGCTCCAGAAGCCGCGATGGGCTTTATTTCCGTGGTCGCCACAGAGCCCAATACCACGGTTGTGATCACCCTTCCTCCCGGTATATTGAACACGGCCGGTGCGAATCAAATGACCGTTTCGCTGCAAGCCTGGCAGTCCTACACCACGACCATAGCCGAAAATTTTCAGTTCGCGGGCGCGAGCATTGTCGCGGACAAGCCCATTGCCGTGACCACGGGCGGCAACCACTACAAGCAAAATTCCGGGGCCCCCTCGCAGGATGGAGGTTTTGACCAGCTGGTTCCAGAGGATTTGCTTGGCTCGGAATACATGATTGCGCGGGGGATTGCCCCCACGGGCTTGGACTACCTCGTGGTCATCCCGACGGTAGACAGCACCGAAATAAAAATCAATGGGGTGGTCCAAGGGTATTGGAATCGAGCCTCGCCCGCCACGATCACCTTTGCGGGCAACCAGGCGAATGTGGGGGATTTGGCCCAACTCGAGGCCAGTGCCCCGGTGTACTGCTTTCACATTACGACAGGATCCAACCAGTTTCAGCCCGAATTGGGCATGTCGCTCGTTCCGCCTATTGGCTGCACCGGAAGCCGGGCCGTGTATGCCACCCGGATGAGTGGGCTGAACACCCATTTGTTGGTCATTGTGCCGACTTCCGGTGTCCCTAGTCTGAAGTACAACGGCGTCCCGCTGACCGCGAGCACCAAAACAAGCGCCAACGGCTTATGGAAGTCCCTCTACATTCCGGACAATCAAGTAACGGGCACCTGGTCCTTGACCTGCCAAAAGCAATTCCACGTCGAAGTCATTGCCGGGGAAGGGGCCGGAACGGGCCTGGCCGGCTTCTATTCGGGCTTTGATTCCGACTTGGATCTCTTGGATCCCTATCTGAACTTGGGATCGAGCATCCTGAACTTTCCGGTTCGCTGCAGCACGCCCTTGCCGGGCTTCTTTGGCATCCAAAGCTGCAACCGGCCGGTGGAGGTCCTCCGAACGAAGGTGGTGAGCGGCCAGGCCACGGTCACCGACGTGAACCCTTGGGATACCCTTTTGACGGTTCAGCCCGCGCTGGGCTTTGCGGGGGAGATATGGGTCCGACTGGTGGCGCGCGACGCCAGCGGCTCCATGGATTCGGTCTTGATGCGCTTCCCTTACTATCCCGAAGGGGCGGACCTCTTGCCGGATACGGTTCGGGGCTGCCCCAACGAGCCCGCCTCCATCACGGCGCCCTTTGGGATGGATCAGTACCTCTGGTCCACCGGTGCCACGACGCAGACCGTGGCGTATGGGGGATATGGCCCACTCGTGCTGTATGCCACCTCCGATTCCTGTGCCTATACGGACACCGTATGGGTTGTCTCGGCGGATCCCTTGCCGCGGGTTTTGCCCCGGACGATTTTGGTCTGTGATTCGAATTATGTGGCGGAAATCGGGGAATTCAGTGGGGTGGATAGCCTGGCCTGGCGTGGCCCTGATAGCACGCGAGGAGTCGCGGTTCCATCGGCGGTAGGAGGGTTTTCTATGGCCTGGGATCGACCGGGAGACTACATCTTGGAGAAATTTGACGCGAACGGGTGCTTGACCTATGAGTGGGTTGAACTGAAGCTGAATCCGGCCCCGTTCATCCTCCAGGAAGTGGACTGCCCGCGCGCATGGGTGTGGCTGCAAGATGTTTCCGTGGTCCTGACTTTTCTCATTGACGAGGTGCCTCAGGCCCTGGATTCCGTCTCGGTGACCTACCCCTTTGATGGAGTGTATACCATCTATGCGGTGGTGGAAGATCTTTGTGGCCAAGTGGATACGGTGGAGGCCCTCTTGCCCTATTTCTGTACGGGGCGTGATCAGCGCTGGTTCCCGACGGCATTTACGCCCAACGGGGACGGAAAAAACGATCGCTACTGCCTGTCTTCCTCGTATGGCGGCGCCCTGCGCTTTGCGGTCTACAATCGATGGGGCGGGCTC
>Ga0222713_10006602_pt1 | contig 10990 bp, 9 predicted proteins | sample C33_649DmetaG_FD_165061 | JGI IMG/M metagenome (GOLD analysis project Ga0222713, IMG submission 165061) | Estuarine water microbial communities from San Francisco Bay, California, United States - C33_649D | ecosystem: Environmental > Aquatic > Marine > Unclassified | place: USA: California... | reverse complement strand
ATAAATTCAGTTAAGAACTAACTCATATTTTTATTAAAGGTTTATTAAGCAAATAAATTTTTGATATTTGAAGTAAAACTTAAATTTAAGCTGAATGATAATTAAAATCATGTTCAGTTTTTTAGAAGTTACTATAACGATCTGAATATAAAACAAGCACGAGCATTGGGTCTTTTACCATTTGTGAACAAAGAATCTATAAGTAACTAATAAAAAATATAGTTACTTTTATAAAGCAAAAGTTAAGCTATCTGGAAAGAAACGATTAATTTCAATTAATAAACCTGCAAGTAATCCAAACCATACAGTAGCAATAACTGGAGCTGTCGAAAGGTACGTAGTAAAATCTTTCATCTTAAATTTCCTTTAATAAAATTATTTAATTTTCATAGAGTTCAAATCTGAATTAGGTGACAGAGTTGAAAGTAAAGATTATCTCTAATCTCAACATAACGGGATGTAGCGCAGTTTGGTAGCGCATTGCATTTGGGATGCAAGGGTCGCTGGTTCGAATCCAGTCATCCCGAACGTATTTTTAGAATCTTTATGTTATGGAGAGGTGTCCGAGTGGTTTATGGTCCTGGTCTTGAAAACCAGCATAACGAAAGTTATCGAGGGTTCGAATCCCTCCTTCTCCGTTTAAAAAAATTTCTCTTCCGAAAGAGGAAATTTACTTAAATTACAACAGAATTTAATGAACCTACAACGAAAACAAGACCTGCCCATGCTGCAGCACCAGTTAAAATATAATTTTTATTGCTATTCCAGCCATCAGGAGTAGCAAAAACTACTGGTACAGCAATTACCATAAGGAATGATAAAGCGATTAGAGCTAATATTGAAAATTGGAAAACTAAAATGATGTCCATAGTATTTATTTGAGAAAATTTTCAGTTCATTTAAACCTTAATAAAAATAATTTGAAGCCTTTAAGAAACGGTTTACATGAGTTCAAATGCACATATTATTTAATTGAAACTACCGCACCAGACTCTTCTAATAATTTTTTAGCTTCATCAGCTTCATCTTTTGAAACTGCAGCTTTAATAGTCTTAGGTGTTGCTTCTATTAATTCTTTAGCCTCTTTCAGTCCAAGTGAAGTCAGATTTCTAACAACCTTAATAACAGCAATACGCTTTGCCTGAGGCACTTCTTCAATTATAACGTCAAACTCTGTTTTTTCTACTGCGGCTTCAGCTGGAGCGCCTACACCAGGCATCGCGGCCATCATAACTCCTCCTGATGGTGCTGAAGCGTCTACACCAAACGTTTCTTCAATCTTAGAAACAAGCTCAGCTGCCTCTAACAAAGTCATAGTTTTTAATTGTTCAATAATATCGTCTGTTTTTGTTGACATAACAAATTAATTTCTTAAGTAAATAAATCAGGTAAGTAATTATAAATTTTTTCGAAAATCGTAATTTAACGCTTAGAATATTGTGAAGCCTTTCGAGCTTTCTTTAGGCCATATTTCTTTCTTTCAACAGAAGCAGCATTACGAGTTAAATAACCTTCAGCTTTTAAAGCAGGTCGGTTGGCAAGATCTAAACTACACAAAGCTCTGGCTACACCTAACTTAATAGCTTCAGCTTGGCCATTTAAACCACCTCCAGAAGCAATAACAATTGTATCATACTTTCCTTCTAAATTTAAGAGTAATAAAGGTGATTGAATTGAATAAATCATTTTAGGATTAAATTGCAGATATTCTGATCCATCTCTGTCATTAATAATGATCTTGCCGTTACCTGGTGTCAACCTAACTCTAGCAATAGATGATTTTCTTCGTCCTATAGCGTTCATTTTATTAAATATAACATTTTTGACAGATATATATACTTCCCTTATTCAGAATCGACCTACTTCAAATTTTATGTTTACTCCCTAAATAAAAAATTTTTGTACCAAAGTTTAACAAAATTAAAATGTTATTGTTAGAGAGTATCACATAAAGAACCTAACACTAAAACTATAATTTAGTATATTCTTAGATAAAATTAAAGCCTTTAAGTCAATCAAATTTAACCTAGCGCATCCATAATATTAAGAAAAATAGTATTTAAAGTTAAACAAGCCTGCATAATAATACTCTCTGGTTCAAAACTACCATTTGTCCAAATTTCTAAGATAACCAATTCGCTAATAGAATCACTTGAAGATATTTCTTCAACAGCATAATTAACCTTTTTAATCACCGAAAAATTAGGGTTTAACTCTAATGAACCAAGAATACTGTTATGCACACTCCAACACTCAAAAAATTTCTCGTAATTTAAATTAAACTTCTGTGACATCAAAAAAGATTGCTTTCCAGAATAAAATTTATAAAAACTGCATACTTCACGCTCATCCAATTTTTGCCAAAAATTCCGTAATTGTAAAAAACAACAATTGCTTTCTATTACAAATAACATATTACACGAGTAGTTTAACACTAATGTTCCAATATATTGGTCAGGATCTACTACAGAAATAGCATGTGGAAGTCTAAGATTTTGTGAAGTTATTCTAGATGGGCCATTAACCCTTAGCAAGCCATAAGATGGTAAGAAATTTCTAAAATTTCGCGTTTTCAGAACAATCGCTTGAAGATTTAAAAATATATCAGAAGTTAATTCGCGAAAGCCCACAAGATTAGAAAATTCATTTATAGTTACCGTAGAGTGTAAACCTGGAGCATTATAAATTTTAATCTTAATCAAAGTAATTGATATATTTTTTTTAAATTCCAATAATGTTCTTCGGAGTGAATTACCTAACGTTATACCCTGACCTGCTGTTAAAGGACCTAAACTAAAACAGCTATAATGAGTTAATGGGTTTTCAACTCTTTTAGCTAAACATGCAACACGTAATTTATCACTCAATTAGGATCAATTATAAAATTTTCCAATCAAACTGGATAAGAAATAATTTTCTTCCAGCTTTATATTTAGAGATTAAACACGACGCTTCTTTGGTGGACGACAACCATTATGCGGAACAGGAGTAATGTCTCTAATAATACTAATTCCTAAACCAGCCATTTGAATCGAACGAATAGCACTCTCTCTGCCAGATCCTGGTCCAGTAACAACTACCTCTACCTGTCGCATACCTTGATCTAAAGACTTCTTAGCTGCTGAGTCTGCAGCTGTCTGACCAGCAAAAGGAGTACCTTTTCTAGCCCCTTTAAAACCACAACTACCAGCAGATGCCCATGAAATTACGTCACCTTTATGATCTGTTATAGAAACAATTGTATTATTAAATGTAGCACTAATATGTACAACACCTTTTGAAATTTTTCGTCTTAATGTTTTCTTTGTCTGTTTAGCCATTATGCAAATTTATCTAAAATATTTTCAATTATTAAACCTTACGAGAGTAATACTCTACAACTAACAACTCATTTATAACTAAGCTGATGGAATTTCGATTCACCAAGTCATTTATTTTACCTTCTAAAAGATCGCGATTAAATGAAAGGTGACTAGGAACACTGTTGTTACCAGATGCTTCGATAAAGCTCTTAACTAAATTTTTTGAAACATCCGAGTTTCGCACACTAATAACGTCACCTTTCTGGCATAAGTAACTAGGACTCGAACTTGCTTTGCTATTTATTAAGATATGCCCATGCGTAATAAGCTGGCGCGCTGAAGGAATAGTTGGTGCTAATCCTAATCGAAAAACAATATTATCAGCACGCATCTCCAACAATGTTAATAACAAAACGCCAGATGAACCTTTACCCTTTCTAGACTTCTTAACATAATTTAATAACTGACGTTCTGTGACACCATAGTTATAGCGTAATTTCTGCTTCTCACGAAGTTGTAAGGCATACTGAGAAAACTTCTTACTAGAAGAAGCGCCATGTTGACCTGGAGAATTCAATTTATTAGACGTTTTTGTTGTTAAACCTGGCAAATCACCTAATCTGCGTGTTATGCGTAAACGCGGCCCTCTATAACGAGACATAAAAATTAAAGTTCAAAATTTTTGGTCTTATTTATTAAAAGCTAAGATACTATTACCTTAACCACAAGATTTTAACTTAATTAACCAAAGAAATTTATGCGACAAAGTTAAAATAAATAATTAAACTTTTATTACAGTAAGAAGGGTCGTTGCCCGAGTGGTTAATGGGGACGGATTGTAAATCCGTTAGCAATGCTTACGCTGGTTCAAATCCAGCACGGCCCAATTATATCTATTCTGAAAAATACCCACAGACCATCAAAAGATACTCGTAATAAGCATTTCTCAAAATTTATGGACAAAACATCGTAACAATTTTTTCGGTAGCTTAAATCAAGGTTTTAGACCTCGCCTCACCGTTAAACAACTTCTTAAAATATAAGTATCATATATCTTTAACTAATGAGACATAAAACTTTATAAGCACTTAAATCATTACTTTTGGCCTAACAGTAGTATAACCTAAATGTCAAAATCTTATCTCATTATTGTCCAAATAAACAAAACCTTTAGAACGATCCGGTTAATACCACCAACTCAAAGCACAAAAGGTACTTACAAACTATCAAAAAATACCCGTAATAAGCATTTCTCAAAATTTATGGATAAAACCTCGTAAAAATTTTTTCGATAGCTTAAATCAAGGTTTTTAGTTTTAATAAATTCATCTTTGTCTTGGCATCGAGATAATTTTCCATAGAGTTTCCCCTAAAGTATATTTTCCGTAACACTATTTCACAACTAAGTTCGAAATGGATTTAGCGTGGATCCAGTGCACTATAAATACCAAGAAGTTAAAGTTAAATTCTCGATCTGTTAATATATCTCAGCTACAATCATTATTGATCTTAAACTTAATACCTAATAAACAGCCAGTCTAGCTGTGACTTTACAAATAAAAAGTACTCATCTCAAGATAGGTTTCCCACTTCTACACTTTCAGCAGTTATCCATACATGGATGTGTACTCAGCATTTCATGTTGGCACACTAAAGATATTTTCTAAATAAAATATCTTTTAATAAACTTGCTTTTCTTCAACAAAGATAAATAACGAAATAACTACCAGAACAGGTAATACTAAGCCAATTAGTGGTACAAATATTGATGGTAAAAATGCAGCAGACATAAAATTAAATTTTTTAATCTACTTTTATTTTATAGCGACTAAAACTAAATATAAAATTTTAAGATCTAAACATATTAAAATATGGGAGTAGACGGACTCGAACCGCCGACGTTCTGCTTGTAAGGCAGATGCTCTACCAACTGAGCTATACTCCCTTCACAATCAGTTTAAATAAGTTTAATAAAAATGTCACCTAAATGGATTTTTCTAGTAACTTATAATCTTATGGTCACTGAAAAATTTTATTAACTGAGATACCTGTTCCTGCTGGTATTATACGACCAAGAATAACATTTTCTTTCAATCCTTGTAACCAATCAGTTTTGCCTTCTAAAGCCGCTTGTACTAGTACCTTAGTAGTTTCCTGGAAGCTTGCACTAGAGATAAAACTCTCAGTATTCAACGAAGATTTTGTTATAGAAAGTAAAACTGGCTCATATTCTGCTTTAACATGGACACTTAAATTTATTTTTTCAACCTTCTCAATCTCGATTAATTCTCCTGCTAATAAAGACGTCTCACCACCATCAGCAATTAATGCTTTTGAAGTCATTTGTTTGACAATAATTTCTATATGCTTGTCAGCTATACTAATCCCCTGCGAATGATAAACCAATTGAATACCGTTAACCAAGTATTGCTGTATCTTCTCGATGCTTTTTCGAACTGCAATACTTAAAGGATAAATTCTCTTATAGAATAAAAACTGCTGTCTTAATCGTTCATGCGGATTGTCTTCTAAAATCACAAAATTTTTAGTGCGTCGTGCTTCTAATAACTCTTCAACTTTAGGTAAACCTTGAACAATATCACCAGTCTTAGGCTTTCTATAAACTAAACGAAATAGCGTGTTATTTTTAGAAACAAGTTCAGTATTTTCAACCCCAATAATAGCGTCTTTAGATGCTAAATTAGGGACACCATTACGTAACAAAATAAAATTATTTTTAATTGCAATGACTTGCCCTGAACAAGAGCTAATTTTATTTGGAGAGAAATAATCTCCTTTAAGGATTAAACAACCCAGTTTCACATTAAAAAGAGTTTCAAAATTAAATACTACTTGATTCTTCTTCGTATGCAATAAACATTGGCGCCGATTATTCAAAAACTTTATTTGCTCTAAAACTGTAAATTGTTTAAGGGCATTAAATTCTAGTAAATTTCCTGAATAGATACTTAAGAATGAATAGTTAAATTTACGCTTGGAATTTAAAATTAAATTAATAGTTTTACAAGGTAAAAAACATGAAAATCTCTTTTTATAAAGGGTAAAATACACAAAAAGATCAGTTCTACACAAAATATCCATACGTTTCAAAAGCGATAAAAATGAGAAAATTTCATTTTCTAATACCCAAATGAGACCATCACAAACTGCTTGAGTTTTCTCTTTAAGTATAGATTGAAATTTATCCAAATATACCTTACGGGTAATTAATCCACCATCAAAAATTACTTGCCCAGAAGTTATTGTTCGAACCTCTTTAAAAGCTTCCACACGGTCCGTTTTATTCAAATACGGTAGCATCTCTTCCAGACTTGAGATCTCAGCAATTATTTGTTTAGCAAAAACTTCTTCATTAGGTTTAATAAAAACCACTGTAAAGCGTGGTAAAATTAAGGTAGAAGTGTTCAAATAGGTCTCATTAATATACAACTTCATTTCATTTAAAACTAAAAAGACTGTTTCACCAAAAGCTGTTTTAACGATTTTACCAAATGTAGTTAGGTAACTCAAAGTACCATTATGTGGAGCATAAATCTTATCTTTTGTATTTCCAGCAAAAACACCACCAGTATGAAATGTACGCATCGTTAACTGAGTACCAGGCTCACCTATTGACTGCGCAGCTATTACGCCAACAGCTTCACCAAGTTGGGCTAAACGCCCGTGAGCTAAACTCCAACCATAGCATAACTGGCAAATACACTTAGTAGCCTCACAGCTTAAAGGTGAACGTATATAAATTTTTTGGAATGAATTACGAACAATTTTTTTCGCTAAATAAAAGCAAATATCTTGATTCCTACTAGCAAGTAAATTGCCTTTTTTATCAAAAACATGCTTCGCTAATACCCGACCAGTCAATCGTTGTTCTAAAGAAATATAAGTTTTATAGTTTCTAACTAAAGGTTTAACTAATACGCCATAATTGGTTTTACAATCAATCTGGTTTATAATTAAGCTTTGTGAAACATCAACCAATCGTCTAGTCAAATAACCAGAATTAGCTGTTTTTAAAGCTGTATCAACTAAGCCTTTTCGTGCTCCATAACAGGAGATTAAATACTCTGTAATATTCAATCCTTCACGAAAATTACTTTTAATAGGTAAATCAATGATTTGACCCTGAGAATCTGACATAAGACCTCTCATACCAACCAATTGCCTTACCTGAGAGATATTACCTCTAGCACCTGAGAAAGCCATCATGTATACAGGGTTTAATAAACTTTCTTGTCTAAAATTAGTTATTAGCTCTTCTTTCAGTAGTTCACCTGTAGTATGCCAAATATCAAGGACCTTCTGAAACCTCTGGACCTCTGTAATTTTTCCACTAATAAAGCGTTGATCGTTTTGTGCTATCTCAAAACAAGCATTTTTTATTAAACGAGTTTTTATTACGGGAATCTTCAAGTCATCGATACCCAAAGAAATACCAGCTTTTGTAGCATATTTAAAACCCAAACCCTTCAAATTATCAGCTAACTCTGCTGTCCTAATAGTACCAAAATTAGCTAAGAACCACTTAATTAAATTCTGTATTTCAGCTCGACTAAAAGGTCGATTCGAAAAAAATGTTTTCATCTTGCTATACCTCATAGAAAATAAATGATAAATAAAAGAAATTTACAGGGAATTGCCAATAACTTTATTCAATAGTATTCGACCCGGTGTAGTTCTTACATATTGCAGTAAACTGCTATTATTTTCACTTAATAAAAAAGAAATCTTTCCAAATTTAAAATTGGCGATTTTGTTATTACAAAAAGCTTTTGGATCTGGATTAGAAAATTTAACCCAAACGAAAGTATGCAAATCAATAACCTTTTTCTTATATGCTGTAACAACATCTTCGAACGAAGGAAAATAAAAAATATTTTTCAGAACATAAAACAATGATACATTTTCAATTGTCATAAAATAGCAACCCAGAACCATATCTTGACTCGGAGACATAATAGGTCCACCTGTAGCAGGTGATGTCCAATTATGAAAAGTAAACATCATTAACCTCGCTTCAGCTTGAGATTCCAGTGAAATTGGAATATGTACAGCCATTTGATCTCCATCAAAGTCTGCATTAAAAGCTGAACAAACTAAAGGATGTAAATGGAGTGCACGACCATAAACTAGCTTTGGCTGAAACGCTTGTATACCCAAACGATGTAATGTAGGGGCACGATTTAATAATATGGGATGCCCTTTTAGAAGCTCATCAAGTACTTGCCATATTACTGGCTCTTCACTCTGAATTTTAACTTTAGCATTACGAATATTATTCGATATCCTTAATTGAATAAGTTTATGTAGTATAAATGGATGAAAGAGCTCAATAGCCATCTCTCGAGGTAAACCACACTCATACAACTTTAGATAAGGTCCAACAACTATAACTGAACGACCTGAATAATCCACCCGTTTACCCAATAAATTTTGACGAAAACGACCTTGTTTACCTTCTATAATATTTGACAAAGATTTTAATGGTCGACGAGCTTTATCAACTATTGCCTTACCACGCCTTCCGTTATGAATAAGAGCATCTACAGATTCTTGGAGAAGACGTTTCTCATTTCTAATAAGTAATTCTGGTGCTAACATTCGTTTAAGCCGAACCAATCTATTATTTCGATTAATAACACGTCTATATAAATCATTTAAATCTGATGTCGCAAATTTTCCACCATCCAATTGAACCATTGGGCGTAAATCCGGTGGTAAAACTGGTAGATATGTCAAAATCATCCATTCAGGTTTTGAACGTGTCTGCAAAAATTGATTCACCACTCTTAAGCGACGTATATGTTTCTTTCGTTTCTGCAAAATTCGCTTTAAATCATCAGGCTCTTTACTCTTCGAAAGAAATTTAAGGTCAGATTTTATATTTTGTGCTATATGCTCAAGTTGAATTTCTGACAATAAACAATGAATTGCTTGGGCTCCAATAACATTATCAAGAATTGAAGTCTTATCATGATCAAAAATATGTTTTGGAGAGTTTCTATAACTACTAAATTCTGAATTATCTGTAAAATTAACATGTGAATTCTTGTAATACCATCGATGATAATTCCAGTCATTTCCTGAAAAAGTATTCGATAATGATTTATTGACCATCACCAAATACCCCGTAAAGTAAATAATCTTTTCAATTTCTTTTATAGATTTATTCAAAATCACAGCTATATAACTAGGAACACTTTTAAGATACCAAACATGTGTAACAGGACTAGCCAATTTTATATGACCTAATCTATACCTACGAACTTTCGACTCAGTAACTTCTACTTGGCATAAAGAACAAATTAGTGTATCCTCTTGATTCCGTCTGTAACGAGCTCGTTTATATTTACCACAAGCGCATTCCCAGCTTTTTACTGGTCCAAAAATACGTTCACAAAATAAACCTTCCATCTCAGGTTTAAAAGTTCGATAATTGATCGTTTCAGATCTTTTTACCTCACCAATCACCATTCCAGTAGGCATAACCCTTTTACTCCATTGAACAATACGTTCCGGAGAAGTTAAATGCACCTTAATATACTGAGCATTTCGTTTTAGCATATTTATCTCATTTCACCAATATTAATTTTCTTAGGTCGTTTAAGCCGATCTACAGTATATAATCCAATATTTAAACATAAAGATTGCAATTCTCGAATCATTACTTTAAAAGACTCAGGTGTTCCTGGATTAGGTATAGACATACCTTTAACAATAGCATTTAATGCTTCTTTTCGATCCTCGATGGCATCGGATTTTACAGTAAAAAGCTCTTGAAGCGTATAAGCTGCCCCAAAACCTTCTAATGCCCAAACTTCCATTTCACCAAGGCGTTGGCCACCGCTTTTAGCTCGTCCACGCAATGGCTGCTGTGTTACTAAAGAGTAAGGACCTGTGGCTCGGGCATGAACTTTATCATCAACAAGATGAACCAATTTTAAAATATAAGCGTAACCAACTGTCACCGGTTGCTTAAAAGTTTCTCCTGTTCGACCATCAATAATTTTTGTCTTACCAGGAAAATTTGGGTCAAAAAGCCAAGCTTTACCCGTTTTAAGACGAGCCTCATAGAGTTTTTTATAAACAATTCTTCTTGAGGTCTCCTCACCATACATTTCATCAAATGGAATAATTCTATAAGATTCATTGAGATGATAACCAGCTAAACCTAATAAACACTCTAAAACTTGACCAACATTCATCCTAGAAGGTACCCCTAACGGATTCAAAACCATATCCACAGGAGTTCCATCTTGCAAGTATGGCATATCTTGCTGTGGTAGAATATTTGAAATAATACCCTTATTACCATGGCGACCTGAAACTTTATCACCCAACTGAATTGGACGTTTCTGAGCTAAAAACACTTGAACACGGTTATTATTAAAAGTTCGAACATCAATCACCCTTCCTTCAACACCATGCGGAACTTTCAAAGACGTATTCTTAACATCACGCTCTTTTTCGCCAAAAATAGCACGTAACAATCTTCCTTCAGGTGTTTGATCAGAGCTATTTTTGGGCGTAACTTTACCAACCAAGATATCACCGCACTTAACTGAAGTACCCACTAAAATCACACCATTATTATCTAATTGCGATAAATTTTTATAACTAATATTTGGCAATTCTCGAGTAAACTCTTCCAAGCCTAATGGTGTTTGCTG
>Ga0222713_10006599_pt1 | contig 10994 bp, 6 predicted proteins | sample C33_649DmetaG_FD_165061 | JGI IMG/M metagenome (GOLD analysis project Ga0222713, IMG submission 165061) | Estuarine water microbial communities from San Francisco Bay, California, United States - C33_649D | ecosystem: Environmental > Aquatic > Marine > Unclassified | place: USA: California... | reverse complement strand
AATGTCAGCGTATAGATCAAGAGAATCGCCAAATAAAGACAAGTTATGAAGCGCAACTTAGGACGTACAGCAAAGAGGAGGAGAGAAGGAAGTTGGAGTGGGAGACCCTTCGTGGTGAAGCGTTCAATAGGTACCAACACAAAGTAGAAGAGTTAGAATCTCGTCGATACAAACCACTTCGCTTTCAATATTTCAAAACGGCCGCACTTGGTGATAACCGATATTGGGATTTTGACCCACAGGAGTACAATCCAAGATTATTATCAGTGTTGTACTTGGCTTATGTGCTTTATCAAGTAGAGGAAGATTTTGGTGAGGACACGTATGTCCAAATGGGTGTTCCACAATCCTTGGGTACACTTGAAGGTGACCATATTGCGGAATCAGGGTATAGGATGTTGATTCTAGCGCGAAAATTAACTAGTGCGTGGAGTAAGTCTGAATTTTTATCACTGACGTATTCAGAATTTGTTCAATTGGTTGACTTTAATTTGGTTATCAACGACGATCTTAAATATGAATACGGTATTAATATCCTTCCTGAGGCCTATGCCGGGCTTGTAGCGTTGACTGCACAAAGGCGAATCCCGAAAGGCTTTAGCCTGTTAGTAGATATTGGTGGGGGTACAACCGACATAGCACTGTTTACATTGGCAAGTGACAAGCGTGCGCCAGACATCGCCAAAGTTGTTTCAGTAAAGGGTGGGTTGAATAGTGTGATCCAAAAACTTTCAGAAGCGTCGGGTATGTCTATGCTTGATCAGCAGAGGTCATTTTCTAACGTGATTAATACTCCGTCGAGTTTGAGTGCGCGCGAATTGCTTTATACATCATTGTTGGAGTCAGTTGGACTCATTATTAATGAGTTGTTCGCTGGTTTGCAAGCTTTAGGCAATGCAAATGGCCCAACTCGTGATGCTTTGGCGGCAGCACTGAGTTCAAGGCCGATTTATTACTGTGGTGGAGGCGGAGTTTATGAAAAATTGAGAACACCACTTTCAGATTATTTCTCAGACGTTCGGCAAGTTTCTCTAAATGAAATGGGGATTCAAAACCTCACCAGTAGTGTTTCGCCGCCGTATGATACAATATTAGCTGTTTCTTATGGTTTATCTATTTTGAGTGATTCAAAATTAGAGTCAACGCCTATCGGTGAAATTTTCAATCACTTAAGGAATGACGTTGACGAGCCGAACTTCGTTAGGGACTATAATGATTGACATCTAAAATCGGGGAGTATTATGACTGGTTTGATGCAAACACAAGTCTCTGCTCATTTAGAGGTAGATACAGGCTTAGTTAGCAAGATGGGAAACGAACAGAAGTCTATGAGTAAGTTATTCGTAAGTATTTTTAACGTGCCTTTAGCAGAACTAGAAGTTTTGTGGCTGGCAGACAGAATTGAAAGACTTGCCGAGAATGAGCGGCATTACAAACAAGCTATCACTTTGCTATCATCGAAAATTCTAAAATGAAAAAACTTACTCTTTCCCAACTAGAACAATACCTGTCAAAGGCCGCCTGGATTCTAAAAGGTCCCGTTGATGCCTCTGACTTTAAGGTCTACATATTCCCGTTACTATTCTTCAAGCGCATTTCGGATGTATATGATGAAGAATACCAAAACGCACTACAAGAATCTGGCGGAGATGTGGAGTACGCGCAGCTTCCCGAGTTCCACAGATTTGTTCTGCCCGATGGCTGCCATTGGAATACGGTTCGCGAAACCACAACTAATGTAGGTCTTGCCATTGAGCAAGCTTTAAGAGGCATTGAGCAGGCCAATCAGGAATTTCTCTATGGCATTTTTGGTGATGCCCAGTGGAGCAATAAGAACAAGCTCTCAGATCGTCTACTCACCGACCTTATTGAGCACTTTTCCCAATACAACCTTTCAAATAGTAATGTAGATGCTGATTTGCTCGGCCAAGCCTATGAGTATTTGATCAAGCACTTTGCGGATTTGACCAATAAGAAAGCGGGTGAATTCTACACACCGCGATCGGTTATACATCTGTTAGGATTGATTTTGGACCCACATGTAGGTGAGACCATTTATGATCCCGCATGCGGTACTGGTGGTATGCTATTAGAGTGTGTTGCTCACCTGAAGGAAAACAACGAAGACTACCGTACGCTCAAGTTGTATGGCCAGGAAAAGAACCTTACTTCAAGCTCCATTGCTCGAATGAACATGTTCTTACACGGGATTGAAGACTTTCAAATTGCCCGTGGTGATACCTTACGAAATCCAGCCTTCTTTGAAGGGGACCGTATTAAATCCTTTGATTGTGTTATTGCTAATCCGCCCTTTTCACTAAAAGAATGGGGCGCTGACAACTGGGCAAATGATCCTTTTGGAAGAAACCTTGCCGGTGTTCCACCCAAAGGGAATGGAGACATGGCTTGGGTGCAGCACATGATAAAATCCATGAATAGTACGGGGCGTATGACCGTGGTTTTGCCTCATGGTGCTCTATTTAGAAAAGGCGCGGAAGGAAAAATTCGCGAGGCATTGATCAAGGTGGATTTGTTAGAAGCTGTCATTGGTCTAGGTCCCAATATCTTTTACGGCACCCAGCTCGCTGCTTGTGTAATGGTATTCAAGCAAAACAAAGAAGCCTCGAAAAAAGGCAAAGTCATTTTTATTGATGGTGCTGACCAAGTTCGTGTGGGTAGAGCTCAGAATTTCCTCGAGAAAGAGCACGTACAACAAATCTTTGACTGGTACGAATCCTTTGCAGATGTTGAGAATTATGTTCAGGTGGTCACCTTGAATGATATTGAAGAGAATGATTTTAACCTAAACATACCGCTCTATGTAGAGAAGGTGATTGAGGATAATCTACCTACCGTTGAAGAAGCATTGACAGAGCTAAAGCAAGCTTGGAAGGCAAGCTTGGAGGCTGAAGAACGATTTAAAAACATTTTGAAAGACTTTATTCAATGACCCAACAGCAACTAGAAAAATACCTTTGGGGTGCAGCCACCTTGCTTCGCGGTACCATCGATGCCGGAGATTACAAGCAATACATATTCCCCTTACTTTTTTTCAAGCGGATTTGCGATGTCTATGACGAAGAATTTGAGAAGGCCCTAGCCGAAAGTGATGGCGATATGAAATATGCGGCCTTTGCCGAGCATCACCATTTCCAAGTACCAGAGCACGCCCATTGGAACCGCGTGCGCGAAACCACGACCAACGTGGGTATGGCCTTGCAGGAAGCGATGCGTGAAATTGAAAAAGCTAATCCGGATACCTTGTATGGGATTTTTGGTGACGCAAGTTGGACCAATAAGGACCGTCTTTCTGACGAAACACTCACCAACCTTATAGAGCACTATTCGCAGCACAAGCTGAGCTTAAGCAATGTGGCAGATGACAAACTAGGCAATGCCTACGAATACCTGATTAAGGAGTTTGCAGATGATAGCGGGCACACCGCAGCTGAATTCTACACCAACCGCACGGTGGTTACACTGATGACCAAGATTATGGACCCACAACCTGGTGAAAGTGTGTACGACCCAACCTGTGGTTCTGGCGGTTTGCTTCTCAACTGCGCATTGCATCTTAAGGCAGAAGGTAAAGAGTATCGCACGCTTAAACTCTATGGGCAAGAGATCAACCTCCTCACTTCGGCTATTGCACGCATGAACATGTTTATGCATGGAATTGAAGAGTTCAGCATTGTGCGGGGCGATACCCTCGCCAACCCAGCATTCTTAGAAAACGATGAACTAAAGAAGTTCAATGTTATCCTGGCGAATCCTCCCTACTCCATAAAGGCCTGGGACCGTGCATCATTTGAGAATGATCCTTACGGTAGAAATATGTGGGGAACACCGCCCCAAAATTGTGCTGATTATGCTTTCGAACAGCATATACATAAAAGCATGGACCCTAATAATGGCCGCTGCGTTCAATTGTGGCCTCATGGAATATTACAGCGCATTTCAGAAAAGCATATGAGGATAAATATGATTAAGTCAGGCACTGTTGAAGCCGTTATTGGCCTTGGTCCAAATCTCTTCTATAACAGTGCAATGGATTCCTGCCTCCTAGTTAGGAATACAAGAAAAAGTTCTGAGAGAAAAGGGAAGGTGATTTTTATTGATGCATTTGAATTAATTATAGCAGAAAAAAATAATACTCATTTATCAATTGAACATCAGACAAAAATCTTTGAAGCATACAGCGATTTTAATGACCAGGAAGGTTTTGCAATTGTTAAAACAGAAGAAGATATCTTGGCAAACGAAGGTTCACTAAAAATTACAGATTACTTAAAACGAAGTGCAAATATGAAGAACGCCTTGCCTTTTTCAGAGGCGTTAAAAACATGGGAAACGCAGTCATTAATTCTTAATGATTCAATGAATCAATTATTTAAAAGATTATGAACCTTACGATTGATAAGAGAAACTGGAAGAAGATTAGGCTGGATGACGTAATAGAATGGTATCAGAAGGATATACCCAATAATGAGCAAGTTAAACATGGAGTTCAATTTTACGTTACTGCCAATCATATTGATGGTGATTCCATAAAATTTGATCGCTATAGCAACATAGATGATGGTCAAAAAGGTCCCACAATAACCAAGCACTTCAAAAAAGGTGATTTGCTGCTTTCAACTAGGAGTGTTGCCCTTAGAAAGGCCGCCATAGCTCCAATAGATGGAGTAACAGGAGAAAAACTTTTAGTTCTTAGAATTAAACATAACTCGGAGTTAATAAGCCAATTATTTCCATTTGTATTTCAATCAATAGATTTTTGGGAATTTGCTCAAAACTCTGCTAGTGGTTCCGTAAATAAGTTTACTTCCTGGACTAAAATACGAGAATACGAATTTCTCCTCCCACCCAAGGACCAACAGGCCCAATTGGCCGAACTCCTCTGGGCCATGGATGAGGTTATTGAGAGGGAGAAGGAGGTGTTGAATCATTTGAAGTTTTCTTACTTATCTGTTATTGAAAAAAGCCTCATAGCGAGAGATGCACAAAAAATATTTTTCAAGGATTTAGTTCATGTTGTTCGTGGCGTCGGCTACAAACCAGAGCAATTATTAGATGGAAATGACACTCAATCTTGCATCTTATTACGATCAAATAATATTTTCAATGGTAGCTTGAATTATGATGGTATTAACTTAATTCCACTTAATTTGGTGAAATCTGAGCAATTTCTCAAGGAAGGAGATTTTGCAATTTGTATGTCCAATGGTTCAAAAGAATTGGTTGGTAAGTGTGGTGAATTTACTGGTGAAAATAGAAAAGTTACCATTGGATCTTTCTGTGCAGCACTACGCCCAAAAAATAATGATAATCGAAGATTGGTTCGTCACTTAGTAAATAGTGAGAGCTATAGAGTAGTAATTAAACGAACATTGTCTGGTTCTGCTATCAATAATTTGAAACCATCTGATATTCAAAATCTCTTTATAAGAATTGACAATAATGCTTTGCGTTCAAATGTTTTGGATAACCTAGATAGTCTATTGAATAATATGAAATCAGTTGAAATAAAAATATCAAGCTCTAAATCCCTTCAAAAATCCCTTATCAATCAAATCTTTTAAACTATGGGATTTAACGAATTGAACAGCGTAGAAAATAAGATCATCCACCAGCTGTGTGCCGTAAATCTAAATGCTGGTGGAGCTAGAGATCCACAAACAGCTTACAGCTCTCATTGGGTGTATCAATCAGTCGACGAGATCAAGCGCGGTGTCAATGAGGTATTGGTAGAGGGTGACTTGAAAGCGGCTTTAATTCGGTTAAATCCTGAAATTACCAGAAATGAATCGTTAGTAGATGAAGTTATTTACAAGCTGCGTGCGGTTTTTCTTTCTGTAAACCAAGTTGGCCTAGTTAAGACCAACGAGGAGTTTTTTAAATGGCTCACCGGGGAAAAGACTATGCCATTTGGTGAGAACAACCGCCATGTACCTGTAAGACTCATTGATTTTGAAGATCATACCAACAATACCTATGTAGCTACCAACCAATACAGGGTTCATCATCGCGAAACAAAGATTCCGGATATCGTTTTATTAATTAACGGTATCCCGGTGGTAGTGGGTGAAGCCAAGACACCCATCCGGCCCTCGGTAAGCTGGTTGGATGGCGCCCATGAAATACATGATGTGTACGAGAATAGCATTCCTCAGCTTTTTGTACCTAACATATTGTCCTTCGCCACTGAAGGCAAAGAATTATACTACGGTTCTATTCGCAGCCCGTTGCAATATTGGGCTCCCTGGCGCCTAGAAAACGATGACGATGCCTTGGCAAAGCGGCTAGGCCTTTCGGAAATAGGAAAAGACCTGGCAGATCTCCTCCACCCGGCACGCTTGCTGGACATCATGCGCAACTTCTCTTTGTTCTCAACTGATAAAAGGAAGCGAAGAATTAAGATCATTCCTCGCTTTCAGCAATACGAGGGAGCCAACAAGATCGTAGAACGCGTTAAAGAAGGACGTGTCAAGAAGGGTCTGATTTGGCACTTTCAAGGATCCGGTAAGTCATTCTTGATGGTCTTTGCTGCGCAAAAACTCCGCAGGATGGCTGAACTAAAAAGTCCAACGGTGATTATCCTGGTGGACCGCACAGATTTAGATACCCAGATAAGCGGCACATTCAATGCGGCAGACATAGCCAATGTAGAAACCACCGACAATATTCGTGATCTACAGAACCTTTTGGAGCGTGATACGCGTAAGATCATCGTTTCGATGATTCACAAGTTTCGCGATGCCAAGCCAAACATGAATACCCGAGACAATATCATAGTCTTGGTTGATGAAGCCCACCGTACCCAAGAAGGTGATTTAGGCAGACAGATGCGTGCGGCTCTTCCGAATGCCTTCCTATTTGGACTTACCGGAACGCCCGTAAATAAGGCCGACAAGAATACATTCTGGGCCTTTGGCTCAGAAGAAGACAGTGGAGGCTATATGTCGCGTTACACCTTTCAAGACTCTATTCGAGATGACGCTACTTTGCCACTGCACTTTGAGCCTCGTTTGGTAGATGTACACGTTGATAAGGATACCATCGATAAGGCATTTAAGGAGTTCCAGGAATCTGCGGCACTCACAGATGAGGACGCGGATGCGCTCAATCAGAAGTCTGCAAAAATGGCCGCTTTCCTTAAATCGCCTGAGCGCGTTTCGAAGATTGTAGAAGACATTGCAAAGCATTTTACAGAGAAGGTAGCACCCCATGGTTTCAAAGCCATGATCGTTACCCCTGACCGATTTGCCTGTGTGCAATACAAAGAAGAACTCGACAAGTACTTTCCTGAAGAAGCAAGTAAGGTGGTTATCTCTACCTCGGCCAATGATGATCTAGCCTTCAAGCAGAAATGGAGTGTAGATAAAGGCCAGCAAGAAAAGATTGTAGATGAGTTTAATGATGCCCAATCGGACCTGAAGTTTTTGATTGTAACGGCTAAGCTTCTTACAGGTTTTGATGCGCCCATTTTGCAGACCATGTACCTGGATAAGTCTTTGAAAGACCACACCCTTTTACAAGCCATTTGTCGCACCAACCGTTTGTTCCCGAATAAATCATTTGGTCGCATCGTAGATTACTTTGGGGTATTTGATGATGCCGCTAAGGCGCTAGAATTCGATGAGAAGTCCGTCTCACAGATCATTTCAAATTTATCTGAGCTTCGCGAAAAGCTACCCCTGGCAATGGCCGACGCACTTTCACATTTCGAAGGGGTAGATCGCACCATCGAAGGCTTTGATGGACTGGAAGCCGCTCAAGACGCCATAAAGTCGGATGAAAAGAAGGATGCCTTTGCCAAAGACTATAAGTATTTGTCAAAACTGTGGGAGTCATTATCTCCTGACCGCATTCTAGATCTTTATAATACAGACTATAAATGGCTGTCCCAAGTATTCGAATCCGTTAGGCCAGCTTCTGACAATATCGGTAAACTACTTTGGTTTTCGCTTGGTGCACAGACTACCAAGTTGATCCATGAAAACATACATGTGGGTGATGTGCATCAGTTGGAAGAGTTTGTTTTAGATGCCGATGTTATCGAAGAGATATTCAACAACCCGGATCCAAAGAATGCCAGGAAGCTAGAGAAAATTCTCATTAAGCGATTCAAAAAGCACGAAGGGAATCCCAACTTCAAAAAACTCAGCGAAAGACTTGAAGAATTAAGAGATAAAGCCGAGCGCGGATTGATTACCTCAATCGAGTTCGTGAAAGAACTGTGCAAGTTGGCCAAGGAAACCGTTCAAGCAGAAAAGGAACTTGAGGAAGCCATTGCAGAGAAAACCCCTCAAGCAGCTCTCACCGAGTTATTCATGGAGTTAAAGACCGATCAAACTCCAGCAGTGGTAGAGCGAATTGTCACGGACATTGATGCCATTGTAAGGGTTGTAAGTTTCCCGGGCTGGCAAACCCAAAATTCCGGAGAACGGGTGATACAGCAAGAACTTCGCAAAATACTATGGGTAAAATACAAGATTAAAGACCAGGTGCTCTTCGATAGGGCTTATGCGTATATCAAAGAGTACTATTAATTAGTTCATCATGCAACATCAGAAATACTCCGTTAATCAACATCAAATATCAACGTTCCTTGCCTTCGTCAAAGACGGTCAAATAGCAATTCCGGAAGTTCAACGACCGTTTGTATGGGATAATACCAAAGTACGCGATCTCATGGATAGTCTGTACAAGGGTTATCCTATCGGATATGTAATCACCTGGCAAAATCCCAATGTCAGACTCAAGGATGGTCAGCTCTCTGCAGGTAAGAAAATCCTCATCGATGGTCAGCAACGCATCACCGCGTTACGGGCGGCAATACTTGGTGAATATGTGGTTAACAAAGAGTACGACCGTGTCAGAATTAAAATTGCTTTCAATCCTCAGACTTGCGTTTTTGAAGTTCAAAACCCTGCGATACTCAAAGACAAAGTTTGGATTGCTGATATTTCTGAGGTCATGAATACAGGAAGTATTATTCAGGTGGTTCGTCAATATTCTCAACTCAATCCGAATGTAGATATTGACAGGATTGAGACCAATATTAGCAATTTGTTGGCCATTCAACACAAGCAAGTCGGCACCATAGATCTTGCGCATGACCTTGACATTGAAACGGTAACAGAAATTTTTATTCGGATCAATTCCCAAGGTGTAGTATTGTCTCAAGCTGATTTTGCGATGAGTAAAATAGCTGCAAACGAAAAACTAGAAGGTCCTAATCTGCGTAAAGCAATTGATTACTTCTGTCATCTTGCTGTAGCACCCCAGTTTTACGAACACATCAGAGATCATGACAAAGATTTTGCTCAGACCGAATATTTTCGAGCAATGTCATGGCTCAGAAACGAGAACGATGACTTATACGACCCGGGATATACGGATATGCTTCGAGTCGTATTTACATCGGAATTCTCTCGAGGGAAGATGTCGGACTTGGTTAGCTTGCTTTCCGGAAGAAACTTTGAGACAAGGGAGTTTGAGGAGTCAATTGCCATAGAAACGTTTGAACGAATGAAGTCATCTACCCTTCGATTTATGAAGGAGGATCACTTTAAAAAGTTCGTGATGATCATTCGTGCTGCTGGTTTTGTAACCCCTGAATTAATACGGTCAAAGAATGCGCTTGCATTTGCTTACATCATTTATCTAAAACTTCGACAAGAAGGGATTCCTCAAGGGGAAATTGGGCGATTGGTCTCACGGTGGTTTGTATTCTCAATTCTTACAAGTAGATACGGCGGTTCGCCTGAGAGTACTTTCGACTATGATATCAAACAAATGGCGAATCGATCATTTTCAGAATATTTAGAACGCGTAGAGCAATCGGAGTTGTCTGATTCATTTTGGAATTTTGGACTTCTTCAAAGGTTAGACACATCAGTGGCCAGCAGCCCGATTTTCCATCTATATCAGGCCGCTCAAGTAAAAAATCAGGATAAAGGATTTTTATCACGAGATATTACTGTGGCTGATATCGTTTTGTACAAAGGCGATATTCACCATCTATTTCCGAAAAAATATCTGCAGTCAAATCTCAAGTCGCGTGGAGATTATAATCAGATTGCCAATTACGTCTTAATGCAGCAGGAGATCAATATTGCAATCGGTGCGAAGTCTCCAAACATATATTTCGGTGAGCTCAAGGAACAATGCAATGGTGGAAAAATGAAGTACGGCGCGATTACCACATTGGAAGAACTACTGGATAATCTGAAGACACATTGCATTCCTCCAACAATTCTTGAAAGTACTGTTGAGGGATATGATGACTTCTTAATTGAGAGAAGAAAACTGATTTCCGAGAAGATCAAGAAATACTATTTCTCACTTTAAACATCGTTGTCTATTCTCTCAGTAAATAGGAAAGAATGAAAAGGAAATAGGGCAACACATATTTATACAAGTACTGCCTAAGTCAGAATTTTGCATTCAATTATAAAACCTCATTTTGGTCTGAGAGGGATAAACTAATGTTCAAAATGATCACTCAAAATTTCACACTAACTATTTGATAATGTGGCTTATTCTCAAAGTAGAACACAGTCAAGTCCACCAGCCGCTTCCCCTTTGTAGTACTTATTAGAGGGGTGTTCTCTGGCAAGCTCGCATTGCGTCGGTGCTGCTGCTTCAGGCTTCCCTTGGTTGGCACGTGGTATTCAATAGAGTCCCATTCTACGGATTCGAAGAGTCTCAATGCGGTTTCAAGTTCTTGAGTGGGGGTGCTTGAGTACCCGTAGTTGAGGCAACTGACGAGGACGATGGCGGCGCTGTCATAGCCCCCATGCTTCTCAGATAACACGTGGTAGGTATAGCTTGGCGCGTACTCGGTGAAAAACAAGGTTTGATCTTCACTTGATGTGTCGCACTTCCATTGCAGGTAGTGGGCGGGTGGTGCGACAAGTAGACCCGCAGGCAGAGCGGGGTAGGTGGGTAGCTCATTTGACTCTACTTGTGATTTTTGGGCTTTGGTG
>Ga0222713_10006596_pt1 | contig 10995 bp, 11 predicted proteins | sample C33_649DmetaG_FD_165061 | JGI IMG/M metagenome (GOLD analysis project Ga0222713, IMG submission 165061) | Estuarine water microbial communities from San Francisco Bay, California, United States - C33_649D | ecosystem: Environmental > Aquatic > Marine > Unclassified | place: USA: California... | reverse complement strand
TCGCTCGTCGCCATCTGCGACACGCTCCGGGCGGAAGCCATTCCAGCAAGACGTGGTGGGGCGGCATGGTCTCCGATGACCGTGGCGCGAATCCTCAAGCGGTCTTGACCTTCTTACCGGTAAGCAGTATACTTTTCCAGAGGAGAAAGTCATGACGGACAAAATAGCACGCGCCGGGGTGGAGGACGCAAAGATAGCGGTGGCGAGTGTGCATAAGCGGATCAACGAGTTCGCAGACGCGATCCTTGCGAATAGTAAGCGCCGGGATGCGGCCATCGCCGCCCTCGACCACAAATTCAACCTCCTCATGGAATACCTCAACACGCATGAGGTCCGGTATCCAGAAGTTCCGGCTCACTCCAAAATTGAGAAGGTGAAAAAGTAGGAATGGGGCCCACAGGTCGCGATGCCCGCTAAGAAAAACCCTTCCGCGGTCAAGCTCGGCAAAGCCGGCGGTAAGGCGCGTGCGTTGGCCTTGACTCCAGAACGCCGCAAAGACATCGCGAAAGCGGCCGCAGCGAAAAGGTGGGAGACGAAATGAAAGAACTCTGTAAATGTCTAGCCTGCGGGCATGAGTGGGAGCGGGGCAAGAAGTATCCGGTGCGCTGCCCGAGTTGCCGATCGACGACTTGGGACACGACCGGCGCCATCGTCCACACCGCTCCCCGATCCCCCACAAACTACACTCCAAAAACAACACGCAAGCGCGGAGTCCAGAACGAGGAGCGTTGCAACGGCAACAAAAAGCCCCACACTTTTGAATGGCAGCCCCGAGTCTTCACGGTAAAGACCTTCTACGTCCAGGTCTGCACGGTCTGCGGCTTCCGGGGGGCCATCCTCAACAAGAAGCCCCCAGAGCCCAAACCCCCAACCACTCCAGAAAGACGCGCTGAGATCACAACCAAAGCTCTCGCCGGCCGGTGGAAGGATCATGTGCCCAAACCGAAGAAGCCTCGGCGGACTCCAGAGCAGCGGTCCCTCGACGCAAGGAAAGGTGCCTTGGCAGCCAACGCTGCGCGGGCAAAACGAAAACGGGAAGCGTTAGTTCAAGGAGCGTTCTATGCCAAGTGACACGATCATCAATCACCTCCAGGAATTGCAGTCCGACCGCGAATACCTACTGTTCGTGGACCCTACTCGGACAGATTTGGATGAGGTGAAGCAGGTGTTGAGCGCTGCGGACCTGTTAGAGCAGGTGTTTGTAATTCCAACTATTGAAGTTCGGAGGGCGATCGTGGATCAGGCGGACGTTCTCGCTTGGCTGGAGAAGCAGGTATCTGCGGAGGGGGGCATCACGCTCGAATGGGCGTCGTCAGGTACTTTGTTTGAGGCCGTCGTGCGGAAGCGGGCAGGGGAGAAAGCGGCAGAATGAGCGACCAAATCCGCAGTGCCCTGTCCCCAAAGTTCGGCGACGAGTGGGATCGGATCTTCGGAGGGAAGAAGTGCAAGTACGGCGATCCGACTTGCCCATGTCAGGACGGGGACAAGTTCCAAACTCCCATCGCCATCCCGGCCAATAACGCGGTTTGCGTCCTCGGGGTGGCCACAAACACTACCAACATCACTATAAGTGGATTCACGGCACCGGCACCTTGACAACCCTCCACCTAAGGCGTAGACTTCCAAGCAGGACTCTGCGACGTCGTAAGCTGAGTCCTGTTGTTCGCATCGCGCAGTCCGCTGGGTAGCTCCCAGATCGACCCACTTTGAAGCCCTGTCTACTCTCATAGCGCTACAATCCGGTTCGCACGTCGAGTATCTCCCGCTGGAGACGCTTCAGCAGTTCCCTGGCAAGTACCGGATCAAGTACAACCGCCGCGGCAACGCCGTGCGCGCGTTCCTAAGAGATCGCGAACTCCCCTGGGCGTCCCTTTCAAAGCGCGGCACTCATTTCCTTCAACGACTCCCCAACGCCGGCGGCACCTGCTGGGCGCTGCACGGGGTACGAGGTTCCTGAATGGCTGATAAGAGTAAAAACAAAGACCCCAATTTGGAGCCAATGCTCCGTGCAGGAAAAGACGCCGCGGAAGCGGAAAAAATGGCCGCCACGAAGTGGATGATGGACAGCGCGGCAGCGGAGCGGAATGAGCGCCGATTGTCGCAAGGATTCGCGAAAATGGGTCGCGGCGGGTCGTCTAGTGGAGAAAGTGCTACCGCAGACATGCATCACAGGAATATGCAGCGCGCGGCAGAAGAACTTGCTCGGCTTAATAAGCGAAACGGTTCCGATTACGGCCGGTACGGGAAGAAATAGTGGCAGCCCGCGGCGGCGTCTCCAATCTCGAACAGCAAAAGCGCAACATCATCATGATTGCGCAGCTTTACAAGAGCAAGCTGGCGATCGAGAAGTGCGAGGAGTCTCTTCGGGCGTTTGTTGAGGAAGCGTGGAAGGTCGTGGAGCCCGGTGTCCCCTTCGTCAAGGGCTGGCACATCGACGCCATCTGCCTCCCTCCGGGGGCTTTGGTTGAAACGCGTGAAGGCCCCAGACGGATCGTGGACATGCGAGAATACAGAGGAGAGGTGCTCACACAGGGTTCCTCTGGTGGCCTTGAATGGCGGTCCGTGCGGGCGTGGATGCAGTCCAAAGGGAAGCCCCTGTTGAGTATCAAGTGCGACTCAGGGGAGTCTGTCGAGGTCACGGATAACCACCCGGTGTACGTGAGTGGGAAAGGGTACGTTAGGGCCGATGAAATTAGGGTTGGAGACACCTTGCAAGCGCTGCGGGAAGCTGTCCTTTCGCAGTCCGTCAGCGCTGGGCGCAGTTTACTGCGGCGCGGAGTGCTACAACCAAGTGCGGTGCGTACCCGAGAAAATGAAGTGTTCGGGATGCGGAATGCCGAAGTCCTGGGGCGGGTCCAAGTGCCGGAAGTGTTGGGCGAAGTCCCGGTTGAATGGGACGCAGTCCAAGTGTCGGCAATGCGGGAAGGAAGTCTATCGGTCCCGAGCGAATATGCTGGCGACAGCCAGAACTTTCGGATGTTTTTGCAGCCGGAAATGTTTCGGGGTCTTTGTGACGGGGCCGAACAATCCAGCGTATTTCAGCGGGAGATCCCCGGCGGAGTACCCCTCGGTGTTCGCGGTTCGCCGGGCCAAGATATTGAGCAGAGAGAAGTACTCGTGCTTCCTTTGCTCGGCTCCTGGGACGCCCCCAGAGGCAATTGGTGTGCGGCAAACGCTAGACGTACACCATGTGGACCGGGATACCAAGAACAACGCTTTTCTGAATCTGGTGGCGTTGTGCAGGAAGTGTCACCGGAAGCAGGAGAATGGGGAAGCGGCGGCGCGGTTGTCGTTTCTATTGATAGAGCGTTACGGACCCCAGAGTTCGTGTACAACATTGAGACAGACACGAACCACAACTATTTCGCGAATGGTGTCTTAGTTCACAACTGCGAACACCTCGAAGCCGTGGCGAATCGCGAGATCCAGCAGTTGCTCATCAACATGCCGCCGCGCCACATGAAGTCGACCCTCGTCTCGGTGATGTTCCCGGTGTGGCGCTGGATCAAGCACCCCGAGGAACAGTTCCTCTTCGCCAGCTACAGCGAGTCCCTCTCCCTCCGCGATTCCCGCAAGTGCCGCAACCTGATCCGCTCTGGGTGGTTCCAGAAGAACTGGGGCAGCCGGTTCAGTCTGATGCCCGACCAGAACGAAAAGCGCCGGTTCGAGAATGACAAGATGGGCTACCGGTTAGCCACATCGGTCGGCGGCACCAACACCGGCGAGGGCGGGTCCATAGTACTTTACGACGATCCGAACTCAATGAAGGAGATCAACTCTGATCTGATCCGGGAAGGGGCGAACGACTGGCACGATCAGACCATGTCCTCCCGCCTCAATGATCCGAAGACCAGTTGCCGGGTGTGCGTCCAGCAGCGGGGCCATCAGCACGACATGACGGGCCACCTCCTGGAACTCGGCGGTTGGGAGCAGTTGGTCCTGCCGGCGCGCTACGAGGGCGAGTCCAAAACTACCTCAATCGGCTGGTCCGACCCTCGCACTCATTCCGGCGAACTCCTTTGGCCTGAACGCTTTGGCCCGAAGGAGATGGATGAATTGGAGCATATTATGGGCGCGCAGACGGCGGCCGGCCAGCTCCAGCAGCGCCCGTCGCCCAGCGCCGGCTCGATCTTTGAACGTGGATGGTGGAACTACTGGAACCCGCGCGGCGTGCAGACGGGTCCAGTAGTAGTCAAGAACCCCGGGCAGGAGGTGATCCAGAAAACCCCAGTGGAGATCCCTTTGGCGTTCGAGCAAGTGGTTCAGTCCTGGGATCTGGCCTTCAAGGACCTCGCGCACAATGATTTCGTGGCGGGGCACACCTGGGGCCGCATCGGCGCGAACGTCTACCTCCTGGCGCGGGTGAAAGAGCGGTTGGATTTCACCAAGACCCTCCGGGCGATCCGGACCATGAGCGAGCACTTCCCCTGCCCCGAGAAGCTGGTTGAGGACAAGGCGAACGGTCCAGCGGTGATCGCCACCCTCAAAAACGAGATCCCCGGCATGATTGCCGTCACCCCGGAAGGTGGCAAAGAGTCCCGAGCGCAGGCGGTTTCCCCTTACGTTGAGGCGGGGAACGTCTACCTCCCGAATCCGGACCTGTTCCCGTGGGTTAAGGAATTCGTCGAGGAATACGCTTTCTTCCCCCGCGGCGCGCACGACGATGACGTCGACGCCGGGACGCAGGCTCTCCGCCGGCTGTTTGATTCCGTGTCGCAGTCCGCGCTTCCCGAATTCCGGGTGATGCCGCGCGCCGCCGAGCCGGATAGCGCTTGCCACATCAAGCCCGCGGAAGAGATGAACGCTGAAATCCAGCCGCACTGGCGCCGCTGGATCGCTGTATCCCCCGGAGCGCTGGGGGCCGCACTTTGGTTCTGCGAGACGCCGCGCGGCGCGCTGCGCGTCTATCGCGAGCTGGATTTGAGCGGCGTGGACGCCCATGAGGCCGGACGAATGATCGCCACTGCCTCTCTACCCGACATACGGGCGTACATGCGCTCGGTTCACTCGACGGCGAAGTGGAACATCGACGTTCTCATGGGTAGTGAAGCATTTCGGCCGATCGAGCCCATCGGCAGTTACGCGGAGTTGATGGAGCAGGGGCTTTTGTCTTACGAACCCACCACGGGGGATTTTGATGACCGGCAAGCGGTCCAAGCGGAATTACGGTTGGCGAAATTCTCGACTCAGATGGCCGAGGTGGAAGACGCAGCCTTTGATCGGCTGCGGGAACTGCTCCGGTTCAAGCCGGTGGACTTTGAAACCGTGGAATTTGACCGGGCGAAGTCAATCCAGCTAGCGCGGCAGGACATCAATCTCTATCAGGCGTACATGGCGGCCGTCGATGGTCAAGTTCACGGAGAATGGCCCAAGATCAAGTTTAGTTCCGAGCTTCCGCGCACTGTGGCGTCGGTCGGCGCGGCCAAACGCGAGAAAGACATCACAGACCCTTTCCTCAATGCGCTGGTGATCGGGGTCTGCGCTCCGAAGTCCGTCATGAGCGCCAAACCGATGCGTGAAACGCTGTACAATCCACATCAGATGCAGCAAAACAGACCTCGTCTCAGGAGAGCAGGATAAAATATGGCCTTTCCCCCGTCCAGTGAAAGAATGCCCCCTCCGGGCGCGAAGAAGCCGTCGGCGGTCATCGCCATCGGTATTGAGCCCAAAGGCAAGCCGGCGGATGGAATGACCGACGACATCGGCGGCAAGGAATCCGAATCCGACGCGATCGTACTCCGCGGTGGTGAGAAGACCTGCGAGTCCTGCAAGCATTATGACGCGCAACAGGGTACTTGCGAGAAGGTGGATGGCCAGTTCGATCCGGATGACCGCTGCCTCCGGTATTACGACGCCGGTTCCGAGGAAATGGAAGAAGCCGAAGAGTCCGAAGGGGTGCCAATGACACCCTCTGCGAAGGAAATGGTCTAAATTGCAGTCCCCCAAAGACCGCGACATCGCCGAGCAGTACGTGGCCCTCGTGGAAGAGGCCGCCGCGCTGCGTGTCGAGGTGGCTGTCGAGCGCCAAAAGCGCATGGCGGCTGAGGCGATCTCCGAGGAGCGGCAGAAGCAGATCGACCGGGAAACCGAGCGCGCGCTGGGCGCCGAGAGGTCCCGTGACGAAGTTCTGAAAATGATCTACACTCAGAATGTGGCAGCGCAGAGTGAAAAATCGCAGCTTGATCCAAAGAATTACAAGCCAATTCAGCGGCAGCGGCGCGTCGATCCATGGTTTGACCAGAACTTTATGTATGCTTTAGAGAAAATCCGACGTGGGGAAAAAGTAGAAGTCCCGGAACCCCCGGCGGAGGCACCGGTCCAATAAATGCAGCCCCTAGCCCAAGGCGAACAGTTTCCCGACGAGCAAACGCTGATCCGAGAGGTCGGCCCCGCGATTCTCGCGGTCATGCAGCAGGAGTGCGCCGATGAGAATGACTCAGACCGTGTCTGGTTGCTGCGCGTCATCCACCGGAACTACACGTACTATCGTGACCTGATGAACTTTGTCTCCTCCTCGCTGTCCGGCCTCATCGGCGTGACGGGGATTTCAGGGCCGATGGGCCAGGACAATGGGGAGTCACAAGGCGACTATTCGCAGAACATTTTCCGCGGGTATTGCCGAAAGCTCGAAGGCGTTTTGGGCAACCGGATGCCGGGAGTGGTCGCGGTCCCGAACGATCCTGACAACGAAGAGTGCATTCGGGCCACTAAATCCGCGAATTCCGCCGTCGGGTTCATCGCGTATCACTGCGAAATGAAAATGAAGATGCTGGAGCTAGTGTTCAGCATGTTCAATTTCGGGACGAATTTCTACCGGGTAGACTACGAAATCGACGGGGACAAGTACGGCTATGATCTGGTCCCGGACCCGACGGCCCCCCAGACTGTTGAGTCCGCGATGGGCGACAGTCAGTTCGTTTGCGCGGCTTGCACGACGGTGATCCCAGCGGACCCGCAGAATCCAGTCCCACCCCCCGCGTGCCCCCAATGCGGGGCCCCGATTGGACCGCAGAACTATCATCCGCCGACCCCGGTGACGATTCCGAACCCCGATATCCCTCAGATCCAGAAGGAAAAAGGTTCGTTGCGAATTACGTTGCACAACGCGAGTGAAATTTCGGTGCCCCTCGACTCCACTGGTGTCGACGACGATAATTGCGGCTGGCTTCGGTTTGAGTGCGATAAGCATAAATCGAAACTGCTGGTCAAGTATGGGGACGCCCTGCGGGAGAAGAAGCCGGAGAGCAGTCCAGACGAGTCCACGTCCTCGCAGTATGCGCGTCAGGTGCGCTCAGCGATGGCGTCCCCCATTGGAATTGTTCGCCCCGCGCGCACGAATTACTGGACCGAGTCCGGCACCTGGTGGAAGCCCTCCATGTTCGAGATGGTGGACGACAAGGCGAAGCGCGAACTTTTGAAGAAGATGTTTCCCAAGGGGCTTGTCTACTGGGCGGTTCGCGGCGACATCATGGCGATCAAGCCCGCCGTGTTGAACAAGGATTGGCGCGAGTGCAAGCCGGAGCCGTCGACGCGGATCATGGCGGACCCGCTGGGCAACGATTGGACGCAGCCGCAGGAGCTCCTCAACAATGGGCTGAACCAAGGCAACGAGACACTGGAGCGGCAGAATGATCCCGGCTTCGCGGACCCCACAAGAATCGACTTCGATGCCTACCAGGATCGCCGATCCCAACCGGGGGATTTATTTCCCGCGATTCGTCCAGCGGGCGGCCGGCTTGCCGATATCATCTATCGACCCGAACCGCTTCGATTCTCCGATCAACTGGTGCCCTTTGGGTACAGTGTTGAAGAGCGCGCCAAAAATATCAGCGGGTTGACGGACGCGGTTTGGGGCGGCGGCGACAACGAAGAGCCGACGGCCCGCCAAGCGGAACTCAAAAAGAACGCGGCGATTCAGCAGCTCAGCGTTCAGTGGTCCATGATTGGCCGCGCGCAGGAAAAAGTCAACATGCAGGCGTGCGAGAAACTGGCGGAGTTTGAGGACGGCACGCTGGAGTTCTCGAAGAAGAACCAGTTCGGCAAATATGATAAGCAGCAGGTCGTGGCCAAGGATCTCAAGAGCACGAACCTGTATCATTTTGAAGCGGACGAAGCGATTCCGCTCACTTGGGGCCAGCAGCGCGACTTGCTGATGTGGTTCATGGACAAACCCTCCGAGATTGCGGACCAATGGGGCTTGAATGACCCGCTGAATATTCAGAAAAACGCGAACATTCTCGGCATCCCCGGGGAGCGGATTCCGCACTTGGATGATCGGGACAAGGGCATGTCTGTGATTGGGCAGCTCTTGCAGGGGCAGCCTATTCCTGGAGAGCCGGATCAGACCGGGCAACCCGGGCCGATGCAGCCCTCGATACAGCCAGACTGGGAAGACGATCACCAGTTCATGGCGAATCTGGCGAAGGCGTATTTGACGGCGAACTACACGCTGAAGAGCGACAACCCGGAAGGGTATCAGAACGTCGTGGCGTGGGCGCAAGCGCAGCAGAGCGAGGCGAACGCTCCGGCACCGCCTGAGCCGGTCAAAACAAGTTTGAGTGTGAATTTGAAGGGCCAGGACCTTGGAAACCCCGCGGTACAAGCGGCGCTTGAAGGGACTGGCATGGTACCACAGGGCACACCCGTAGAGGCGGTTATCCCTCCCCCGAAAAATGGCATGATGCCACCTCCGGGGATGGAACAACTCGCACCTGCCGGACCCCCTCAGTAGTTTTGGAGTGATATGGCAACGATGGCAGCGCCGATGGCGGAGATGAGTGCGGGAGCAGGAGACGGCGGCGGAGCGCCGATGGATCTTGGTGCCCTGTTGGACACTGGATTTGATGCAGCGGTGGGTTCCGATGGAGATGCCACTGGCGTCCCCAATGCGGACCCGGTAGACGACGTTGCCCCGCCGGCGCAGGACGCGCCGGGGAGTGAGACGCCGGTAGGCGGCGAGGCAGCCCCCGCGGCGGAGCCGATAATCCCGGTCGACCCGAACAACCCCTATGCGCTATCTGCGGACGGCAAGGGGTTTGTCGTGCCGAAGACGGAACTTCCCCAGCTTCAGGGTTACAAGCAGTATGCCGAGGCGGTGCAGCAGAAATTCCCGACTCCCGCGGATGCCGAGGTCGCCTACGCGCAGTCTTCGGACTTTCAAGCGATCCTGAATGATCTCCAGTACGGCGGCGATACGGAATTGGACGCGGTGCTTGGCTTCCTGTCCGGGTCCAATGCTAGCGACCCCCAACTCCAGGCGTCGATGCGTGCCGGGTTCGAGCGCTTGGCGTCTCGTGTCCCCCAGATTTTGTCGGAGATGAATCCGCAGGCTCATGCGAGTCATGTTGATTCGATGGTTCAGTCGCGCGTGGACGAGATGTATCAACGCGCGCAGGAAACTGGGAACCCCGAGGATCTCCTCAATGCCCAGCGGCTCGATTGGGGCCTGACCGGAAAGTACAAGACCGAACTCGCAAAACTGGACCCGGCCAAGGCGCAACAGGATCAGTTGGCGCAGCAGCAGCGGAATTTTGAGGTTCGTGAGAATCAACTTCTGGAGCGGGATTGGACTTCGTTCAACAAGACCTCCGTGGACGGCCCGAAGTGGGGCGAGTTCAACAGCGCGATAGACGCGGCGCTGGCGCCCATTAAGGCGAGTTACGCGCCTGAGGTTTTTGACGCGGTTCGCGCGCGCATCGCGCAGCAGGTGATTGACACCATGCAGAAGGATTACGAGTTTGCGCGGACGCAGAACATCGTTCGGACGCAGATTCAAAAAGGGTACGAAGGCGCGTGGCGGAATCGCCAGCCGGCGGATTCACTGAATCCGCGCATCCAAGCCTACACCCAAAATTTTATGGCGAGGGCTCGGCAGATTTTGCCGTCCGTCGCCAAACCGCTACTCGACAAGGCTGCTGGGAAACCAGCCGCAGCTAAAGCAGCAGCCCCGCCGCAACAGAGTCCGCAAACTCCGCCGACTCAACGTGCCGCAAATGGGCAATTCCGGCCACAACCCAAAGTCGCAGTCGAGGATTCCCTCACTACGCTTTGGAAGAATCTGATGTAATCAGGAGAAAGTTCAATGTCTATTTCCGCAACAACTTCACAGTTAATCCCGACAATGCTGGAGCAGGTCAATCCGAACCTGCCGAGCCTTTTGTCTAATGAGCGTTCCAAGTTCGCGAACATGTTCGAGAAGGCGAACCCCAAGCACCAGGTTTCGGTCTGGGCGGCGGGCACCGTCGGTTCGGGCGGCGTAAGCGCGTTCCGTGTCCCGGTGTGGCTGAGCAACGGTGGTGACTACCAGGCTGTCTCTTTGGACGGCGGGGACCTCGGCACCGGGTCGCAGGGCTACAGCGCGTTTATGACTCTCGGACCCTTCGAGAGCGATATCGCGTACAACGTGCCTTACCGCTCGACCATCGCGACCAAAACCAACAAGCAGGCGATTGTTTCCGCGTTGACCAAAGCTGTCGGCGGAGCGATCAAAGAGCAAGCCCTGTACGACGAAATCGGTCTGTTCCAGGCGGGTGACGGTGTGCTAGCGACGGCAACGGCCGTGGACACCACGACCGGAACCGCAGGCGCCACGCTCACCTACACTTTGGACACTTCGTTCGGCCCCAACCGGCTGCGCGGATACAAGGCTTTGCTCGACATCACCGATTCGGGCGGCGTGATCCGTTCGACGAGCGCGCGTATTTCCGCGATCAACTGGGCGGCCAACACCGTCTCGGTGGTCGCCGGTACCACGTTCACCGCTTCCGCAACCGATCAGTTGGTGTTCCCCGGCATGGGCCCGGTCACGTCGACCACGATTGCCAGCGGCTCCTGGCGGTACGGCATCTACACCTACAACACGACGACCACCAGCGGTTCGCTGAACGGTCTGTCCTACGCTTCGGCGGCGGAACTCGCCTGCCCGGTGGTCAATGCCGCCGGCGGTGCGTGGAACGCTTCCTTGGTCTTTGCGGGCAAGTCTCAAATCACCCAGCG
>Ga0222713_10006595_pt1 | contig 10995 bp, 7 predicted proteins | sample C33_649DmetaG_FD_165061 | JGI IMG/M metagenome (GOLD analysis project Ga0222713, IMG submission 165061) | Estuarine water microbial communities from San Francisco Bay, California, United States - C33_649D | ecosystem: Environmental > Aquatic > Marine > Unclassified | place: USA: California... | reverse complement strand
TAAAGGGCTGTTCATCGGCATCCCCTTTGATGCGATGTTCACCAAGTCCAGCGGGTCAACGGGATTCTTTAACTGGAAACCGCTGACCCGTGACGGTGGCGCCAAGCTGTGGCGGCAGGAGTGGCTTTATGACATCACGCACACGCGTGATTTGCGTGCGCTGGAAACCAGGGCGGCGCCGCCTGCCAATGAAAACTCAGCCGTTGTAGACCACCAGCCGCGCTGGCAGCCCACGGCGGAGGTAGTGCCGGTGTTTACCGCAGCCGTAGCGCCGGTCGCTGATCCGGTCTGGCGTGCCGACGCAGGTCCCAGGCTCAAATTGATCGAGGCATTGGATCGCCAAGGCTTCCGCAATGTCGTGGTCGATTACGACGGTTCGCACCGCCTGAACCTGAAGCTGGCGCATGAGCGAATCAAACCGCTGAGCAAGGCCGTAGGACGTGCCGCGCGCATGGCTTTGAATCTGGCCCCGGCCGACGTGCGGGAAATCCGCATCCAGATGGCCGAGGTTAATGACCCGCTGGTCGAATATGACTTTTTTGATCTGCGTCGCCTGCGTGCGCATATGGCCGGGGAGTTACCGGTCTCGGGGTTGAAGGATTTTGTCGCGGTGCGTTATCTGCATCAGGGTGCGCGCGAAGCGGATCCGCTGTCGCAGCTGGCGGATATCAGCAGCTCGCCGGCCAATCCGCCGCTGAAGGATTTGGTGCCGGGGGTGGTGTTTTACGAACCGAAACGCGTCATCGACGACTTCAGGCTGGCCGCCAAGGAACTGGGGCGTGTCGACTGGGGCAAGGCTGCTGGTGTCGGGCTGCTGGCCGTGGGCGCCAGCTCGGCACTCGACAGCCGTGGCCTGCAGTTTGCCAGGGATCACGCCAATACCACCTGGCTGAAGGGTATCAACAGCGTGGGTAACGCCTTGCCGTGGATAGGGTTGGCAGGGGCGGGAATGCTGGCGCTGGACGGTAGCGATCCGCGCCGGTCGCGCACCGGGCTGTCGGCCGCCGAGGCGGGCGTGACGGCGGCGGTGGCGGCGACCGGGCTCAAATACGCATTTGGCCGGGCCCGGCCGAACACGGGTCTGGCACGTAATGATTTTGATTTTTCCAGTGGTGATTCGACGCGGGGTTCGATGCCTTCGCGGCACACCGCTGTGGCCTGGGCGGTGGCAACCCCCTTTGCCGAGGAATACAAGGCGCCCTGGCTCTACGGCGTGGCGGCGATCACCAATCTGGCGCGTATCGGCAAGCAGGAGCACTGGGTGTCGGATACGGTGGCCGGCAGCCTGCTGGGTTATGGCATTGGCCGGCTGTTCTGGGAGTCGTCGCGGGCGAATTCGCAATTGCCGCAGGTGATGATTGATCCGTCAGGCATCACGATGTCATGGACGTATTACTGATGAAAGCATTGATTGCCAATGCCTGGATGTTGGGACGCGGCAGCTTGATGGCACTGCTGTTCGCGTACTGCGCGCCCGTGGCGCTGGCGGCCGACGCCTGCAAGGTGATGGACCCCGAGCTGCAGGGCGCTTACAGCGGCCCTTGTGTGCAGGGGCTGGCGCAGGGTTCAGGTACGGCTTCGGGCACGGCGCGTTATACGGGTGATTTTGTCGCCGGCCGCAAGCATGGCAAGGGTCTCAAGGTCTGGCCCAATGGTGACCGTTACGAGGGCGACTTCGTCAACGACTTGCGGCAGGGGCAGGGCACGTACCGCTGGGGTGCCGCGTCGGAATGGGCGGGGCAGCGGTATGTTGGTGCCTATGTCGCCGACAGGCGTGAGGGCCTCGGCAGCTACGAGTGGCCCGATGGCCGCAAGCTGAGCGGGCAGTGGCAGGCCGATCTGCCGTCGCCGCTGCTCGCCGCACAGATGCAGACGACGATCCGCATCTATGCCGAGCAGATGGTGCGGGTCAGCATTCCTGGCGCAAAGGTCTGCCGCAATGTGCCGGTGGGCATCAGCGAAGTCGATACGATCGGCGCTGTCGTCCTTGCTGCCGAAGGCAACCGTATCCGTGTGCGCATCGAACGCCCGGGCCGGCTGGGTGCGGAGCTCGATGGCCGTGTGGTGAAGGCGGGGATGGAATTGTCGGATTACGTCGACCGCTGGATGGTCTGCCGGTAAATATCCGGGTCTTGCCGGATCATTGGCATGTGTATACAATGTATATACATCTGAATTCTTTTCGGGAAGCTTTTTATGGATGCCATTATCCGGAAATGGGGCAACAGCCCGGCAGTGCGGTTGACGACTGCAACGATGAAGACGGCTGCTTTCAGTCTGGAACAGCAGGTCTCGATCAAGGCAACGAAGGGTCGCATTGTCATTGAGCCCGCTGATCAGACCGAATTCAGTCTGGAGTCGCTGGTTTCCGGGATCAGCAAAGACAATCGCCATGATGAAGTTGATTTTGGCGGCCCGGTAGGTCGGGAGAGCCTGTAGTGGCGGCCCTCGGCTATGTGCCGGAGGCAGGGGATCTGGTGTGGTTGGAGTTTGATCCACAGACCGGTCATGAGCAGGCAGGGCGTCGCCCGGCGCTGGTCATCAGTCCTGCCATTTACAATGCCAAGGCCGGGTTGATGGTCTGTTGCCCGATGTCGACACGGGTCAAGGGTTATCCCTTTGAAGTTAAAACGTCTGCTGATGGCGTGGACGGTGTGGTTTTGTCCGATCAGGTCAAATCATTGGATTGGAAACAACGCCGTGCCCGGAAAAAAGGGCGCGTTGAAGCGTCCGTTCTGCATGAAGTGCGGGCGAAAATAAAAGCACTCCTGCAAATCAAATAGCCACCGTTTCGATGATTGACCAGCTTTTGCTGATGCGGGTCGAAGTCAAGTTGAAGTGTTCATGAAGATTTACCGGGGGCCGACGTGCTGTTAACGTTACGGCCTCGTGAAACAGCAACAAAATAAAAATCATCAAGGAGAAGGTCTTGAGCCATCTGCGCCACACCGAACAACGCAAGCGCTTCCGCGCCATCCTCAACGGCAGCGAGTGCCTGTCCCCGGCATCCGTCTATGACGCGCTGTCGGCCCGTGTCGCGGAGAGCGTCGGCTACAAGCTGGGCATCCTCGCGGGTTCGGTGTCGTCGAACACCACGTTGGCAGCACCCGACCTGATCCTGCTGACGCTGACGGATTTTGCGGATCAGGTGCGGCGGATGATGCGTGTCAGCGACCTGAGTCTGCTGGTGGATGCCGACCACGGCTACGGCAATGCGCTGAATGTGATGCGCACGGTGCAGGAGCTGGAGCATGCCGGCGTTTCGGCAATGTCCATCGAAGATACTTCGCTGCCGATCCGTTACGGCCAGCCCGAAGGCCAGGATGAGCTGATTTCGACCGGTGAGATGGTGGGCAAGCTGAAGGCCGCCGTGGCTGCACGGCGCGATCCCTCAACGGTGATTGCCGGCCGCACGGCCGCATTGAAGGTTGAAGACACGGCGCGAACGGTGGAGCGGGTCAAAGCCTACGCCGCCTGCGGCGTCGATTGCATTTTCGTGATTGGTGTGGAAAGCGTGGATCAGGTCAAAGCCATTCACGACGCGGCCAGGCTGCCGGTGATCGTCGGTTCAGCACCGGCATCGATCAATCGCGAGGATTTCGCCAAGGCGGGTGCCCGTGTGCTGCTGCAGGGTCATCAGCCGGTGGCGGCGGCCGTCAAGGCGCTGCGTGCGGTGTATGAACATCTGCACAACGGTGGTGCGGCGGCGGATCTGAAGGACAGGATTGCCTCGAACAAGGAAATGGATGCGCTGGTGTTCGGCGAGGATTACAAGAAATACATGCGCGATTTCCTGCGCTGAACGGATAACTGTTTGATCCGGGTCAAATCCCGGATGATTCCGGTCACGCCCGGCGCAATGCCGGGCGTAAAGCTTTAAAATACCCCCTATAAAATCAATACCAAAACGGTATTGTCGCCGGTTCAGCGAAAAGCCGGTTTTATTGAGGAGCGATTGATTCATGCATAAAGTTGATAGCATCGGCGTCGGCGACCGTACGCCGAAAGACCGTCGTGGTCTGGATGTCCTGCGTGATCCGCTGCTGAACCGTGGCACTGCCTTCACCGATGCCGATCGTGATGCCTACGGCCTGCGCGGCCTGTTGCCGGCGCATGTGCATACCCAGAAGGAGCAGGCCGACCGTTTCCTGTCGACCTTCCGCAAGCTGACCGATCCGCTGGACAAGTTTGTTGCGCTGAATGCATTGCACGACCGCAACGAAGACCTGTTTTTCAGCATACTCGTTGATCATATCGACGAGATGCAGCCCCTGGTTTACACGCCGGTGGTGGGGCTGGCCTGCCAGAAGTTCGGTCAGGTATTCCAGCGTCCGCGCGGCATGTTCATCAGCATCAAGGATCGCGGCAATATCGCCAATGTGCTGCGCAACTGGCCTTATGACGCGGGCATCATTGTCGTCACCGACGGCGAGCGCATTCTCGGTCTGGGAGACCTCGGTGCCCATGGTATGGGCATTCCCGTCGGCAAGCTGTCGTTGTATACCGCCTGTGCAGGCATCCACCCGCGGCTGTGCCTGCCGGTGACGCTGGATGTGGGCTGCAACAACGACGCGGTTCGCAATGATCCCTTCTACGTCGGCCTGCGCCAGAAGCGCGTCACCGGCCAGGAGTACGACGATTTTGTCGAGGAATTCATGACCGCCGCGCAGGAGGTGTTCCCCGGTGTGGTGATCCAGTTCGAGGACTTTGCCAACCACAACGCCTTCCGTTTGTTGGAGAAATACCGCGGCCGTATTGCCAGTTTCAATGATGACATTCAGGGCACTGCGGCGGTGGCGCTCGCAGGCCTGTTTTCGGCTTTGCGTATCACCAGTGAACCGCTGACCGATCAGCGCATCGTGTTCCTCGGTGCGGGGGAGGCGGCGACCGGTATTGCCGACCTGATTGCCTCCGCGATGGTGGCGCAGGGCATGACGCTGGAGGCTGCACGCAAGACCTGCTGGCTGGTGGATTCCAAGGGTCTGGTGGTGAAAAACCGCACGGATCTGGCGCACCACAAGCTCAACTACGCGCACGAGCACGCACCCGTTGCGGATCTGCTCGGTGCGGTGAAGGCGCTGAAACCGACCGCAATCATCGGCGTATCGGCGGTGGGCGGTACGTTCACCAAAGAAGTTCTGGAAGAAATGGCCAGGTTCAACAAGCGGCCCATCGTGTTTGCGCTGTCGAATCCGACCTCACAGGCCGAGTGCACCGCTGAAGAGGCTTATCGCCATACCGGCGGCCGTGCGCTGTTTGCCTGCGGCAGTCCGTTTGATCCGGTGACGCTCAACGGCCAGACTTTTGTTCCACGGCAGGGGAACAACAGCTACATTTTTCCGGGCATCGGCCTGGGGGCGATTGCCAGCAAGACCAAGGTGATTTCCGACGAGATGTTCATGAAGTCCGCGCATACGCTTGCACAGCTGGTTACGGAGGCCGATCTTGCACAGGGCAGTCTGTATCCGGCGCTGCCGCGGATCCGCGAGGTGTCGGCGCAGATTGCGGCGGCCACGGCCGGCGCTGCTTACGAGAGCGGTATTGCTGGGCGGATTGCTGCTGCCAGTGCCTTGCCCGACATCGAGAAGCTGATGTATGAGCCGCACCAGAGGGCCTGACCCGGTTTGTTGTCAATTGAAATTGCCGCCCTCCTGCCGTGCCTCCTTAATCCCACTAATTAAGTATGGTTATTTAAAAAGTTCTTAATAAAAGTTAACTTATATCGATCGTTATGCGTTTAATTAATTGGTAACTTCAATAAATACCCAAGTGATTTGGGTATCTAATCAATGATCAATACTGTTGTATGGTTATTTTTGAATGATTACATTTAAAGCCATCACTGTTGTTGTGCTGCTCTTTTTGCTGCCTGGCGCGGCGAGATCAGCTTCCATCGCCCAGGATCTGAAGAACCTGGTCGAGCAAGGCAAACTTTCGGATGCCTACCAGCTGGGTCAGGCGCACCCCGATCAGCTTGGTGATCCCGACTTCGATTTCTTTTATGGTCTGGCGGCTGTGGAGTCCGGGCGCCTTGGCGAAGGTGTGCTTGCACTGGAACGTTATCTCCTTAATTTTCCGGCCAATGACCGTGCCCGCCTGGAGCTGGCGCGTGCTTATTTTTTGCTGGGAGAGGATGCCCGGGCTCGAGATGAATTCGTCAGCATCCGGGAGAAAAATCCGCCGCCGCAGATATTGCAGACGATTGACCGCTACCTGGATGCGATCCGAATCCGCCAGGGACGTTACGAGACCACCTCAAGATTTTATCTAGAAGCTGGATTCGGCCGAGATTCCAACGTGAATTCAGGCGTGGCTTCCTCAAGTCTTAACCTGCCGACACTCGGTAATGTTTTCGTATCACCGTCAGGTACACGGCTGGCTGACAAGTTTTTTCATTTTGCGGGGGGGGGAATAGTCACTAAGCCCGTGGCACCAGGCATTTCAGTCTTCTTTTCCGGTGACGCCACTCTTAAAAACTTCGAGAGCGAGACTGCATTTAACCAAGGCATTGCCAATTTATCTGGAGGTGCCACTTGGTTGAAGGAAGACGATATCTACCGGGCGGCATTGACTTTTAACCGGGCAATTATTGAAAACGACAACTACCGAGACGTATCCGGTATCTCCGCCGACTGGATCCGAAAACTCAACCAGCAGCAATCCGTGACGACCAGCATCTCTTATGCTTTGCTTGATTACCAAGGAGCAAACAGCGTCCGGAACGCAGGGATTACAGGGCTTGGCCTGGGCTTGCGTCAGGTGCTTTCTGGGCAATGGCAACCTGTCCTGTCAGTTTCCGGAAACTACGCGCAGGAACGAAACCAGGAGAGCCGGCCCGATCTTGGCCGTGATCTTTATGGTGGCAATGCGCAGATCAATTTTTCTCCCGCCGCTGAATGGGGCATTAATCTGGGCTACACAATGAGTAAAAGCCGTTATGGCAGCGCGGATCCGCTGATGTTGGTTACAAGGGCTGACAGTTATCAATCAGTGGATATTGCACTCATCCGCTTGATCGATCGTCATTGGAGCGTTCGGGCGGAGGTTGCAAAGATCAAGAACACCTCCAATATCGCGCTTTATGAATTCAATAAGGATGTTTTTGCCGTCAAATTGCGCCATGAGTGGAAATAATTTTTCATCGTGGTCTCCGTTTAAAGACGCAGTTGTGAATTCTGCCTGCTGCATCAGTGGGGTGTAATCATGCCGCTTTTCAGAATTTTATCGGGCTTTTTGCTTTCTCTGATGGCGGCTACAGTTTTCGCCCAGACTGTCGGTAAAGCCATTCTGGTGATCGGTAACGTCGTTGTGATTCGTAGCGGAGTTGAATTGCCGCTGAATCGTAACGATGTGCTGCAGTCGGGTGATGTCATCAAGACCATGCAACTTAGCAATGCCCAGATCCGTATGAACGACGAATCCCTGATCGCGTTGCGGCCGGGCACAGAATTCAAGATTGACGAATTCCGGTTTGACGGCAAGCAGGATGGCAGTGAGCGTGGTTTTTTCAGCCTTATTAAAGGTGGCTTGCGCACGGTTACCGGCGCTGTTGGCAGAGCGAATCGTGAGAATTACAAGGTCACAACACCGAGCGCTACAATTGGAATTCGTGGTACGCACTACACGCTTGTTCATTGCCAGGACGATTGTGATTCAGGGGCGGGCGGGGTCAAGCTGGCGAGCCTGAACATTGCTCAATCCGACGCACCCACACCCGCTATCAACGGTGGCGGAAGGATTCAAAACGGCACTTATGGCGGTGTACAGCAAGGCGTTATAACCCTGACCAATGAATCCAAGGTGCTTAATCAGTTTGGCGCCGGCGACTTTTTCTTTGTCTCTGATAGCAATTCACCTCCGCAGCGCCTGATTGCCCCCCCTGAGTTTCTGCGTGATCGTCTGGAGAGCCGTGCTCGCAATCAGCCAAAGAGCCCGGGGCAGCAAGGTGATAATTCTCAGGCCAATGTTGGCGGTGGCGTAGGAAATAACAACAACAATAATAACAATGCCAATAATCTCCAGCCGCCTGTTGCGCCTGTAGCAATGCCTGTGGCAGTTGCTAAAGTGGAAACCGAATTCAGGGCTACCGAAGATAAAAACAATGTGGGTGAGCCTATGGTTATAACTGATGACAAGACCTTGAAGGCGGACGGTGTTTATCCCGCCACCACCAATCTGGCTCTAATGAGCGCTGAATACAATACCGGTGGTGGTTATCATAATGCCTACAATTCTTCCACTGGCTTTACGCTAACTGCCGATTCCAATGGTTTGGTTACAGCGTTAACCGGCGGTGACGGATACTATCGTAACGATGCCAAGGCCAAAGAGGCAGGTGCTGATGGCGGTGTGATTGCCTGGGCACGCTGGACTGACGGCACTCCCACTCTTTACGGTTGGGGCAATCAAACCCTCACCCAAAACCAAGGTTTCCATTTGATTGTCGGCGAACTTTCAACCACTCTGCCCGCACAAAATGCGGTGACTTTTAATCTGTTGGGGGCAACACAGCCGACGGAAACCCGGGCTGGTGCACTGGGTGGCTGGAGTGTCACTTCTGGAAGTATCGTAGCGAACTTCCTCTCTTCCACGCTGACTGGTAATTTGGGACTAAACCTGTCCCGTTCAGGTGAGGCGGGCAGCTTCACGATGAATTTCTCGGGGGGGGCAACAACCGGCTTTAACGGCGTATATTCAACCGTTACCCGTACCGCGGGAACGGCTGACTTGTGTGTATCGAGTTGCGCTGGCAGCGGTACGCTGATGTTTGCTGGCCCCAACGCTACCCATGCTGGAATGATTTATGAGTTCAACGCAGGTGCTTATTACGTCCAGGGTGCTGCGGCCTTCAAGCGATAGCGGGGATTCATTTCGGATGAAAAGCGCGGTGGCGCTTTGCGGCGATTACGGCATCATCGGGGGAATCCGGGCGGACTGTATCAAACAGTTCGCGGTGCAGCTCCAGCGAAGTTGAAGCGCCTTGCTGGAAGCGGCGGAAGGCCGCTTCCAGCAGATGTGATTGAACGCCGTCGATGATGATGACGGCGGTGCAGCGTTAAGCTGCTGCGAGCAGTTCGCGGAGGACGTAAGGCAGAATGCCACCGTGTTTCAGGTAATCGACTTCGATGCCGGTGTCGATGCGCAGCGTCAGCGCGACTTTCTTCGTGCTGCCGTCGGCTTTGGTGATGGTCATCGTCACGTCCTGCATCGGTTTGACGTTGCCGCCTTCGAGGCCTTCAATGGTGAATGTCTCGGTGCCGTCGATACCCAGCGTCTTGACGTCTTCGCCAGGCTTGAACTGCAGGGGCACAACGCCCATGCCGATCAGGTTGGCGCGGTGAATGCGCTCGAAGCTCTTGACCACAACGGCCTTGACGCCGAGCAGTTGCACGCCCTTGGCCGCCCAGTCCCGTGACGAGCCCATGCCGTAGTCGTCACCGCCGAAGATGACCAGCGGGGTGCCGGCCTTCTGATAAAGCTCGGAGGCTTCGAAAATGGTCATCTGTGCGCCGTCGGGCATGTGCTTGGTGACCGGGCCTTCGGTGCCGGGGGCGATGGCATTGCGCAGGCGCACGTTGGCGAAGGTGCCGCGAACCATCAGTTCATGGTTGCAGCGGCGCACGCCGAAGTGGCCCCATTCCGAGGGCGGGTGATTTTCCTTGTACGGATCCAGCCACTTGCCGGCGGGGGTGCCCGGTTTGATCTTGGTCGAAGGGCTGATGTGGTCGGTGGTGATCGAGTCGCCGAGGATCGCTAGCGCACGCGCACCCTTGATGTCCGTGACCTTGCCGAGCTGCCGGGTTACGCCCTGGAGGAACGGCGGTTCACGGATGAAGGTCGATTTTTCGTCCCACTGGTAAACCGCGCCTTCGATGGTCGGCACGGCTTCCCAGAGTTTCTTGTTGCCCGACAAGTCGCCGTATTCGCGGCGGAAATGTTCGGAGTTGGCGGCGAACTTGAGCAGCGCAGCGACTTCTGCGTCGCTGGGCCAGACATCCTTCAAGTAAACCGGCTGGCCGTCCTTGCCTTTGCCCAGCGCTTCCTTGGTGAGGTCGGTGCGCACGGTACCGGCGATGGCGTAAGCCACCACCAGCGCGGGGCTGGCGAGGTAGTTTGCGCGCAGGTTGGCGTGCACGCGGGCCTCGAAATTGCGGTTGCCCGAAAGCACGGCACAGGTGACGAGATCCTGCGAGACCACTGCTTCTTCTATCTTGGCATCGAGGGGGCCTGATGCGCCCATGCAGGTGGTGCAGCCGTAGGCGACGACGCTGAAACCCAGTTTTTCCAGGGGGGCCAGCAGACCGGCATCGCGCAGGTAGGCGGTGACGACCTTGGAGCCCGGGGCCAGCGAGGTTTTGATGCGCGGGCTGACGGTGAGACCTTTTTCAGCCGCTTTCTTGGCCAGCAGGCCGGCCGCGAGCAACAGAGCGGGGTTGGAAGTGTTGGTGCAGGAAGTGATCGAGGCAATCAGCACGTCGCCGTGGCCGACATCAAATTCCGGATGACCGGAGGGCACACGGCGGTTCAGATCGGCGGCGGGGCGGCCGTAGCCGTTTTTCTCCGGCGGTGCCGAGAACAGCGCATCAAAGCCGCGGCCGAGGTCGGGCAGGTTGACGCGGTCCTGCGGACGCTTCGGACCGGACAGGCTCGGAACGATGGTGTCGAGATCGAGTTCGATGACTTCGGTGTAATCGATGTCGCCTTTTTTTGGCATGCCGAACATGTTCTGGGCTTTGTAATAAGCCTCGATGGCGGAAACCAGTTCCGGCTCACGACCCGTGGTGCGGAAGTAGTCGACGGTTTTTTCATCGACCGGGAAGTAGCCCATGGTGGCGCCGTATTCCGGTGCCATGTTGGCGACCGTGCAGCGGTCGGCAGCCGTCAGGTTGCTGGCGCCTTCGCCGAAGAATTCGACAAATTTGCCGACAACCTTGGCTTTGCGCATCAGTTCGGTGACGGTCAGCGCGAGGTCGGTTGCGGTAACGCCTTCGCGCA